>JGI24698J34947_10001700_pt1 | contig 11766 bp, 8 predicted proteins | sample TergutMp193P3_FD_34947 | JGI IMG/M metagenome (IMG submission 34947)
AAACGGACGTTTTTCTCTTATTAGGTTTGCGGTCGTTGGCTGTCTACTCCCTATAATCTTGGAATTTTCATGATGAAAGGAGTACTTATGAAAAGGATTTTTCTGATAGCAGCTGCCGTCCTCATAATTACAGGCGCTGCATGGGGGCAGGTCACAAACGTCAACAATTATTTTGACACATGGTTTTATGGAGCCGAATCGACAGAATCCGCTGCCAGCATGGGGATATTTACCTCGGATGTAGATAACTATATCTGGGTAAATGATTATGATCCCGCGATAGGGAACTTTTTCTTTATTGGCGGCGGCGATGGTAACGGGAATCCGCTTTCCACTCAAAACCATCTTAGTCTGGGCTATGGGAAAACTTCAGAAAAAAGTTACTTCGGCCTTTATTACGGCGGCAATCTGGTAAATGGCAGCGGTAATAGAAATGATAAGGTGTATACGTCCAACAATACATGGAATAATCAAATTGTTGTATTGTTGGGATTTGGAAACAAGGGAGCGTTACGTTTCGATTTAGGATTTAGTCCTACTGTTGTCAATAGGATTAATGACGGCGAGGTTACAGATGAAACCATAACTAACCCTGCTATCCTAGGAATTACCTACGGCGGCTTTAAATTGGCAGATATGGCTTCCTATGTATCGCTCGGCATAGGATTTCCTCAAACAAATATCACAACTGTCGGGGGTACTAAAACTACAAGGACACAAAATGGGTTTTTTGGCATACAGTTTGGACTGGCCGCCGAATCCGGTTTTTCCTCTGACGCGCTGTTGCTATTCGATATTGCAAGCGCTGTAGACAATACCTCAAACAAAGACGGCTCTTTTGGAGTTGCTTTGAGGGCTGCGTATACTAAAACTGTTGAAATGGAAAAATTCGCGTTTGGTTTCAGCCCTAATGCCGCGCTGGGTTTACTTGCGCCGGAAGACAAAGATGTTAATAGGGGTTTCGCTTTTAATGTCGGGCTTGATCTTGGGGCCAAATTCCAACTACACGAAAAATTTGCCCTGTACACCGGTGCCGGATTGGTTCTTTTTAACTGGGGAACCTCTTTTGCCGATGACGGAAAATCCGATGCATGGGAAGTTGAAGGCATTTCATGGGATACAACCCGTCTTCAATTCGGTTTGACCTTTGCCCCGGCGAAAAACGTTATTATTGGCGCCGATATATCCACCTTTGTTGATAAGATTTTCTATGTTGACGTTGCCAATATGGAAGCAGGTGCCGGCGATTTCTTCAATAATTCGGGGTCCGGCAATCTTGGCGACTGGGCAACAAGAATTTTTCGGGGTCTTTCCTTTAATCTCACCATAAGCTGTAAGTTCTAAGCTTCTAGCGGCCCTTTTTGGGACGATGTTTGTAACGGCCCCGGCTTTGGCGCGGGGCTGTTTTTTTATGCGTTATATTGATTTTTCATGGGATTTTCTTTAAAATTTCATGTGTAGCTATGAATAAACGGGATAATAAAAGATTTAGCGATAAATTCATTACATTTTCAATCGGAGCCAAACTGGTAACGATAATCACCATCCTTGTCCTTGTCTCCCTTGGGGCCATAACATTCCTTGTTTCATACATGGTCAGGCAGGATTTGGAAATTTCCGCCGAAGAAAGTAATTTTGAGTTAAATCGGCAGACGGCGGCTGAAACTGAATATACGCTTACGGGAGTGCGCTCCAATTCACAGGTTCTGATTCAGGTGATAAACGCGGCAGGGGCGGAAAGCAGTTTGGCGCATCAGGCGGCTGATTTTTTCTTTGAACAAAACGCCCAGATAGCGGCGCTGGTCTTCCCTGTACCGGGTCGTGAGGATTATTGCCTTGTAAACGATCGTTTCTTTCTTTCACAGGGTATGGACGTTTCCCTTGTGGATTCGTATTATAAAGAAAATTCTGCCTCTTATCTGAGGGCGGCGGCAGGGGAATCGGTGTTCCTTAACGCCTCTCCTCACTTTTCGGTTCATCTGCTGGCTCTGTTTTTCCCGGTTCGCGGAGGGCAGGCGTTTTCAGTTCTTTTTTCTCCCGAAAATCTAAACAACAGTTTCAATTCAGGGTTAAATCAATCCTTCATTATAAACGGCTCAGGCGATATCCTTGTTCACCCGGACTTTGAAATGGTCCGCACCGCCGTGAATATCGCAAACAAGAATTATGTCCGTCAGATTCGCGAAAATACCTTACGCAGCAGGCAGGACCTGCGTGAAGATGAAGGCGTAAAGTATTTTGTCGCTTATACAAAATTAAATGAAGGCGCTTCCATAGTTATTACCACCGTTGAATACAACAAGCTCTTTGAAGGGATAAACGCTACCACTCGCCGCAATTTGTATCTTACTGCGGCTGTTTTGTTTCTTTCGATTCTTTTTATCTGGTTTTTTGCCAAATCGATTTCAGTCGCGCTTAAACTGCTTGCCGCAGCTGCGCGTAAAATCGAAGGCGGCAATTTTGAAATTGACATTGCTCCAAAAAGCCGCGATGAAATAGGCTTTTTAACGACAAGTTTCCAGCGTATGAGCAAGGCGCTTGGTATTTTTGGGCGGTTCACCAACCGCGAAATCGCGCTCAAGGCAATGCGCGGCGAAATCAAGCAGGGCGGTTTGCATAAAAACGCTACCATCTTTTTTTCGGATATTCGCGGCTTTACAGAAAAATCCGAAAGTTTCACAAATTTATTCGGCGATGACGCATCGGACAAAATAGTTTTCTGGCTGAATAATTATTTTACGCAGATGGTTGACTGTGTCGTAAAGACCAAAGGCGTTGTCGATAAATTTATCGGCGACGCTGTAATGGCACATTGGGGTACTGCCTACAGCGCCGGAAGTCCGGCAAAGGATGCGTTCAACAGCGTCAAATCGGCTCTTATGATGAGGAAGGCGCTTATACTTATGAACAGGAACCGAAGGCCGGATGATCCGGCGGATCCGTCAATACATATCGGCTGCGGTATTAATTCGGGTATTGTTACAGCCGGACAAATCGGCTCCGATCTTCGCATGGAGTATACTGTTATAGGCGACCCTGTAAACCTTGCCTCAAGAATCGAGGCTTTGAATAAACCGTTGGGAACCGATATTTTGATTTCTGAATATACATGGAACCTTGTAAAATATTTTTTTATAACGGAAGAAATGCCGTCTGTGGTGGTAAAAGGAAAAGAAAAACCGTTGAGAATTTTCGCTGTTATAAACCATGTTTCTGTTACGACAGGACCAAAAACGCTTGCCGATGTAAGGGCGCTTCTTGGTATTAAGCCGCCTGATATGTCAAAAGTTGATTTAAACGCCGAAGAGAAAAAATACAAAATTGGCTCGGCAGGGTAACGGAGTTCCTGAATGAGTAATACAGCGAAAAAATCAAGAGAGTCATCTTTTAGGAGTGTGGATTTATTTGTCACTCTGCTGTGTCTTTTTGGGACCGCGATCAGTCTCTTTATGTTTCAGCGCGATCTGTTCAAGTCCCTGCGTTCTTCGTCCCATCTGCAGGTCGGAACTGTTACAATCAGGCATAATGTCGTTCAGCGCCGTTTCAAAGACAGGGTAATCTGGGACAGGCTGTTTGAAGAGTCTCCTGTATATGACGGGGATTATGTTCGTATTGCTAATCTTTCCGGCGCGACGCTTAACCTTGATGAAAACAGTGTTGAGTTAGACGAAAATACCCTGATACGCATACAAAAAAGCGGCGATAAAACAACAATTGACACTTTCACGGGAAGGCTGAATGTCAGTTCCGGCGAGGACAGCGGAATAATTCGCCTGCATATCGGGGATCGGGTTGTGGAAACTTCTCCCGGAACATCATTCAGCGCGTATTCGGGGGAAGATGGAATTGATCTGCACATAACAGAAGGGACGGCTCTTATTACACGTGACGGGTTCACTTTTGAGTTGCAGGCAGGAGACGTTATCGTCCAGAACGCGCAGGGTAATGAAGTTTTAAACCCGATTGACGAAGAGAGAGGCTTTGAGCAAAGACTCATTTATCCCCCTGACAATTACACTATCGAAACAGGACAATTGCCCGATCTTACATTTACATGGGAAACAGACCTGCCCTATGACAGGCGTTTTCAGGTTTCTGCACAGCCTGATTTTTCCGCCATGGAAATTGATGAATCTATCAGGGATTATTATTACCGTGATATTTCCCTCCCCCCGGGCATTTGGTATTGGCGTATTGTTTCAAAACAGGATTCGCTTTCTCAGGCCATTCCCACTCCTGCGCGGCGTTTTACCATAATGCTTCCGCGCGTTGTAGAAACAGCCGCCCCTGTGCAGGAAGTTCGCGACGAACCGCCCGTGCCTCCGCCGCCTGCGCAGACACAGAGGCAACAGCCGCCTGCGCAGCCTGCACTTTTTCCTGCGCCTAGAAACAGGCTTCCTGCCGTGGGTTACCGCATCGATGCGGAGCAGTTGCGGCAGAAAAGAGAAATCGTTTTCAGTTGGTCGGCGGTTGAAGGGGCAAATGCGTATATCCTTTCGATTTTCAGAGAATCTTCCCCGAGCCGTTCCCGGATTTTTCAGACTGATCCGATACCCCGATTAAATTACACTTTCGACAACCTTGAACTGCTGGATAGCGGAACTTTTATCTGGCAAGTAGAAGCTGTATACCGCAGCAGAAATGGCAGGATTGAACGTCGGGGCAGGCCCGGAGAAAATTCGTTTGTCCTTGATGTGCCGCGTCCAGGGCGCGTACAAACGAGAGATACGGGAATTCTGTATGGGACACAATAAACGCCTGAGCATAGTGCTTTTAACGGCAGTTTTTTTATTTTCTGCATCAACGTTATGCGCACAGGAGCCGGGTTACTATGTCGATTTCTCAAATTCGCGGATGCGTATTTTTCAGCGTTTTGTCTGGGACGCGGAGGAATTTGCCGTAAATTATGAAGTAATAATTCAGGTTTATAATAACGGATACCGTGAATATTTAAGGACAGCAACCGATCAACATTATATTGATGTGAACCTGCCTCCGGGGCATTATCGTTACAGCGTAACTCCCCGTGATTTATTGAATCGCAGAGGCGACGCTTCGGAATGGAAGGAATTTGAAGTAATAGCCGCCTTTCAGCCGCAGGTTGAAAAGTTTATCCCTGAAGTTTTTTATCTGGATCGGGAACAGGAGAGGGTGTTGGATATTACCGGAGTCAACCTTCTGGAAGAATCGGAGATTTATCTGTATAGTTCCAAAGGGGCGCTGTACCCTGTCAAAGTAGATATTATCGGCGGCGGAACGGCGCGAGTTGTATTTGATGACGAGACGCTGGTTGAAGGCGAATACGATATTTATGTAGTAAATCCGGGCGGATTTGAAACAAAAGCAAGCGGATTTTCAATCACCTACCGTAAACCGCTCGATATTTTCATAAAAATTGCCTATACCCCTGTACTTCCCATTTACGGGGAACTTTATGATATATTCGGCCTAAATCTGTTCCTGCCGGGCCTTACCTTAAGCCTTGAGTCGATTTCCACTAAACGCAGTACCTTCAACGGCGGTATTGAACTTGCCTCGTCCTTTTACATTATAAACCCGTCCATGTCCATAAAAACAGGTGCTTCCGGGTCTTTGGACAGTCATGGGAACACGGACACCAGCGCGGCTGCTGCCAGCGTCGATCTAAATATAGCTCTGCAAAAACGATTCAATCACGGGAGGGCGGCTGTTACATTCCGTTTTGGTTTAGGCGCTGCTTTTATGCTTGATTACGGAGACTATACCGAAGACGTAGCCGCTATCCATTTTAACCTTGGTATTTCCGGCTTATTCCTGATCGGCAAAACCATTTACTTTGAAACCGGCGCGGATTATGTTCATAATATAGTAAATTCTTCCGGTCTTCTAAAACCCCGTATAGGCATTGTATTTAGACTTTGATACTTGAACAACACCCCCTATTTATGCTAGAGTTATAGCCAATATCGAATTTATAAGGATGTTACAGATGAATACATTTTTTTTGCCGTTCCTGATGGCGGCTCCGCAGGGGGGCGCTGGGGCGGGCGAGCCAAGTGTCCTTGGCACTTTTTTGCCGTTTATCTTGGTAATTGTCATTGTGTACTTTTTAATGATCAGGCCGAACAGTAAAAAGCGCAAAGAAACCGAGAAAATGCTTGCCGCCCTGAAAAAAGGCGACAGGATAGTTACCATTGGCGGTCTTTACGGGACAGTTCAAAGCGTTAAAGAAACGACAGTGATTATCAAGGCGGACGACAACGTAAAATTGGAGTTCCTTCGCAGTGCAATTTCTAACGTAATAACTGCATCTAAAGAAGATAAAAAAGAAGAAATTGAAGAAAAAAGCGAAGAAAAAAGCGAAGAAACTGAAGCCGGAGCGTAACTATGAGCAAACGGTACAGATTTTTCATTGTACTCGCGGTTTTGGCGGTCTGTTTTTTGTTTCTCTGGCCGACCATACGCTGGTATTTCTTTATTCCGCGCGATCAACAGGCGCTTGCGATGGAATCAAGGGAGCGCATAAGGACTTACTCTTCCCAGAAAGCGCAGGCTGACTTTAGGCGTCTTGTTGCCGCGGCTATGGCAGACGATCCTGTTCCCAACGATTTGGTTTTTTTGATTCCTGTTGCGAAAAACATCTACAAAGACAACAAAAAACAGGCTCCCGAAAACTGGACGGCATTGTCGGTCCGTGAGGCGTTTAACTTGGGAAGGGGGACGCTGGAAGGAAGAAGGGAAACGCTGAACGCGATTGAAAAAAAATACAGCGATGAAATTTTCGCCTTAAAGGACCTTCAAAGAAACGCGGTCAAACTCGGCCTCGATCTTTCAGGCGGTTTGAGTATCGTCCTGCAGGCAAATCTTGAATCTCTTTCGCAAAAGCTTGGCCGTCCGCTGACCGAAGAAGACCGCGTTGACGCGATGAACCGTGCGCTGGAAGTTTTAAACAGCCGCATCGACCGCTTTGGTTTGACTGAGCCTTCTATTCGCAGACAGGGAACGGATCAGATATATGTTGAAATTCCCGGAACTGCCGACCCCGAAAGGATCAACGACATCATAATGGGAAAGGGAAGGCTTGCCTTTCATTTGGAAGATGTCGAAGAAACAGCGGCTTTTTACAGATATTACCTTGCCAATCCTACGACAACTTTTGACTCAAGCGGAAGGCTGATCAATCCTAATATCGTTTCCAACGATGTAATGATTCTTGGCTACTACGAAAAGGATATCTATGGGCTTGATGTACAGGCCAGAAACCTTGACGGCACTTTGCGCTATATCGCGGTAAAAAAAGAAGTCGGGCTTGACGGCAATTATATAATAGAAGCTTCTGTTGATCGTAACAACATTGAAGGAAAGCCACAGGTTTATTTCAGGTTAAGCGATGAAGGCGGCGAGATTTTTTACCGTCTTACGTCGGCTAATCAGGGGAAACCTCTTGCCATTGTACTTGACGACAAAGTTAGATCTGACCCAAGGATTAATGACGCTCTTCGTACCAGCGGTACTATTACCGGTTTTAACGCAGATGAAGCGGAAAACCTCGCGCTTCTTTTAAGGACTGCCGCGCTTCCTGTAGAACTCGAAGTTGCCAGCCAGCAGAGTATCGGAGCGGCAATGGGCGAAGACACAATCCGTCAGGGGCTTTACGCTCTGTTAGGCGGTGTTGCCGCGGTTTTAATTTTTATGATTCTGTTTTACAGAACCGCCGGCATAAACGCGATTATCGCCCAGTTGTTGAATTTCTACATTATGTTCAGCGTGCTTTCCGCCCTGAACTTTACGCTGACTTTGCCTGCTATCGCCGGTTTCATTTTGACAATCGGTATGGCGGTAGACGCAAGCGTAATTATCTTTGAGCGCATGAAGGAAGAAATGCGACTCGGCAAATCGCGAAAGGCTGTAGTTGAAGCCGGTTTTGATAAAGCGTTCTGGGCAATTATGGACTCAAACATTACAACATTTATCGCGGCTCTGTTCCTTTCGCAGTTAGGTTCAGGCCCAATCAAAGGGTTCGCGGTCAGCCTTGCAATCGGCGTGTTCTCATCGGTCTTTACCGCGCTTTTTGTATCGCGGCTCATCTTCGACTTTGGCACAGATGTTATGCGCAGTAAAAAACTTTCTGTCAGTTGGGCAACGCGCATTCAGACGGAAACGGCGAAGGGGGCAAACTAATGAAAAAGGTCATTCGTTTTTCAAGATTTTTTATCCCTGCCGCGATAATCTCAAGCCTTATCGTAATTTTCAGCATTACAGGCTATTTTACAAAAGGGTTTACCCTCGGCGTAGATTTTCAGGCCGGTCTTATTCAGGAAGTACAGCTTGCCCCAACCGCTTTAAGTTTGCGCTGGCACGGCACGACAAACGCGACGCTTTCATACGACCGAAATAATCTTTACATTGTAGAATCAGGTTCCGGTTTAGAAAGCAAAACATTCGTGTTCCCGTTCAGCGAATACAGCACTATCGGCTCTTTTGCCGGCGCTATACAGCAGGAATTGGATGGGATTGAAATAGTTTCTATATCAGTCAACGAAAGAATTTCTCCTCAATGGCTGGTTTTCAGTTCCCAGAACAATCCCTATTTAAACAAAGAGACTCCCTATGTTATCCACTACATTGATCCTGAAAGCGCTCCCGTAAGCATCGCCGATGTAAGAACCGCGATGGCAGGTTTTGGGCAGGGCGTTTCCGTGCAAAATGTCGGCGCTCCGGCGGATCGCCACTTCATGGTCCGCGTCGAAGATGAAGACGAAGGGCGCGTCCGTTCCGATCAAATCACTCAGGCACTGGAAAATTACTTCGGCTTAGGCGGAGTTGCGGTGCTTCGTTCCGATTATGTCGGCTCGCGTTTTTCAAAGGACTTAACGGATCAGGCAGGTATACTTATAGGCCTTACCCTCCTGTTGATCCTTGTTTACGCGGCTATCCGCTTTAAGGCGCAGTTCGCCGTTGGAGCGGTAATAGGAATTGTAAACGATGCTATCGTAATGGTTGCGTTTGTGGTTTGGACGCGGATGGAATTTACAACCAGCACCATTGCCGCGATACTTACCATTCTCGGTTATTCGATCAATAACACCATCGTCGTTTTTGACAGAATAAGGGAAAACGCACGTATCAATCCCGATTCTTCGGTTATCGACATAATGGATCTTTCGCTGACTGCGGTTCTTTCAAGGACAATTATTACAACGGTTACAACTATGCTGGCAGTAGTGTTCTTGTTTATATTCGCCACAGGTTCAATGAAAGATTTTGCGCTTGCCTTATTGGTAGGCATGACTTCAGGCGTTTACACGACACTTTTCATTGCCTCAGGTTTTGTCTACTTTTGGGAAAAGCGGAAATTAAAGAAATAATACGTGCAAAAGTTTTAGGCTTTTGCATGGGGGTACAACGCGCCGTTGAGCTTGCGCTTGATGAGGCGGAGCGTTCAGGAGGGCAGGGTGTTTATACACTCGGCCCCCTGATCCACAACCCTGCCGTGTTAGCTGATCTGAAAAAAAAAGGCATTCAAATTATTGATGAACAGCCTAAAAACCCGTGGGACAGGCTTGATGAAAAACCTTTCGTTCCCAATTCAAACAGCAGTGTAATTATCCGCGCACATGGAATCAGTCCTGACGTTGAAAAAGAACTGCGCGGAAACGGCTGTCATATTATTGACGCAACTTGTCCGCGTGTAAAGGCGAGCCAGTTAAAAGCAGAGGAACTTTCCTTAAAAGGGTACAGCTTATTTCTTGCCGGAGAAGTTAATCACGCGGAGATTGAAGGCATTATGGGCTATGCAGGGACTTCGTCTTGCGCTGTTGTAAGCTGTGCGGAAGAAGCAGGAAAATCAGCCGCAAAACTTTACGGGGCAGACAAAAGCGCAAAGACAGCTCTTTTGGGACAAACTACAATTTCTGAAGATGAATACCAAAAAATCGCCGAAGCAATTAAAAAATATTTTCCCAATCTTGAAGTAGAAATGAGTATTTGCGATGCAGCCGCCAAACGCCGTCAGGCCCTTCGTGAACTTTTAGATGAAGTAGACGCTGTAATAATCGCCGGCGGAAAAGAATCCGCAAACACGCGCCGTCTGCTGGCAATAGCCGAAGAAAGCGGCAAACCCTGCGCCCTTGTAGAAGATGTCCGCGAAATACCTGCGCCGTTCCGTTTTTTTGAAAAAGTGGGTATCTCCGCCGGCGCGTCAACTCCCGATTCGCTGATTGAGGAAATAGAGATGGAGTTTTTACGCTGAAGGTCTTACATTAACGGCGCAAAGACGCGCAGTATATCGGGGATAATCCGCTGGAATACGTTATTCGCGCATTGTTTAAGCGTTACTTCCTCAGAAGCCGACAGAGTGCGCAGAAAATCTTCCCTGACGGTATCTATGGTTTCGCTTGCGTAAATAACTACGCCGCATTCAAAGTGAAGATACAGACTGCGGAAATCGAGGTTCGGCGTGCCGACAGTCGCTATTTTGTCGTCGGAAACAAATGTTTTCCCGTGATTAAAACCCGATGTATATTCGTAAACTTTAACGCCTGCCTGAATGAGCCTGCGGTAATATGAGCGCGACGTAATCGCCACTATCCACTTGTCCCAGCGGTGCGGCGTGATTATGCGCACATCAACGCCGCTTTTTGCAGCTAACGTAAGCGCGGAGAGCAGGTTGTCGTCTACAATCAGATAGGGCGTGTTGATGTAAACATACTTTTTTGCATGGTTTATGATTTGAATGTATACGTGCTCCGCGACATTTTCATTGTCAATGGGGCTGTCCGCGTACGGCTGAACATAGCCCCAGTTTTCAAAACCTTCGGTAATGCCCCTCGCGGTGTATTCAATTAAATTGTCTTTCCACGGATAAAAAGACTCGTAATTATCTTTTTCCGTAAAGCCCAAATTCCACATCTGCAAAAATATCAGCGTTAATGACCACGCGCCGTCTCCTTCAATCATTATCGCGGAATCTTTCCAGTGCCCAAAACGATCAAAAGCGTTGATGTACTCGTCCGCCAAATTCAGGCCGCCTGTAAACGCTGTCTTTCCGTCTATCGAAATAATTTTGCGGTGGTCGCGGTTGTTCTGCAATGAAGAAACAATCGGCCTGAACTGGTTAAAAATAAAACATTTAATCCCCTTTTCTTCCAGTCTCTTTTTAAAATCGGACGGCAGTGTAAGAAAACAGCCCAAATCATCGTACATTATCCGCACATCAAGACCGGCTTCGGCTTTTCTTTCCAGTATCGTCAGTATGGAATTGAGCATCAGCCCCTCTTTCAAAATAAAAAATTCCATAAAGATATATTTTTGCGCTTTTTCAAGTTCTTCCATTGCTCTGTAAAAAAACGATTCCCCGGAAGGCAGATATTCCTGCTTTGTGTTGCCGTAAACCGGAAAACCGGCGTATTCCTGTAAATAATAGGCGTTGGTTTTAAAATCAGGGTAAATGTCGATTAATTCATAAAGCCTGTTACCTGAAAGAAAAAAAGCGTCTCGGCTGTCGTTTATGTTACGGTCAAGGGCTTTTCTTAATTTTCTGGGGTTTGACCAGATGTTTAAAATGATATAAAGAATCCCTCCAAAGAACGGAAACAGCAGGATAAGAAAAATCCATATAATTTTGTAGCCTGCTTTCCCCTGTTTGTTTATTAAATAGATACAGACAAAAATGCTTAAAACACTAAGAACCCAGTAAGAATATTTTATGTATATGCCGGTTCCGGTTATCAGAAAAAAGAACAGGGCGATCTGAATAAGAAGGGTAAAAATAATAAGAGCCCTTCT
>JGI24698J34947_10001701_pt1 | contig 11749 bp, 8 predicted proteins | sample TergutMp193P3_FD_34947 | JGI IMG/M metagenome (IMG submission 34947)
ATTATTTCTGAAAAGTCAACGTTACTTTTTATTGACGACGGTTCAAGCGATAATACCTGGGAACTGATAAAAAAATATCATTCAGAGAATCCGCTTGTTTTTAGCGGTATAAAACTGTCGATAAACAAAGGGCACCAGAATGCCCTTCTGTGCGGGTTACTTGCCGTAAAAGATCGCGTTGATGCTGCCATATCAATAGACGCCGACTTGCAGGATGACATTGATGTTATTGATAAAATGATTGATAAATACCGCGCCGGATATGATATTGTGTACGGCGTACGTTCAAACCGCAAGGCGGACCGTTTTTTCAAACGGGCTACGGCGCAGGGTTTTTACCGCTTTATGCGTTTTCTCGGCGTGAATGTTGTGTACAACCATGCCGATTTCCGCCTCATGGGGAAAAATGTCCTTGAAGCGCTTTCCGAATACGGCGAAGTGAATCTGTTTTTGCGCGGCATTATTCCCCTGCTCGGATTTAAAACAGGCATTGAATATTACACTCGTACCGAACGCATGGCGGGAACATCTAAATACCCTCTGTGGAAAATGATCAAGTTCGCTCTGGAAGGCATTACTTCGTTTTCAATAAAGCCGATACGCATGATAACTTTTTTAGGTATTTTTCTTTTCACCGTCAGCATCGCAATGATCGCGTATTTTTTTGTCAGATATTTTACAGGACATACGATAAGCGGATGGGCGAGTATTGCCTGTTCACTGTGGGGAATTGGCGGCTTAATCCTTTTTTCAATCGGCATTGTTGGAGAATACATAGGTAAAATTTATCTTGAGACAAAACGCCGTCCGCGCTTTCATATAGAACAGTTGTTATATGAAAATGAGGATAAAAATGGCGTTATTTGACAAAGTTTTCCTAAAGTTTATTATTGTCGGTATCGTTAATACTCTAATAGGTTCTGCGTTTATGTTCATCCTCTATAACATCACCGGAGTTGGCTACTGGCTTTCTTCGGCGGCTAATTATGTAATAGGGAGCGTTTTAAGTTTTTTTCTGAACAAGTATTTTACTTTTGGCGTTAGACAGTGGTCGGTATTTATGATTTTTACTTTTATGGTAAACATCGTGATTTGTTACTGCATCGCATACGGAATAGCAAAACCCGCAATGAACTATTTACTGAGAAACAGCCCGTTAAAAATTCGCGAAAATGCGGCGCTGTTTACGGGGATGTGTTTGTTTACAGGGATGAATTATCTGGGGCAACGGTTCGTTGTCTTTAGGAACAGGGAACGAAATAAGGAAGGAAAATATGTCAAATAAAGCAAAAACCGTCTACCTTGGAATGCGCGGGGATATTGTTCATCCGGGCATTATCAACATTATCCGCGAGGGGAGCAAACTCGGAGAATTAACCGTAGGTTTATTAACTGATTCCGCTATCGCATCCCATAAGCGTCTTCCCTATTTAAGCTATGAACAGAGAAAAGATGTTATCGAGAACATCAAGGGTGTTGCAAAAGTGGTGCCGCAGGAAGAATGGAGTTATGTGCCCAATTTGCGAAAGTTCAAACCGGATTATATCATCCATGGGGATGACTGGAAAAACGGGCCCCTTCAAAAAGAACGCGAAGAAGTTTTCTCGGCAATGAAGGAACTGGGCGGTGAAGTTGTTGAGGTTCCGTACACCCCGGGGATTAATTCATCGTCTATCAATGAAGCGGTACGCTCTCTGGGAACAACGCCGGACATACGCCTGAAAACGCTGCGCCGCCTGCTGGACGCAAAGAAAATTGTCAGAATAATGGAATCTCATTCCGGCTTATCCGGCCTCATTATAGAAAACCTTGAAGTTGAAAAAGAAGACGGCCTGCACAGTTTTGACGGAATGTGGTCGTCAAGTTTAACCGACTCGACATGCAAGGGAAAACCCGACATTGAAGCGGTAGACCTTACCACCCGTCTTCATGATTTAACCAATATTCTTGAGTGTACCACAAAACCGATAATCTTTGACGGCGATACGGGCGGCAACCATTTTGCCTTTACCGTCAGAACTCTTGAGCGCAACGGCGTATCGGCCGTCATTATAGAAGATAAAACGGGGCAAAAACGCAATTCGCTTTTTGGCACTGAAGTAACGCAGGAACTAAGTTCCATTCCTGATTTTTGCGAAAAAATCAAATCCGGCAAGCAGGCGCAGGTTACCAAAGAATTTATGGTTATCGCGCGCCTTGAAAGCCTTATTGCCGGGTTTCCGGTTCCTCATGCGCTTGAGCGCGCCCGCGCTTTTGTCGAAGCAGGCGCGGATGGCATAATGATTCACAGCAAGGAAAAATCAGGCGACGACATAAAAGAATTTTGTTCATCTTTCCGCGCCGAATATCCGCATGTGCCGCTTGTGCTGGTTCCAACGACATACAACCAATTTACGGAGAAAGAACTTGCTTCATGGGGGGCGAATATCGTTATCTACGCGAACCACATGCTTCGCGCCTCATATCCGGCAATGATGAATGTCGCGAAAAAAATCCTTGAAAACGAGCGTTCGCTTGAAGCCGATGCCTTATGTATGCCCATTAAAGAGATACTTGAATTAATTCCGGGCGGCAAGTAGAATAAAAGCAGAGTAAATATGATTGAAGCTCAATATTTTTATAATAAACTTGTTGAATCGGGAGTCGGTTTTTTTACCGGCGTACCCGATTCGCTTCTAAAAGACTTCTGCGCGTATATTACAGGCAATGCCGAAGAACAAAACCATATTATTGCGGTAAATGAGGGCGCCGCCGTTGGTCTTGCCTGTGGGTATCATCTGGCCACGGGCCGCATCCCGCTGGTGTATATGCAAAATTCAGGGATAGGCAACGCGGTCAATCCCCTGCTCTCACTTGCGGACACGGAAGTATACCGTATACCGCTGGTGCTGGTTATCGGCTGGCGCGGAGAGCCGGGTGTTCATGACGAGCCGCAGCACATCAAACAGGGCAAGGTTACCTGTACTCTCCTTGAAGCGATGGGCATTCCCTATGCGGTGCTGGAAAGCACAGAAGAAGGCGCGGGCCGCCAGATTGAAACGTGCTTCAATACTATTGCAAAAACACAATCCCCTTACGCTTTGGTAATACGCAAAGATACATTCGCGCCGTATACTTTGCAAAAAGAAGAAAGCAAAGCGGCAATGACGCGCGAAGAGGCAATTGTCGAAATTGCCGCGCACCGCGATGGAGTTATCGTTTCAACAACAGGCATGATCTCGCGCGAACTGTATGAACTGCGCGAAAAGGAAAGCCCTGTAAGCCATGAACGCGACTTTCTTACCGTAGGTTCAATGGGGCACGCTTCCTCTATCGCGCTGTCGATAGCGCTGCAAAGGCCGCAGCTGCCGGTTACCTGCCTTGACGGGGACGGCGCGGCGCTTATGCACATGGGGGCTCTTGCCGCAATAGGGACAAAAAAGCCGCGCCATTTTTGCCACATTGTTTTGAATAACGGCGCGCACGATTCTGTCGGCGGCCAGCCTACCATAGCCCCGTTTATTGACCTTCCCGCTATCGCGCGCGCCTGTGGTTATGTTCACGTTTATCAGGCGAGAACAATGCAGGAATTAAAAAGTATTCTTGCAGAAAAAAAAGATGGCCTTACGTTTATAGAGGTAATGGTAAAAAAGGGCGCGCGCAAGGATTTGGGCCGCCCAAAATCATCGCCCATTGAAAATAAAACGGCGTTTATGGACTGTATAAAAAATTGGAGCATACCATGATAAAACAGGCGGTAATATTGGCGGCGGGCCTTGGCTCGCGCCTAAAAGACAAAACAGCTTCAATGCCCAAGGGTTTTATCGAACTGGGCGGAAACGCGATGGTTGAATGGTCTGTGCAAAAACTTATCGCGTGCGGAATTGAAAAGATCATCATAGGCACCGGTTATCACCGCGAAAGGTACGATGAGCTTGCGAAAAAATACCCCGCGATACAAACGGCGTTTAACGCTGATTATGAAAAAACCGGCAGCATGGCGACACTCAGCGTATGCGCTTCGCTGGTAACCGATGACTTTCTGCTTTTGGAATCTGACCTTATTTATGACAGCATCGGCCTTACCGCCCTTTGTAATGATATTCACGAAAATGTAATTCTTGCCTCAGGCGCGACCAATTCAGGCGATGAGGTGTATATTGAAGCCGACGATTTTTTTCTGAAAGCCGTTTCCAAAAAAAGAGAAGAATTGTCTTCAATTTGCGGCGAACTTGTAGGTATAAGCAAACTTACTCCGGCGCTCTTGCAGGAGATGTGCCGTTATGCTGAAAAGCGCCGCTCTGAGTTTCCAAAACTTGACTACGAACACGCTATCGCCTCTTGTACGGACAAACACGAAGTATTTGTCCGCAAAATTGAATATTACGCATGGCGCGAAATAGATGACGATAATCATTTACGAATAGCGGAAGCTGAAATCTTGCCGCGTATTCTGGAAAATGAATCACTGCGGACAATCCGCCGCGAAGTACTGCTCAACCCGGGGCCGGCGTCAACGAGCGACAGCGTTAAATACGCTCAGGTTTGCGCCGACATTTGCCCGCGCGAAAGTGAATTTGGCGAAGTAATGAAGTGGATATGCCGCGAACTTACCGCCATTGTTGCCAGACCCGGCGAATATGAAACGGTAATTTTTGGCGGTTCGGGCACTGCCGCCGATGAGGTGATGGTCTCGTCCTGCGTTCCTGAAAACGGGCATATTCTTATCGTTGACAACGGCTCATACGGAGAGCGGTTGGCAAAAATCGCGTCGGTGTACAAGATAAATCACACTGTTTTTAAAAGTTCGACTTACGAGCGGATTGATATTGCCGCGCTCGAAAATGAATTCAAAACAGGTAAGTATTCTCACCTCGGAATTGTATACCACGAAACAACGACAGGTTTGCTCAACCCCCTTGAAATAATTTGTCCTCTGGCAAAAAAATATAATCTTATTACGATAGTCGACGCCGTAAGCGCCTATGCGGGAATGCCGATGGAACTTTCAAAACTCGGCATTGATTTTATGGCGTCTACTTCGAATAAAAATATTCAGGGAATGGCGGGAATTGGTTTTGTTATCTGCAATAAAAGCGAACTTGAAAAAACAAAAAACATCCCCATGCGTAGTTATTATCTTAATCTGTATGATCAATACGCGTATTTTACCAAAACAGGACAGACGCGATTTACCCCGCCGGTGCAGACGTTATACGCGCTCAGGCAGGCAATTCTTGAAACAAGACAGGAAACAGTTGAGAAACGCTGGCAGCGTTATACGGCATGCTGGAACATCCTGGTTAGCGCGGTCAAGCGGCTCAATCTTAAAATGCTCGTAAAAGAAGAAGACCAGTCGCATTTGATAACCGCCATTTTTGAACCGGAAACTGATAAATACAGTTTTGATACCCTGCATGATTTTGCCCGCAAAAACGGATTTACCATTTACCCGGGAAAATTGGGAAATATCAGTACATTCAGAATTGCGAATATAGGCGATATTAAGCCGCACGAAATGCAGAGATTTACGGAAGTTCTTAAGACTTATCTTGATTCAATCGGCTGGAAATAAGAGGTAATTAAAGAATGATTTTTTATCCACTTTACATTGATCCGGGAACAGGCAGTATGCTCTTCTCCATTTTAATAGGAGCGGCGGCAACACTGTATTTTGTATTCAGAGCGGTCGTCATTAAATTGAAGGTTGTTCTTTCGGGAGATCGCGTCGCCGCTCCATCCGTTTCTTATCCATACGCGATATACAACGAAGGCAAACAGTACTGGAATGTGTTCAAGCCTGTCCTTGATGAATTTGAAAACCGTGGCATTCAGGTTCTCTACCTTACTTCGGCAAGCAGCGATCCGGTATTTGAAGCGGGTTACCATCATGTAAAATGTGAATATATCGGAGAAGGCAACAGGGCGTTTGCGCGGTTAAATATGCTTGCGGCGGATATCCTTTTAATGACTACGCCCGGGCTTGACGTGTACCAGCTTAAACGATCAAAGATGGTCAAGCATTATGCGCATATACTTCACGCGCCAAGTGACGCTGTTATGTACCGTCTTTTCGGTATTGATTACTTCGATTCAATTTTGCTTACCGGCGATTATCAGGCGAAAGATATAAGAACTTTAGAAACATTGCGCGGACTTCCGCAAAAGCGGCTGGTTACTGTTGGCTGTACCTATCTTGACGTGGCAAGTGAAAAAATCAAATCAATAGCGAAAGAGGAGGGGCGCCCGTTCACGGTACTCATCTCGCCGTCATGGGGGCCTTCGGCGCTTTTGAGCAGGTACGGCGCCAAATTGCTTGATCCGCTGGTTAAAACCGGATGGCGCATAATCGTGCGCCCCCATCCGCAGTCAAAGAAATCAGAAAACGCCATGCTCGAAAAACTTGCGGAACGCTATAAAGACGCAGCCAATCTTGAATGGGATTTTGAGAGTGAAAATATTTATTCGCTTGCAAAATCAGATATTATGATTTCCGATTTTTCAGGTATCATTTATGATTATATGTTCCTGTTTGACAGGCCGGTGATGTATGTATTGCAGGGATTTGATATGTGCCCCTACGACGCGGACGATCTGGGAGAAAACGCAATGGAAGAATTGTGGCAGTTCAAAACGCTCAAAGAAACCGGCGTTGGGTTAAAGGAAGAGTATTTTGATGCTATTGCACAAACAATACAAAAGATGACCGGCTCAGGCGGGCTTGAGGCAGCGCGTCTTGAGGCAAAAAAGACCGCGTGGGCATATCAGGGTGAAGCGGGAAAGCGCGTTGTCGATTTTATGATGGATATTGTCAATAATGCCTAATATACTCTATACCATCATCATTTACCCCATTGTTCAGATTATTGAATTTGTTTTTGTATTTGCGCAAAAACTTTTCAAAGAAACAGGTTTATCCATAATTTGCGTCTCCGGCGCGGTAAGTATACTATGCCTTCCGTTGTACATGGTAGCGGAAAGCTGGCAGGAAGTTGAACGGAATATTCAAAAAAGCCTGGCGCCCAAAATTGCCAAAATTAAAGCTGTTTTTACCGGCGATGAGCGTTATATGATTCTGTCGACATATTACCGGCAGAATCATTATCATCCTGTTTATGCAATGCGCAGTACATTTGGGCTGCTTATTCAGATACCGTTTTTTATCGCCGCTTATTCATATCTGTCGCATTTGGATGCGCTCAAGGGAGCATCGTTTCTGTTCATTTCCGATCTGGGGAAACCAGATGCATTGCTCCCCATCCTGGGCGGAGTACATCTTTTACCTGTCCTGATGACGCTTATAAATATTATTACGGGGGCAATATACACACAAGGACTGGGGGTTAAAGATAAAGTTCAATTGTATGGCATGGCTCTTGTTTTTTTGTTGTTGTTATACAATTCTCCCTCCGGGTTAGTTTTATACTGGACATTAAACAATGTATTTTCACTGATAAAAAACAGCTACCTGAAAATTAAAGTTAAAAACAGGCATTACATTTTATTCTCTGTCATCTCTTTATTCGCCTTCTTGCTTTCATATTACACCATGTTTATTCATCATGGCAGTCCAACAGTCAGGCTTTTAATTTTTGTTTCATCCATTATTATTGGAATATTACCCTGGGTTACTCCTTTTTTAATGCGGAGAATTCAAAGGGTTATCAATTCATCTGCATGGACTGGAAAAGAAACCTTGATTCTTTTTACATCTTCTGTCCTTGTTATCTGGGTATCTACCGGTATCTTTATACCTTCTATGCTGATCGTTTCTTCTCCGCAGGAATTCTCATTTATAGATACTGTTTCATCGCCGTTGTTATTTATTTATAATTCGCTGGTTCAAGCGTTGGGATTATTGGTCTTCTGGCCTTCTTTGATTTTCTTCCTTTTCTCTGATAATGTTAAAAGATACTTTTCCATAATTGCGGTAATAATTTCATTATCCGCGGTATGTAATTTATTTATTTTCCCGGGACATTACGGACATTTAACCGGCGACATGGTATTCTCGGGACTCGTAGATCATTCAACAAAAGAAATCGCCGGTAATTTCCTTGTTTTGGCATTACTATTTTGTTTAGTACTTTTTGTCTATACACGAAAAAATAAAAAGATATTCTCATTTCTTAATATCATATTGTTGCTTGCTCTTTTCCCCTTTTCTGTAAAAAATGTTTTCGGTATCAATAATGAATATAATAAACTTTCCGAATATTACATACCTGAACAAAAGACGAGTGAAACAATCGAACCTGTTTTTAGCCTTTCAAAAACAGGGAAAAATGTTATCGTAATTATGCTTGATATGGCTCATAGTATTTTCATGCCTTTCATTTTTGACGAAAATCCTGTCTTGTATCAAAATTTTGACGGATTTGTATATTATCCCAATACGGTAACATTTAACGGCTGGACCAAGGGTGGCGCGCCGCCCATATTTGGCGGTTATGAATATACCCCCGAAGGGTTGAATAACCGGTCCGAAGTATCTCTTGCAAAAAAGAACAACGAAGCGTTGCTTTTGATGCCAAGGCTTTTTTCTGAATCGGGGTTTTCCGTTACCATAACCGATCCTCCGTACGCGGATGACAATTGGATTCCCGATTTGCGTATTTATGACCATGAAAATAACGTTAACAGTTATATTACCGATGGCGTATATACAAATTTGTGGCTAAAACGAAACAGCATTGTTTTACCGCCCCATAGCGAAGTGCTTAAACGCAATATTTTATGGTACGCAATATTCCGCGAAATTCCGCTTGCCTTCAGGCAGGCGGTTTATTACACCGGTTCGTGGTGTGCCCCGTTTTCAGGACACAGGATGCGGCTATTCCTGAATGGTTATTCTGTGCTGGATTTTTTGCCGGATTTAACAGAAATAAATGGTTCTGATAAAAACTCCGCATTATTAATGGTAAATAACACAACCCATGAAAATTTATTTTTACAGGCTCCTTTATATAAACCACAGCTTACCGTAACCGATTACGGCAATAGCCGCTTTAGTAAAGAAGTTTGGTATCATACCAACGCGGCGGCAATAAACAAGCTCTCTGATTTTTTTGCTTTCCTGAAAAACAACGGTGTATATGACAATACCCGTATTATTCTTGTTTCTGACCATGCAAGACTTGATACTTCCTATTTATTTAGAACCTCTTTGCCGTTCCATGTTGAGCAATTTAACCCGATTTTGTTTTTTAAAGATTTTAATACCGACGGCGATATGCGAACCGATACGACTTTTATGTCGAATGCCGATGTCGTAAGCATGGCTATTAATGGAGTTGTTGATAATCCCGTAAATCCTTTTACCGGAAATACAATTTCCGCCGATCGTAAAAATGATCCTCTTTTAATTTTAATTAAAAGAGTAGAAAACAAGAATGAAAATGAGGTTGTTCTTAATGCGCAAAACAGTTATTATGTTCATGAAAACATTTTTGACGAAAAAAACTGGATAAAGGTAAACCAATGAATGTAACCATCCGTTCAAAAGCTCCCCTTCGCCTCGGTCTTGCAGGCGGCGGGACAGACATCGCAACTTACTACAACCGTTTTGGCGGTTATGTGCTCAATGCGACGGTAGATATGTACGCCTGCTGTACCATTGAGCCCAATGATTCCGGCAGGGTAGAGTTTATCGCCGCCGATTTGAACAAACGGGAAGAATACCCCACCGCCGAAAAACTTCCGCTCTCCTCTGCCCTGTCTCTGCACACGGGCATTTACAACCGCGTTATCGCCGATTTCGGCATTAAGCCACTTTCCTTCAAAATGACGACTTACTCCGACGCGCCGGCAGGTTCAGGTCTCGGCTCCTCATCGACAATGGTCGTGGCCATTATCAAGGCGTTTGTGGAATGGCTGAACCTTCCGCTCGGCGAATACGACATTGCCGCCCTTGCCTATAAAATCGAACGTGAAGACATAGGACTTGCCGGCGGCAAGCAGGATCAATACGCGGCGACATTCGGCGGGTTTAACTTTATGGAGTTTTATGAAAATGAACGCGTCATTGTAAACCCGCTCCGGCTGAAACGCTGGATAAGAAATGAGATTGAAGCTTCGCTTGTTTTGTACTATACTGGAATTTCAAGGGAGAGCGCGAACATCATCAGCGAGCAGATTGAGCATACGAAAAAGGGCGATACTAAAAACATCGAAAGTATGCATGAAATGAAGAGACAGGCGGTTTTTATGAAGGAAGCCTTGCTAAAAGGGGACTTTAAGGGATTTTCAAACTGCCTCCTGCAAGGGTGGCTTGCGAAGAAAAACGCAGCGGCTTCAATTTCCAATTCATTTTTGGATGAGCTTTACCAGTTCGCGCTGAATAACGGCGCGGAATCGGCAAAAATTTCAGGCGCGGGAGGCGGCGGCTTTATGATGATCTACTGTAACCCGTGCAAAAAGGTTGCGCTTATACGCGCGTTAAAAGAAAAACAGGGCATGGTACTTACGCCCAGCTTTACCGAAACAGGAACACAGGCATGGACTATTTACAACAATTAACCGAACGTTATCCGTCACTCGAAACAGCCAGGAGCGATATAAGCGCCGCCTTTGACATTATGGTCAATTCGTACAAGAGCGGCGGAAAGTTATTGATAGCGGGAAACGGCGGCAGCGCTTCCGATGCGGAACATATAGCCGGCGAACTGATGAAGACTTTCACAAAAAAAAGAGAGCTTCCCGGCTCGTTTGTTTCGGACGTTGCCGCAGTTGACGCGGAAATTGCCCAGTACCTTATTCCCCGTCTGCAGCCGGGGCTGCCCGCCATTGCCCTTTCCGGCCATGCTTCGCTTAACACCGCATGTATCAACGATATAGACGGCAACATCACATTTGCCCAACAGGTATACGGGTACGGAAAAGAGGGCGATGTGTTACTGGGAATATCCACTTCCGGCAACTCGAAAAATGTGCTGTATGCCGCCGCTGTCGCAAAGGCGAAAAAATTAAAAATTATCGCCCTTACCGGCTCAGGCGGCGGGAACCTGAAAAAATTTGCTGATGTGTGTATCTGCGTTCCCGAAACCGAAACCTGGAAAATTCAGGAACTGCATTTGCCGGTGTACCATCTGCTGTGCATGATGTTGGAGGATCACTTTTTTTGATTAAGACCGTAATAATGGCAGGCGGAAAGGGAACGCGCGCCACAGCAATAGCCAGCGACATTCCCAAGCCGATGATCCCCATCTGCGGAAAGCCTATTCTTGAACATCAGATTGACTGCCTGAAAAGAAATAATTTAACCGAAATTGTTTTGGTTGTTGGCCACCTTGGTCAGCATATAAAGGACTATTTTGGCGACGGCAGCCGCTTTGGATGCGGCATTTCTTACTTTACCGAGACTGAACCGCTGGGAACTGCCGGGGCGCTGTACAAACTAAACAACCTGTCAGATGCCTTTATTTTATTAAACGGCGATGTTATTTTTGATATTGATTTTACCCGCATGATTAGTTTTCACCAGGGAAAAAAAGCTTCTGTCACGCTTGCCGTTCATCCGAACAGCCACCCTTTTGACAGCGCCCTCATTGTAGCCGATAACGATCATCGGGTAACAGGGTGGCTCAATAAAGAAGATGAGCGCACATGGTACAAAAATCAGGTTAACGCCGGGGTGCATATTCTGTCTACAGATTTTTTGAAAAAATGCCCGTTGTCAAAAGAAAAAATCGACCTTGACCGCGATATGCTCAAGCCTTCAATTTCAGGCGGAAAAATTTTCGCCTACTCTACCCCCGAATATATCAAGGAC
>JGI24698J34947_10001702_pt1 | contig 11737 bp, 12 predicted proteins | sample TergutMp193P3_FD_34947 | JGI IMG/M metagenome (IMG submission 34947)
TTCCTGCGTTCATACGGAGGGGTATATACAAACGCCACGCCAATTACTGATTGCATTTCCCTTGTATATCCAGCCATAGAGACGGGTATCCCATTGTCCTCCAGAATATAGAATTTTTTCGATGCTATCCGGTAAAGGTAAGGTTCCGCGTCTTGCGGGATGAGCATTTCTTTTTTGCCATAACTTTCCGCTGCATAAAATGCTTCAACCCAATATGGAAAAAAGTGCATATCTTTTTCATCCAGCAACCGGGCAATACCAGCTTTTTTAACTTCCTTGTTTACTTCCGTTAGCTCATATATACGCTGGTTCATCGTTGTTTTAAAGGCAATTCCCTTGCACGAGGTGTACTCTTTGGCAAAATACTCCGCCAGGGTTTTTTCAGTCATCACACCCGGAATTTCATGATCTCTCAACCCTTCTATCAGACAGTTTATAGCTTCCGGTTTAATAATGTTGTCTGTTGCATAAAGCGTTATATTGTGAGGCGGTGTCATTATGGCGGTAAGTTGTATGCCCTTGGCATCCGAGATAGCTGCCATAAGCCAATTTACAGGGTCACGCCAGTCTGTTTTGTCTTTTCCGTCATGCCCAATTATTAAATTGCCGAGGGGAATCAAATTTTGCGCTTCATGACGCATCAACACGTCATAGGTATCATTGTAAAAATCATGCACATTCGTATACAACCTGAATTGCATAGTAATACCATCCTTTAATCATTAATCAAAGGCTCACATATACAGCCGCTCCAACAGCCTGATACCGGTTTTTAAGTATTTACCATCATCCTGCGAAGATACCACCGCCCAACAAATACGAGGGAATCTTATGGTATTTCAAGAAGCCAGGTATCTTACTTACCTGGTTTTGAGCCTATGAGGGTGAAACTCAAACTTGACTGGTAGCGTTCGGCGCTTTCGGGATTGGTGATTTTTTCGGAAGCGAAAAACCCGACAGAGCCGGTCGAAAATTCCTTCTCGTGGGCGTAGAGAGTAGACCAGACTTTGCCATCACCGTCCTTTATGGTTATCTCAAGAAACTTCGGCGCCTTGGGGTCGCGTTTTGCGGGTTCCGGCATAATATCTTCCTCCTGTATTCAATTGTATTTTCATTATAAATACCGTCTTCCATACTTACAATAGCCCGGCGCCGGGCGCCTTGTCCTCGCAGGGGACTTTTACCTGACACTTGCCGCAGCCGTAGTACGGGGGATGCTTTGCTTTCACGGTGTCCAGAAACCCGGAGCAGGGGTAATGGAGTTTTCCTTTTTCTTTGGAGATGGCTTTGACAGGGCAGTTGGCGACACAGGCGCCGCAGAGGGTGCAGTAGTCGTATACGCCTCTGTAGGGCCGCACGGTAGGCTCAAAAGAAGCGGCGGTGATGACGCTGAGGTAACGGCCCGCGACGCCCTTGCGTGTGATGAGCCCTTTGGAAAGGCCGAAGGTCCCAAGGCCGGCGGCATAGGCGGCGTGCCGTTCAGACCAGTTGGTCGTATAAAAGCCCTGTTCGGTTTTATCGTTTGTTAAAGGACTCCTGGAAGAAAGACGGCTATCTATCATGGGCGTCATTGCGGCAAAGCCTTCTTTTTTCAGCACATCTTCCACAAAGCGGCAAATCTTAAGCTGAAAAGCCTGGCCCTCGATCCTGCCGTGGAGCCATTCGTACGCGGGCCATGTCATATCAAGCCGATTGGCTTCCCTGACTCGCGCTGTAAAGGGAAGAAAGACAGAGATCACCGTCTTTGCCCCCGGAAGCCATTCCTCCGGGGCTATGAAGTGAGCGCCGATGACTTCCGGTTTTTTTGCTTCCGTAAAAAAGGGATCGTCCGCTGAGGCATAACCGAAAAGAGGCTCATCAAAAATACGCATCCCCTCAAGGTCGGGCCTGAGCGCTTCTTCTTTTTTTATGAGATTATCCGGGGAGCTGAGTATGTGGTCCATCAACATCTTTTCAAACAGCGTCTTTTCCATTGACATCTCCTTTCATTATCTCCCTTGTAAACAAGACAACTCCTTATCTATCCATATCATTATATCATTGGCCAATTTAAGCACCGAATCATCCAAAGAAAAGCTAAACCCATGACAACCGTTTTGGCAGGGTTCGCCGAATTTTTTCGGATTACAGCCGTATCCTTTAGCGATTTTCTCCTGCAGGGACAGGGGAAAATTTTTGATTGTGTCAGGATATTTATGGGTGTTTTGCGCCTTAATCTGAAGACGGCAACCGGAAACCGGTGACGCGAAAAAAGAACATATTTCTATATTTTTATGAAAGTAATGAAACCCAAGGTCGATACCACAAAATGACGGATTGCATGTCAATCCCGCTTCCAAAAAATGCTCATTCATCTTCAATACAAAATCATGGATCTTTACGGGCAGCGAATGGGCAAAATCATTCAAGCGGGAAGCCGCATCAGGTTCTTCCGCCATCAGTACCCTATAATCGCACCACTGAAAAATCTCGTGGTTAATTTTAGTGCGAAGCTCCTTTTGGGCAATCGCCATGACCTTCATTCCTGTCAGCACAGCGGGATTATCGGGATATGTTACTTCGAGCTTTGTAAGTTTTGGCAGTGTTGGTTTCGGCGTATCCAATTCAATACCATCGAAAGAAAAACCGCAATTTGCGAGAAATCTTAAAGCCTCAACTACTTTTACGGCAGAAAGATTTGATTTGCCACACCCGCCTTCTGCCCTTGCGGAGCTGCATAATAATTGCGGATCACGAAGTACCAGCGATTCATCGTTATCGGCAAGCCTGCCACGATACCCTATTTTGAATAAAACATTATTGATATTGCATAATAGCGGGAATCTTGCTTCCATACTTAAATGGGAGTCAATGTTTTTCACAGGCTTGTCATACAGGTTACCATCAGCGATTAAACGATCGCAGAATAAATACAGGAAATCCCTGTAAGCGAGAATTCCGCTACGTATGTTTTCTTCACTTGAAATTTTTTTGAATATCGATTTGAGTGCGTATGATTCTGGTATATTCACGGGGATTATGCCTTTTAAATAGGCCGCCGCGTCTTTTAAGGTTTTTTGCTGCGTTTTCTTTTTGTCCATATTGTTTCGCCTAACCTTTTTTCACGCCAAGCTCCGTTAGGTGCTTTCCGATATGTTTTTCCAGCGCCTGGGCGTAATCTTCCTCGTGGTCTTTCCAGAATTTGTAAAGCCTGTCCCTGAAGGTAAAAGAGCCGTCGGGATTCTTTTTGGTCAGAATGAGACCGTAGGTTATGTGAATGAGCTGGCGGCTGTCGTTCTGGTTGAAGAGAGCGGGCAGCTCTTTGTCGGAAAGTTTATCCACGTCGGGAATCTTACTGAGATCCGTGGTTACATGGTAATACTTCCTCGCCTCGTCAAAAGCCGCAAGGGCGTATTTGTGCGCTTCCCGGTACAGGGCCGGATCTCCCTGCGCGACAACCCGCATGGCCTCAAGCCAGTTGGTCCCGGCTGTTTTAACATGGAAAATATTCCTCGTGGCCTTGTCGATGTAGGGAAACACGGTAAACTTGTCCGAGCCCGAATGAATCGAGAGCTTGTATTTAAAATGCCGTGCGATAACCGCGTGGACGTTTATCTCCTTTTCAAACTGTATGAGATCTCCGACATAATCGATCCCCTTCTGGAATTCCCCGCAGAACCGCGGCGCCATCGTGGCGAAAGAAACGCCGGCATCTATCAATTCCCTTGCGACAAAATAATGCTGCAGGGGCGTCGTGGGTGTAGATGTTTCGTCAATCGAAATTTCAAAATCCGCCTTGTACTTTCCGTCGCTGAAAAACATTTTGTAAATGTCGACGGCGAAAGCTATGGCGTTTCCGTACACCGCCACTATCTTTTTGAGTTCTCTCTCAGTAAAAGAAAGTACCACCCCCTCGCCAATATCGAATTCTTTACCCAAATATTTGTTGGCGTAACTCTGAGGCAGGGGGGGTGCGTTCTCGTCGGTTACGTTGTTGTTGATGTGTTCCGAGCAATCCAGCGTGATCATGGTAAAGCCAAGGGAAAGGGCGTATTCAACGTCACTCGTGGTTTTAAGGTGATCCCCGTCCGCGCCCCACTCCTTTTTGAAACCACCACGAAAAACCGCGAAAGTGACCGTGTCCAGCACATCTTCGTAAGTGCGGTTGGTGAGGTTCAGCTCACGGATAGACTGTTGTGCAAGCACCGGCCAGGCGTCGTATTTCTCAAAGAGCCTGATATGCCCCGGCGCGGCAATGCCAAGCCGGTCGCCCACGCCGAAGCTGCGTTCCTTGCCGAGCACGCGAGAAGGGGCGGTAAAGGGGAAAAGTTCCCTCAAAGCAACCGCGTTTTTGTGGCTCAGGGGGCATTTCAGTTTTCCGTCGGGGAGCTTTTCTCCCTCAAAGCCAGGATTCTTCCCCCGGACAACAAGAAAATCTTCACCGCCTTTTTTGGCCATAAAAACGGTGGCGCCTCCCTTCTCATTTATTGATTTCTCATACGCGTCGAATCCCTCGTAATTCATATCTTCTCCTTGATTCGTGTCAGTGATAGCGAATTTATATTGCAATCGTATTGATAGTATATCACAATAATATAAGCAATATCACAAGGACAGGAGCCTGTAGTGACCGGAAAAGAACTTCTTGACCGCCTGAATTCCCATGACTCAACAGATTTGTTTACGTCCCTTTACGGTGCCGGTGAAGTTGACGCGGCGCGGCAGCGTTACCGCCGCTTGATAGAAGAGCTGCAAGACCTTCCCCGTGAGGACTTTCCCGAAACTGCCGGGGAACTCCGCGTCTTTTCCGTTCCGGGCCGCACCGAGCTTGGCGGGAACCACACCGATCATAACCGGGGCAAGGTTCTAGCCGCTTCCATTCAACTGGACGCTGTGGCAGTAGTCGCCCCACGAAAGGACAAACAGGTCTTTTTCCGCTCCGCCGGTCATTCTGACGTGAAGATCGATATCTCTGACCTTTCGATGCGGGAAGATGAAAAGGGCCACGCCGACGCCCTTATCCGGGGAATCGCCGCAGAATTCGCGGCGCAGGGTACACCGGTGGGCGGCTTTACAGCCAACGCCAGCAACATGGTCCTGTCCGGCTCGGGCCTTTCCTCCAGCGCAGCCATCGAGGTTCTCTTCGCCAAAATCTTCGACAACCTTTACTCGGACGGTAAGAGAAGCGCCCTCGATCTAGCCAAGATGGGGCAGAAGGCGGAGAACGCCTACTTCGGGAAGCCATGCGGCCTTATGGATCAAACCGCCTGCGCGTCGGGCGGGGCCGTGGCCATTGACTTTGGGGATTTACAGAACCCCAAGGTAAAGGGCTTAAATTTCGATCCGGCCGCCGCTGATTTTGCCCTCTGCATCGTTAATACCAAGGGCAGCCACGCGGATCTCACCCCCGACTACGCCGCGATTCCCGCGGAGATGAAGGCCGTCGCCGCTTTCTTCGGCAAAACCGTACTGAGGGAGCTTGACGAGGAAACCCTGATGACGCGCCTTCCTGAACTCCGTAAAGCCGTGGGCGACCGGGCAGTACTCAGGGCCCTCCATTTTTTCAGCGAGAACCGCAGGGTGGACGCAATGCTGGCTGCCCTGGAAGACCTGAACGACCCTTCGTTTGCCAAGCTGTTTGGAGTAGACAAGAATACGGAAGCGATACTGGAAAATCTGAATGAACCCTTTTTAGGCAAGCGGATGGGGGTAGACAAGTATACGGCAACAATATCACTAATGGAAGACTTTCTTTTCCTTGTAGAGGAATCCGGGGATTCGTCCTGGGAACTTTTACAGAACATTTACTCTCCGAGAAATCCCGCCGAGCAGGGCATGACTCTCGCCCTTGCCCTCACCAGAAACTTCCTTGGGGGCGAAGGCGCCTGCCGGGTACACGGCGGCGGTTTTGCGGGAACGATTCAGGCGTATATCCCAATGGAAAGGCTTGAAGATTACCGGAAGCTCATGGAGGGGATCTTTGGGGCGGGAGCGCTCACGGTTTTGAGGATAAGACAGTTGGGAGCGGTTGAATTTTTCGCTTGAAATGATTTTATAGTAATTGGCATATTAAAAAGGAGAAATCCATGGCAAAAGATTACAAAAAAGACTATAAAGACTTATATTTACCAAAAACCAAACCAATGATAATAGACATTCCCGAAATGCAATTTGTCGCCGTGGAAGGGAAAGGCGATCCGAATGATAAAGACGGGGAATATCCCAAAGCAATGCAAATATTATACAGTGTTCAATTTACAATAAAAATGACCAAAATGGGGAATACTAAACTTAACGGCTATTTCGATTATGTTGTACCGCCATTGGAGGGTCTATGGTGGTTAGATAACAATGAGAAATTTTCCCCAAAAAACAAATCCAAATATAATTGGATTTCGATGATACGTATACCTGAATTTGTAGATAAAGACACATATAAATGGGCTTGCAATGAAGTATTAAACAAGAAAAAAATAGAAACAAAAAACGCGAAATTTTTGAAAATGAAAGAAGGTTTATGTGTTCAATGTATGCACATAGGCTCATACGATGACGAGACAAGAACAATTGATTTGATAGAGGAATTTATTGGAGAAAACAGTTTAATAAACGATATCAACGACAAAAGAATGCACCATGAAATATATTTATCCGATCCCCGGAAAACGGCGGCAGCAAAACTTAAAACCGTAATAAGAATACCCGTAAGAAGGAAACCGGGACGTTAACGCCAACCCTCAAGAACATGGGTAAAAAATGAGAAATCACGGACACGTATTGACAATATGGGTAAAAAATGAGAAAACATGGACACGTATTGACAATATGTCCAAAAAACGCTAAATTTTGGACATGAAAGACTTTGAAAGCCAAGTGCCTTTGTTGCCCCCGGATATGGAACTTACTGAAACAAAAGCTGTTTTGCGGAAAGAAGCAGAGGCAAGGCAGGCTTTAGCCGAATTATCAGGATTTGCCTACACAATTCCAAACCAGAATATATTAATTAACGCCATAGCTTTACAAGAGGCAAAAGAGAGTTCCGCTATTGAAAATATAGTTACGACCCAGGATGAATTGTATAGAACATTGGCAGTAAAAGCGCCAACTGTAGATTCATCGACAAAAGAGGTAATCAATTACAGGGAAGCCATATATAAGGGCTACGATAACATTAAAAAAAGGAAATTAATAAGTGTCAGCGATATATGTAAAATTCAGGAAACCATCGTTGAAAACAATGCCGGGATAAGAAAATTGCCCGGAACATCATTGGTTAATGATACTACAAACGAAATTATTTATACACCCCCACAGGATTATGATGAAATCTGTCATTTACTTAATAATTTTTGTGAATATTTAAACAATGACGAAAAGAGCCTCTGGAAGATGGCAATATTGCACTATCAATTTGAGACTATACACCCATTTTATGATGGTAACGGAAGAACAGGAAGGATAATTAATATTCTATATTTACTATTGAAAGAGCATATAGATACTCCAATCTTATATTTAAGTTCGTATATATTAAAAAACAAAAACGCCTATTATGCATTGTTTCAGGAAGTCAGTGAAAAAAATATTTGGGAAAACTGGATTCTATATATTTTAAATGGGATAGAAGAAACATCAAGACAAACATTGAAAAAGGTAAAATCCGTAAAGAGTTTGCTCGAATTGACATTGGAGAAAATAAAAGAGCAATGTCCAAAAATTTACTCAAAGGAGCTGGTGGAAATAATATTTGAGAACCCATATTCAAAAATTGATTTTCTGGTGAAAAAGTTGAATATCAACAGGAAAACAGCATCAAAATACTTAAAAGAACTGGAAGAGAAAAATTATTTATCGCATTTACAAACAAGAAAAGAAATACTATATATAAACAATGATTTAATGAGAATATTAAAGAGCTAAAATTGGGAAATTAATATGGTAGAAAGAATCGGGGTGTTTTACGATGTCATCAATTAAGCTATTCATTTTCGATATGGGCGGCGTAGTTGCGCGAAACACGTCCATTGCGGGCGCGATAGCCGCTCATCTGGGGATAAGCAAGAGAGACTTTCTTCGGGGTACATCATCAGATCATGAGGATACTCACGCTTCTTCATATAACTTGAGCGATATCTATGCCATTACGCAGGGAAAAATTAATTCGGAACGTTTTTGGGGTAATTTTACCCAACGTACGGGCATTGCTGTTTCAGGCGATCCCTGGTATGATCTTTACGATCCTGTTTTTGACAAAAAGATCGCGGCAATAATCGCCCGGCTTAAAACCAATGGGTACCGGGTAGTTTGCGGTACCAATACAATTGAGGCGCATTACCGTAAACACGAGGAACGAGGGGATTATTCGATTTTTGACGCGGTGTATGCTTCACATTTAATGGGAATTATGAAACCGGATATGGCATTTTGGCGTTTCATCTTATCGAAAGAAAATGTTCAGCCATCGGAAACTTTTTTTATTGATGATTCTGAGGAAAATATTGATATAGCAAAAAAACTGGGACTTGCGACTCATCTATTTACACACGCAGAAGAATTGGAAAATAGTTTGAGACCGTACGGAGTATAATTATAGCCGAATAACGCCGTTATGATTTCAAAGTCCCACCCGAGCCCCAGTTGTCAAATTCCATGATGGTGAGATTGAAATTCTCTTCTCTAATGCCCAGTTCACTGGAAAGCATTTTCAACGTTTCTTCGGTGAATTTTTTCTTGGGCTCGAAGTCTGATTTGTGAAAGAGCCTGAGGTCAATAAAGGCGCCTTCAACTTTTTGCCCAGCCTTGTAAAAGGTCCTGCCATCGGAGAAATCCACCATAAGATACGCCTCGGCCTTTGTGGGGATGATAGCGATAAGGCGGCCCAATTCGGCTTTGATCTTTTCCTTTTGGGCATCTGAAAGTTTTTGGCTGGTGCTGATGTTAATATAGGGCATGTTTACCTCACTTTGAATTATTGTTAAGCTCAAGTATGATAGTTATTCTGCTTGATGTCAAACCGGACATCACATCAATGGAAAGGAGGCGCTATGTATTTTGATTCACCCGGGCCGGAGAATACCGGGGAAACTGTGAAAATCGCCGTGCGGGAGGCCATGGAGCGGCAGATTCCGTGCATTGTCGTCGCGTCACACACAGGGGCGACCGCCAAGACCCTCGTTGAGGAAGCGCGGGCGCAGAACTACGGCGGGAAGTTGATCTGCGTTCCCCATGTGTACGGCTTTAAGGAAGGCGGGAAGAATGAACTTTCCGATGAAGACCGGGCGGCGCTTGAGAACCAGGGCGTGAAGGTCTGCACGGCAGCCCACGCGCTAAGCGGCGCGGAACGCGCCTTGAGCCGCAAGTTCCAGGGCGCGTATCCGGTGGAAATTATCGCCCACACCCTGCGTATGCTGGGCCAGGGCACGAAGGTCTGTGTCGAAATTGCGGTGATGGCGCTGGACGCGGGGCTTATCCCCTACGGGAAACCCGTGATTGCCCTGGGCGGAAGCGGCCGGGGCGCGGACACGGCGGCGATTCTCACACCAGGCTACAGCAGCTCCGTTCTGGACACCAAAATCCACGAGATACTCTGCAAGCCGCGCTTAATAGGGACTAGGGACTAGGGACTGGGGGTGCAAGGATAGAAGGATTGTTGCATGAGGAAAGAGAATTGAACTCCGGGAAAACCATCAGCGAACTGCAAAAGATAAGCGCCGCTCTCGGCGCTAAGTGCGGCGCACTGCGCTTCGGACCGAAGGTACACACGGTCTACAATCCCCTCGTTTACGCACATGAACCGCACAACCGCTACCTTGAACTCGCGGGCACGGCCCCCAAGAAAGTGATCTTCCTCGGTATGAATCCGGGGCCCTGGGGCATGGCGCAAACCGGCGTTCCCTTCGGAGAAGTCGCCGCCGTGCGGGACTGGCTCGGCATAGAGGGGGCAGTAGGCAAACCTGAAAAAGAGCACTCGAAGCGCCCCATCGAAGGCTTCGCCTGCGCCCGCTCTGAAGTCTCAGGCCGCCGCCTCTGGGGCCTTTTCCGTGAGCGCTTCGGTACCCCCGCGAACTTCTTCCGCGACCACTTCGTGGCGAACTACTGCCCCCTCGTCTTCATGGATTCAGGCGGCGCGAACATCACACCCGACAAACTAAGCGCCGATGAAACCGCCCCCCTTTTTGCGCTTTGCGACGCCGCCCTCGCCTCCACAATCGAGCTGCTCAAACCCGAATGGGTCATCGGCATCGGCGCCTTCGCGAAAAAACGCATCGACGCCCTGAGCGGCCCCTTTTCCTCCGCGCAGATACTCCACCCCAGCCCCGCGAGCCCGAAGGCGAACGTCGGCTGGGACAGGGAAGTTACGAGGACGCTTGAGGAGTTAGGGGTTTGGGAAAAGTAAGGCCCAGACGAGTGGAACCCACGACAGAACCACCACAACAACAAGAACAACATAACCTGCAGGCTTCGTTTTAACCGGCTTGGCCGCATCGACACCCGGGGCCTTCTCCGGATCAGTACCGGGCGCTGTCTTGTCATCGCCGCTGAGTTCGAACAGCAGGCTGTCGATGTCGGCGATGAGGGTTTTCCTTGTGACACGGCGCTTTTGGTTCATCAGAAGGGCAAAGACGCGAAAGGATTCGCCTATTAATTCGCCGAAAGGGCCGGGAATCATGAGGTCGAGGCGGATGGCGACACGCGACAGCATGATGAGGGCTTCGAGGGTGACCGCGCGGTGGATGCCCGCGGCGAGGGCGCCCTGGGTAATCTTAAGCGGCCCAATGGCAAATAAAACGCGGCCGTAAGGGACGATGAGGTTGAACGCGACGATGCCGAGAATCACCAGAATCGTGAGGAGGGGGTTGTTTTTTTTGCCCGCAAGAGCGGCCAGGAACCAGAAGAACAGGAACAGGAGGACCCGAAGCAGGGTAGATGGGTTGAAGAGCAGGGCGGGCATGATAGCGAGGCCGGAGATGGCTAGCGAGTTTGGCCCAAAGAGGTCTTCGTAAGCTTTCCGTCTAATCTGCCGGCATTGCTTAAGCGTTTTCATTTACCGTCCAGGTGTATACATTGTTTTTTCATACTTACATAAGTTTGACAAGCCCGGTTACGGTATGGTAAAATCGCAAAGGTCGCAAAGGAGCTTTTATGAAAGCAAAGCGTATATTTTTGTTTTTGGCAATGCCGTTACTACTGGCATTGGCGTCCTGCGACAACGGAACAACAAGCGGCTACAACGTCCCGGGAAGTACCCTTGCGGAGAAACTGGAATGGCTGAAGACCAACGCGGAAAGCGACGGCAGCTATGTTCTTGATGTAAGCGTCGATGAAATTATCAGCCCCAACCAAAGGCTTGAGTACATCGGCAAGAACAACATCACCATAACCCTGAGGGGTTCGGGCACAAACCGGATTATTAATCTTTCAAGCAACGGAAATATGTTTCAGGTAAGGACCGGCGTTACCCTGGTTCTGGAGAATATTACCCTGCGGGGCCGCAGTTTTAACTCCAGTCCATTGGTTTATGTCAGATCCGGTGGGGCTCTTGAAATGAACAGCAGCGCGGCTATTGTCGGCAATACCACCGAAGAAAACTCTGGCGGCGGGGTGTGGGTGGAAGGAACCTTCACCATGAACGGCGGAACCATCTCCGGTAATAACGCTAAAATTGACGGCGGCGGGGTGGCGGTGTCAGGGGGATCTTTCACCATGAACGGCGGAACCATCTCCGATAATAACGCAAACAACGGCGGCGGGGGGGCGG
>JGI24698J34947_10001703_pt1 | contig 11736 bp, 9 predicted proteins | sample TergutMp193P3_FD_34947 | JGI IMG/M metagenome (IMG submission 34947)
AGAAAGACCCTCATTTGCTTTCTGAAAAATTCACTGTTATCCACGTGTATGATATTCTTCATTGGTTAATTTTACAGTATGATCTTCAATATATCCAGTCCTTTTTCAATTTCCCCGTCAGTGATGGTATATGGAGGGAGCAGGCGCAGGGTCTGGCTGCCGGCGCCGAGGAGGAGAAGCCCGGAGTCCGCGGTCCGCGCCCTTTCGACCGCCGCTTCCAGAACCGGCCACGCCTCGACGGTGAGGTCTACGCCGAGCATCATGCCTTTGGCGCGGAGGCCTGTGATCTTCGGGTGGTTCCAGGAGGCGATGATACTCCTGATTTTATCGCCCTTGCGCGCGATCTCCGCGAGGAACTCAGGCTTTGCCACCGTGTCCAGAACGACGATACCCGCGGCGGCGGCAATCGGGTTCCCGCCAAAGGTCGAGCCGTGATCGCCTACTTGCAACACCTCCGCGGCCTTCTCCCCGGCAAGGACCGCCCCGGAGGGAATCCCGCCGCCGAGGCCCTTGGCGAGGGTAACCACGTCGGGTTTTAACCCATAACCCTCACAGGCCAGAAAACTGCCGGTCCTGCCCATGCCGCATTGAATCTCGTCGAACATGAGGAGGATGTCCCTTTCCGCGCAGAGGGCGGCGGCGGCGGCGAGGTATTCGGGCGTCTGGGGCCGGACGCCGCTTTCACCCTGGACGGCCTCCACGAGAAAGGCGGCGGTCGTGTTGGGGTCAAGCGCCCTGTCCAGCGCGTCAATGTCATCACCAACCCGCAGGGTTGGTGAAGGCGGCACGTAGACAAAGCCCTCGGTAAAAGGGCCGAAGTCCTTGTGGAAGTTGTCCTGGCCTGTGGCCGAAAGCGTGGTGATCGTCCTCCCATGGAAACTGCCCCGGAGGGTCACGATGGTGTGCCTTCCCGGGCCGTATTTGACAAGTGAATATTTGCGCGCTATCTTGCAGGCCCCTTCGTTGGCCTCGGCGCCGGAATTGGCGAGGAAGACCTTCTTCATCCCCGCGCCGGCACAGGCTTCGACGAGTTTCTCCGCGAACGCCTCGACCACGTCGCTGAGAAAATAATTGCAGGTATGGTTGAGTTTTGCGGCCTGCTCCGATATCGCCCTGACGAGCGGCGGGTAGGCGTGCCCGAGGCAATTCACCGCGATGCCGGAAGTGAAGTCCAGGTATTTTTTCCCCTCAACATCCGTAAGCCAGCTCCCCTCCCCTTTCACGAAGGTCACAGGCAGCCTGTGGTAGGTGTTCATTAAAACGTTACTCATTGCGAAACTCCTTAATTTACGCTCTTCAGCTTTCTATCATGGTTCCAATGCCCTCGTTGGTGAAAAGCTCGATTAAAAGGGCGTGGGGGACGCGGCCGTCAATGATATGGGCCTTTTTGACGCCGCCGTCAAGCGCAAGAATGCAGCAGTCCGTTTTGGGGATCATGCCCTTGCTCACGATGCCGTCCTTTTTGAGGGTTTCAATATCGTCGCGGTGAACTTCTTTTATAAGCGACGCGGGGTTATTGACGTCGCGGAGTATTCCGCTCACATCGGTTATGAGGATGAGTTTCTCCGCCGCCAGCGCGCCCGCGACTTTCGCCGCGGCTGTGTCCGCGTTGACGTTGAGGGCGCGGCCAGAGTCTTCGCCTGTCCCGTACGCCACAGAGGAAACCACCGGGATAACCCCGTCATCCAGCACGGAGTTAATCAGGCGCGTATCAATGGCTTCTACCTCTCCCACAAAGCCAAGGTCCTCGCCGCCGTTACGGAGGCGGCGGGCCTTGAGCATCGCGCCGTCAAGACCGCTGAGGCCTATCGCCCTGCCGCCCGCGTTCTGAATCAGGGAGCAAATGTCCTTGTTCACCTTGCCGCAGAGGACCATCTGGACGATCTCCATGGTTTCCTCGTCGGTATAACGAAGGCCGCCGATAAAGCGGCTTTCCTTGCCGATCCTTTTGAGCATGGCCTCAATCTCGGGGCCGCCGCCGTGTACCAGCACGACGCGGATCCCGACGCAGGCCATGAGGACGATGTCATGGATTACCGCGGCTTTGAGGTCTTCGTTTATCATGGCGTTCCCGCCGTACTTGACCACAATGGTTTTGCCCAGGAATCTCTGGATGTAGGGCAGCGCGTTGACGAGTATCCTGGCCCTGTCGGCGTTGCTGAACTTCATTTCCTGGAAATGTAATTCGTCGTTCATCGTATTCCTTTAGGAGCGATAGTCTCCGTTTATTTTGACATAGTCGTAAGTTAAGTCACAGCCCCAGACCGTCGCCTTTCCCGGGCCCTTACCCGCTTTGACACGAATCTCGATCTCATCGCGCTTGAGTATCCTTTTGGCGTCTTCCTCTGAAAAGGGAAGCGACGCCCCGGCTGCGCAGACCTGTACTTCCTCCCCCGCGCCCCCCGCGCTCGCGAAAACCACGTCCACCTCGCCGGGATTAAAGTCCGGCCCCGCATAGCCCATGGCGCATAACACGCGGCCCCAGTTGGCGTCCGCGCCGAAGCAGGCAGCCTTTACAAGGCTTGAGGAGGCCACGGCCTTCGCGAGGGTCGCGGCTGCATCCTCATCCGCCGCGCCGCAAACGGTAACTGTTACTAGTTTCGTCGCGCCTTCGCCGTCCCTTGCCGTTGCGCGGGCGAGGTCCACGCAGAGGGCTTCAAGCGCCCCAGCGAAAATTTCGCATGACGCGCTTCCGGCGGCTATGGGGGAATTACCCGCCTCGCCGTTCGCCATGATGATAACTGAATCGTTAGTCGAAGTGTCGCCATCAACCGTAACACGGTTAAACGAGCGCCTAACGGCCTGCCGCAGACACGAATCGAGGACTCGAGGCGAGATAGTCGCGTCCGTGGTGATGAAGCATAACATGGTCGCCATATTGGGGTGTATCATCCCCGCGCCCTTCACCATGCCGCCTATTCGCACGCTCTTGCCTTCGATCTCGATTTCAACCGCGCCCTCTTTTTTGCGGGTGTCGGTCGTCATGATCGCCTCAAGGGCCGCGGCGTGTCCCGCCTCGTCCGCCCGGAGCGAATCCGCCAGAGCGCCGATATTTCTCTCAATGACGTCTATGGGGAGGGGCACGCCTATGACTCCTGTGGACGCAACAGCCACCTGGCTGCTGTCAATACCGAGGCGGTCGGCGGCAAGGCTTGCCATCTTTCTGGCCGCCGCGAGACCCGCCTCGCCGGTGCAGGCGTTTGCGTTTCCGGAATTGGCTATCACCGCCCTGAGAATGCCGCCGGCGACGTGCTCGGCACTCACCAAAACGCTCGCCGCTTTGACCTTGTTGGTCGTGAAAACCGCCGCGGCGGCGCAGGGCTTTTCGGAGTAGATTAGCGCAAGGTCCCTCTTTTTGGAACTCGCCTTGATACCGCAGGCAACGCCCCCGGCCTTAAAGCCCTTCGGCGCGCAAACACCCCCGGGAATCTTTTTTATCTCACCCACAAGCAACTCCTTATCATAATACTAAGAAATTTACCACGAACTTCACGAACTCGTTCCTACGGAACGCACACGAACAAAAGAAAAGAAAACCACGGAGAACACGGAGGGAAGAACACAGAGGACACAGAGGAAGAAAAAGACAATAAGAAATTTTACCACGAACAGCGTATCGCGAACCGAAGGTTCGACGATACGACACGAACAAAAATATCCAGAGTTCGTAATGTTAGTGTGGTTCGTGGTTAAATTCCTCAAAATAGTGCAGGGACGGCTCCAAGTCCCTCGGTTTCATCGCAGCCCAAAAGCAGGTTCATATTCTGAACCGCCTGGCCGGCAGCGCCCTTCACCATGTTGTCGATGGCGGTGATCACGATGAGGGTGCTTCCCCCCTGATCCATGTTAACTGAAATGTCGCAGAAGTTGGACTGCCTCACCCTGCCTGTGGAAGGCATTACCCCCGCCGGAAGCACGCGCACAAAGGGCTCGCCGCCGTAGAAGGCCGCGTACAATTCACGTATTTCTGCGGTCTTTACTGCGATTTCCTTTGAGGGCGGCCTCGGCGCGCCGTCCCCTGCGGCATGGGCCTGCCATTCGCCCTTAAGGGGAATGTAGATCGTGCTGAGTATGCCCCTATTCATCGGCGCAAGGTGGGGCGTAAAGATGAGCGGCGGCGTGAGCACGCCGTGACGCTCCGCAATCTCACGCATATTGCGGCTTATCTCGGGAGTATGCCTGTGGGCGCCCACCTTGTAGGGGGACACCGAATCGGAACATTCCGGGAAGTGGAAAGATTTCTGCGGTTCTCTGCCGCCGCCTGTTATCCCGGTGGCGGAATCCACGATAACCGTCCCCCCGGACGCCAACCCTTTCGCCAGGGCGGGAAACAACCCCAGGGAAGCCCCGGTGGGGTAGCAGCCCGGGTTAGCGATGATCACCGGCCCCGAGGCGGCAAGCGCTTTGATACGCTCGCGGTTCAGCTCCGGGAGGCCGTAGACCGAACGCTTTCGCAGCTCGGGGCGGACATAACCGGATCCGTACCAGGCTTTGAAAGTCTCCTCGTCATCGCCAAAACGGAAGTCCGCGGAAAAGTCGATGAAAGACACGCCTTTTTCAAGGCAGGCTTTTGCGTAAGCCTCGCCGACGCCGTTGGGCAAGGCCGCGAAAACAATGTCCGAGGCTGCGACGACTTCCTCCGGTTTGATCAGGGGCGAGGAAATTCTCCCAAAAAAATTGGGGTACACCTCCTCAATCCGGCTCCCCTCCAGACTCACCGATCCCAGGGAAAGACCCGTTATCAGTTTATGTCCCGAAAGCAGCCTCACCAACTCGGCGCCCGCGTATCCGGCGGCGCCAATGATACCAACAATCATGTTTTGATTATGAATAAATATTTAGTATTGTCAAGAAGTATTTCCAAAAATCGTTAATATTATGAGGTTTTATGTATATTTATGCAATACTGAAATAGTCGAGATATTTTAGATCATTCTGGACAAGTCGGGGTTTGGTACTATAATGAAGCTTGTAATATACGCGAACGCGAAAAACATTACATAAAGTGAGGGCTCAAATGAGAAGAAACCAGAGTGGGGAACCAATTTATACCATGCCTTTCGACGACCCGGCAGGGACGCACTTAAAGCTTGAGGACGGCGCTGACGTGACCGAGACGCTGCAAAAAGCCATATTTGAACTCAGCGAGAAGGAGCTTTACGGCATCATCTATATACCCGAGGGGATATACTACCTTTCAAAGACCGTCTATATCCCGCGTTCCATACGGCTTATCGGCTACGGAAAAAAGAGACCCGAGTTCAGGCTCAGGGAGAATACCCCCGGCTACGACGGCAAAGTCGAGGGCCTCAATCCATACCTCAGGGGGTATCCGGGCGCGGCCTATATGTTCTGGTTCACGACTAACCGCCCGTCAGGACCGGAGGATGTACAGGACGCGAACCCTGGGACTTTTTACTCGGCAATGACCAATATCAATATCAGAATCGAAAAGGGCAATGGCGGCGCGGTCGGTGTCCGCGCCCACTTCGCCCAACACTGTTTTGTAAGCCACTGCGATTTCTTTATTGGCGAAGGCCTGGCCGGCATATACGATGTCGGCAACGAGATGGAAAATCTCGCGTTCTACGGCGGGCAATACGGCATTATATGCACCAAGTGTTCCCCCGGCTGGCCCTTTGCGCTTACGGATAGCGTATTCGACGGGCAAAGCGTCGCGGCGATCATGTCCCGCGAAACCGGCTTAACAATTTTCAGGGCTGAAGTGAGAAACACCCCAACAGTAGTTATGACGATGGAGGACTACTGGGAGAAGCTGTACATTGAGGACAGCCGTTTTGATAATATCAGCGGCCCCAGCCTCAGGTACTACTGTGAGGACAACGCCGCAAACCAGATAAACCTGCGAAACATCATTTGCCGGAATGTTCCCGTGCTTGCCGAAAGGCGGGACTCCGGCCAAATTGTAAAGGCCCGGGACGGCGTGTATGTCGTCAACCGTTTTACCGACGGGCTTGTCATGGGTGATATGAGGGCCCTACCTGAGCATGAGGTGATCCTCGATATAAAAAGGCTTGACAGCTTCCAGGATTGCCCGGAATCCGACATACCCAGTCTCCCGGAGATGGAGAAATGGGTGAGCGTCAAAAATTACGGCGCCAAAGGCGACGGCGAGACCGACGACACCGAGGCCCTCAGAAAGGCGATCGATGAAAACGAGGTTGTCTACTTCCCGCAGGGGATCTACCGCGTAACGGATACGATCACGCTAAAGCCCGGTACTATGCTCATCGGGCTTGACCCTATTTCGACCCAGATTATCATCACCGACGACACCCCGGCGTTCGCGGGCTTTGGGATGCCGAAACCGCTTCTTGAAACCTGCAAGGGAGGCTTCAACCTTGTAAACGGAATCGGCCTGGACACGGCGGGCAAGAACCCGAGGGCCTGCGGCTGTAAATGGATGGCGGGCGCCGGTTCGTACATGAACGACGTTAAGTTTGTGGGCGGCCATGGACAGATGCCCAAGAACGGCGCGATGGGCTTTGCGGGGATATATAACCCCGGCAGGACAGCCGACGCAAACGTCGACAGGGTATGGGACTACCAGTACCCAAGCCTTTGGGTAATGGAAAACGGCGGCGGCACATTCAAGGATGTGTGGACTGCCAGCCCTTACGCCGAAGCCGGGCTTTTCGTCTCCAACACATCCACCCCGTCGAAGATGTACGCCATCTCGCTTGAACACCATGTCCGCGCCGAGGCCAAGCTATACAACGTGAAGAACTGGAGCTTCTACGCCTTCCAGACCGAAGAGGAGAAAGCCGAGGGGCTTGAGTGCCGCCCCATAGAGCTTACGCGCTGCGAGAACATAACCTTCGCGAACCTCTGGATATTCCGGGTGGTTGCGGTATACAGGCCGTTCAGGCACGCCATCCAGCTCTGGGACTCAAGGAATGTTGAGTTGATCAACGTCCACAACTACACACAGACGCAGTACACCTTCGACGATCTGCTCTACGACGCGTCGCGTGACCTTACCGTCCTTCCGTGGCAGTTCGCGAACCTCACCATCACCGGAGATGAGGGTTACATAAAAAACGGGAAACCGGAAAAGGGGAAATATACAAGGCTTGGCAAGGACTTTGTTTTCGCGGACTCAATCTGCCGGGATGGGCGCGGAAACGTTTATTTCTGCGACCCTAACGAGAAAAGGATATACCACTATTCCATCGCCGACGGGATGCTCAGGCTTTTAAGCGACATCCACTTCATGCCGAAAGCCCTGGCGGCAGACACGGAGGGCAGGCTGCTTGTGGTTGTCGATTTTCTGGAGTTAAGAACAACAGTTCCGGGAGCGCCGTTTAAAAGGCCTTCGTTTTCCATGGAGAGCGGATCATCCTTCCATATGTACAACTTCGGGAAGAGCCACAGGGTCTACGCGATCAACCCCGCCGATCCCTACGGAAGCATGGAAGAGCTTACGCCTAACGACGCCGGGAACGCGGGAAACCCCGAGAAGGTGTATTACCCTGCAAACCTTTGGCACGATGCCCACGATTTCAGGACGGCGGCAATACGCAAGCCGAAGGGGTTTTTTATAGCGCCTGACAGAAAGACCTTTATCGCCGATACCATCGACCTTCTTAGAGCCGCGACCCTTACCCCCTGCCGTCCGAACGCCAGGGCATATATAGTCGATGAATACTACAAGCGCACCTTCTCCGCGGATGTCGATGAAAGCGGCTGTTTACGCAACCTGGAACTTGCGGCGAACAAGGGCGACTTCCACGCGATTGGGCTTGTGGACGGCAGGGTCCTCGTCTCCGACGGGTATATCTATCTGTTTGGCGATGGAACCATGACGGCTGAGCGCACACCGGAACGCGCCGTCGCCTTCTGCGAGGAGGGGGGGATGCTCTTCTTCACGGCCCGCAAGGGATTCTACGTGACAAAGTTATAAAGGAATTCCAGCGCATGGGGCTTTAAGCTGTTATTCCCCGGTTTCCCTTTTATACACCCGGACATAATCAACAGCCATAACATACGGCAATGTATCATCCTCAACAGGTCCGCCAAAACCGCCGCCCACAGCGATGTTTAAAATCAGGTAAAACGGCTTGTTAAAGGGCCAGCTGAGATCGCTTTTATCTGCGGCATCGTCGTTGATAGAGTAATTTGCGCAGGAAATATCGTCAACAAAAAAATTCACGTACTCAGGCGTCCATTCAATCGCGTATTCATGAAACTCATCGCATACGCCCTGTACGGGCTTTATGGTTGAGTATTGCGTCCGCTTGACATGGTTGTGGTTTTGAGAGTGCAGGCTGAATAAAATTTGATTCTCCATCCTGCCGACGTGTTCCATGATGTCAATTTCGCCGCATAAAGGCCATCTAATTCCTTCGCGAATAGCGTCGGGCAGCATCCATATAGCGGGCCAGGAACCTTTGCCCCTGGGGAGCTTTGCCTTCACCGCAATGCGCCCGTATGTCCATGACGCTTTACCGTATGTTGTTAAACGGGCAGAGGTATATTCCCTTTCGCCGTCTTTTTCCTTTCTGGCGACAATATACAGTTTGCCGTCTTTTACATATACATTACCGGGGCGGTCGCTGTAAGCCTGTAATTCCCGGTTTGCCCACTGATGGTTGCCCACTTCATAGGTCCATTTGTTTGGGTCAGGGGCGCCATTATAATCAAATTCATCACTCCAGACCATGACATATTGATTCATTGTTTTTTCTCCTTTGGCGTTACGCTATATGTTTTTCACGCAAACATTGACAAATAGGATATATGAATTTACCATAAATTAAGATCAGCAAAGAAGCAATGCAGGCGGCGGAAATGACACCAACAACCATGCTTAACCTCTAACCAATAATTTTACCACAAACCACACAAACAGAAGATTCACCACGGAGTGACACGGAGGAACACGGAGAAAGAAGAAAACAAGAGAAATCCTCCTTCTATCCACTCTTCCCTATACCCTTACTCCCTTACTCCCTTTCCAGGCCCCTTGCTTTTTACCGCCTGGCGTGGTATAGAAATCCCATGCGATTATTTAACACGGCATTTTTTTTGGCGGCGGCGCTTTTGGTGTTTTCCTGCGCCACCGGGCCTACGGTGATTCCCGAGAACCTGACTCCCGCGGAACTGATACAGCGGGCGCAGGAAGCCTCGGACCGAAACAGGTATACGGTTTCCCTTCAGTACTACGAAACCATCATTGAGCGTTTTCCTTTTGACATCGACAACATAATAGCCGCCGAGTATGAGATAGCTTTTATTCATTACAAACAGAAACAATACGAGACCGCGAAAGCCGAATTCAACGATCTTCTGGAACGCTACAATACCCCTGACGAGGCGCTGCTTCCTCCGTCGTTCAAGATTCTTTCATTGAAGATTATGGAGAAGATCGAAGAAATCGAAAGCAGCGATACAGAAAGATAGTTTTTCCCTTTACTGGGGCAGCAGAATAGCGCTTAACTTGATCTCTTTTTCGGCGGTTTTCTCAAACACCATTTCCGCGGTAATTTTTCCCTTCGGCACGGGATGAGGAGGGGCGTCCCCCACGAGAATCAGCAGCCGGCTTTCCGCCGCCCAGGGGAATTTGTCCGCCCCGTCGTAGAGGGCCTCGTAGACCGCTTCGGGTTTATCGCCGCCTCCCCACGCGACAACCGCGTTCAGGTTCCGTTGAAAGACGTTGAAGTCCTTTGTGAAGGGCGTAACTTTGGTGATGTACGCGTCCGGGGAATAATCCCTGTACACCACCATGCCGATGCGGAAGTCCGTAAAGCCTGAGATCATTTCCCTTATCATGGGGATGAGCATTTTTCGGACAGAATCGATATAGCGACCCATGCTGCCTGTCGAGTCCATACACAGGACAATGTCTACGTCCTTTCCGGCCTCTTTTTCCAAAAGGCTCTTTATTTTATCAATCAAATCAGAAGGGTTGTCGGCGTAAATGAAATCCCCGTTTCCCTGGACGGCTATTTCGCTGAAGCTCTTCTCGGCTTCGGTCATGTAGGGCTCTTCGAGGTTCGGAGCCGGTCGCTGAATCCCCTTGATGATGTATGGGTTATCCGCGAAACTGCCCCTGTAGTCCTCGTACGGAAGGCTGAAGGTCCTGATATTGATGAAGGTCCCGTCCGACATATAGACCGCGCCATAGCGGTCGTCTTCCCTTCCGTAGACCACGATCCACGGGATGAAAATGTGAAAAGCCTCCCCAAGTTCCGGGTGTGCTTCGGGAGTGGAACTGATCAAAGGGTAGGTCCCGTCGTCCATCGTATGCGGGACGCCGTTCAAAAGCCTGAGTTCGTCGCCGTTGACGGGATTCCAGAAAGGCGCCCTGTACGCGTAATTGTCCAGGTTCTGCGTCGGGTCCCTGGTTGACTCGGCGAGGAGAACCGACGCGATGTCCGGCTTCTTGCGGATGAAAAGGTGGAAACCCTCGTCGACGATCTGGTCCAGGACAAGGTCATCGACATCGATCGAAAGGTCCTGACCGAAAACCGGGAAAGCGGCAAGGGTAAATAAGCAAAAAAAAGCAAAAAAAGTCTTGCTCATTGTTTATATTATCGGAATTTCAAACGAACACTGTCTTTATTGTTTCGCTTTTTTCGTTTATAATCAGAATATGAGATCACCCAAAGAAATTTCCCTCGGCGCGAAGATAGTCGAAGCCATTGAGGGCCTCGCGCTGCCCGGAAAAGCCCTTGAGGGGGCAAAATTGATTCTGGCCGACGAGGAGATACAGGCGACCCAGGAGTACGCCAACACCGTTTCAATCGTCCGCCTCGGCTACAACGACCACGGGCCGGTGCACATGCACTGCGTCACCCTGAACGCCATCATCATGCTGGGCCTCCTCAGGCAGGCGGGCGTGAAGACAAGCCTCGAAAAAGAGGAGGTAGGCGATTTTGACGACAGCCTTCTCGCCGTGATCTTCGCGTCGATGCTCCACGACCTCGGCATGAGCATAGGCCGCCACGAACATGAAATCCACAGCACCTACCTCGCCCTGCCCATAATGGACCGGATCCTCGCGCGGCTTTTCCCCGACAACCTCAAGAGGAAGGTGATAATACGCTCCCTGGCGCTGGAAGGCATTTCCGGCCACATGGGAAACCGCACGATCAATTCCCTGGAAGCGGGGGTCATTCAGATCGCCGACGGCTGCGACATGACCAAAGGCCGCGCCCGCATCTCCATTGCGCTTAACCAGAACGCCAGGGCCGGGAGCATCCACCAATATTCCGCCAACTCCATCGAGGAGGTCCGCTTCTCGGCGGGCCAGGAAAAGCCCATCCGCATAGAGGTGCTTATGTCAAGCGAGGTGGGCCTCTTTCAAATAGAGGAAGTTTTACTGACCAAGATAACCGCCAGCACCGCCAAGCCTTACATAGAGCTATACAGCCAGGTACAGGGTGGGGAGCAGAAGAGGTATCTTTGATAAAGCATCGCACGGGGGACACGGAGGAACAGAGGACACGGAGGAATTCTAACCACGAACCACACTAACCATCACGAACAGAAGAAGAAAGAAGAATAACCACGGAGTTACACGGAGTGAAGACACGGAGAAACACGGAGGGGAAGAGGGAGGAAGAAGCTCTCGAAGTTATGATAAAACATGCGGTTATCTGGTAATGTGTAGGTGTTCGGAAGGATCTGTGAGTCTTGGAACAGTTACCGGTTGTCGCCTTTGCTGGGACACTTAAGGCCAAAACTAAAGTGAGCCCGTTCTCTCGATTAACA
>JGI24698J34947_10001704_pt1 | contig 11730 bp, 7 predicted proteins | sample TergutMp193P3_FD_34947 | JGI IMG/M metagenome (IMG submission 34947)
CCCTCGCCATCCTTACTGTCTGAACCTGCTTGACCTACTATTGTATCATTTACTAACATATTGGCCCATGCGTAGTTTTGATGACCTTGAGTTCCGCCGTTTCCTGTTACACGTCCAGCAGAACCACCCGCATCTGTGGCTTTTACGCTTTGATTCAACGCGAAGCAGTATTGTACCGTTGCCGTACTGATATTGCTCCCCACAATACCGCCGACATTGGTAGTGCCTTGAACCGTGACGGCGGCATAACAATTTTCTACCTTAGAACTGGCTGTACTATTAGACCCAACTATGCCGCCGACATTCTGTCCGGTTCCGGTGACGCTTCCTGTTACTACATAACAGTTTTGCACTGTACCGCTGTTAGACCCTGCAATAGCGCCAACATTACCGGAGCCGCTAATATTTACATTTACAAGCCCGAGTGTTTTCACAGTGCCGCCGCTTCCGATGCCGGAGAATAAACTATTAGTAAGACCTGTAATGGTATACCCGCCGCCGTCAAAGGTGCCGGTAAAACTTCCAATCGGCGTAAATGTTGTNGTAAGGTTGATATCGGCTGTTTGTTCGTAGTACTTATCCNGCGTCCAGCTCTGATAGCCGGCCGGGTTGGCGGTCCCTTTGCCAACATATCCCAACGTTGCCGNATCGTATACTTTGAATGGCGCCGCTGATGTACCATTTGTGTTGGCGTTGGGATNAGNNATTAGTTTAAGCTGTACTCCATCAAGAACAACTGTTTTGCCCGCCTCATCCGCGTGGAAATACTGAACGTTGGTTGCTGTTGCGCCGGTATCAACAATTACGCCGCTGTGGTTCGTGACGGTTTGCACATAAATACTCATGCCGGACGCGGGAGCGGGTACATTATTTGTTCCGTTGCCAATAGTGATGTATGTGCTGTTGTTTGCGCTGATGTTTGGAAGATAGACATTGTTTGGCGTTGTACTTGTTGATGACACTGTGTTTTCGCTTATTACGGCGGTCCCGCCAACAGTGAGCGTACTGCCGCCGCCGCCCTCAAAATAAACTCCGCCGCCGGTTGGCGCGAAATTGCCGCTTATCTCTCCGCCGCTCATCCTGATTCCGCTGATGGTCTGGAAGTATATTCCGCCGCCACGGGTGTTAGCGGCGTTACCGCTTATCTCTCCGCCGTTCATCACCACTGTGCCGTATACATTAAACACCCCGCCGCCGTTTGTGCTTGCCGTGTTTCCGCTTATCTTACTGCCAGCGTTCATCGTAAAAGTTACTGTATTATTTTGCACTCCGTTCAAATACACAGCCCCGCCATTGGCCGCGCTGTTGTTCTTCAATACAGCGCCGCTGTTCAGCGTTAACGTCCCCCCGCTGTTTACCATTACCAACGACGCGGTATTGCCGGTATAAGTTGTTTTGTTCCCGTCTATCACTATGTTCTGGAATACCAATCTTGCCCCGCTTGGCACTATAAACAAGCCGTTGCTGGCAAGCGTATCTTGCTGACCGCGAGAGATGGTGTAAGAACCGCCGGACGCGCTTGTTATGGTGAGGGTTCTGCTGGGATTCGCGGGGATTGTTATGTTTCCTTTGTCCATTGTTATGTTTTCGGGTATTTCGACCGTTAAATCGCCTGTGGCGCTGGAAAAAGCCGCGACCGCGGCGTAGAGATCGAACGGTCTTTTCAACAGCTTGCCGATGTCTGGGCCTGAGCTCTCGATATCGTGCGTGTTGGCGATTGACTGGGGGGTTGCGCTGTTGTTGCCGATAAAGTTCCCAAGAGTGAACTTTGCAACTATGGCGGCGTTAAGGCCTGCGCCTTGCAGTACTGTTTTGTTCTCCCAGAAAGTGATTACTTGGTCTATTATACTTGTAGTATTCATCACCAGATTTAGAATGCCAACACTGCCGCTCCAATCGGGGCTGACGGTTATAGTTGGTGTTGTGGTGGCACTTGCAGAATTAACAACTAAAGCAATATTTCCAACAGCGGCGTTTCCGGAAAGGGTAAAAGAATTGGCCTCATGATTAATGGAAACATCGCCATATCTGGCCGTATTTCCGCTGATACTGCCGCCTTTCATATTAAAAATACCGTTGCTTCCCGCATAAACACCGCTGGTTCCCTCCGCGTGAGAAGAAGTGTTTCCGGTAATCTGTCCGCCCTCCATGGTAAAGACACCGCCATTGAACACATACACTGCCGCAGCGCCTCCGCCTAAACTTACATAAGAAGTGGAATTTGAATTCCCGGTAATTCTTGAACCGTCCAGCATGGTGAACATAGCTCCGCCCTGCACTATTACCACAGTGTTGNTATTAGAACTGTNTCCCTCAAGCGTAATGTTATTCCCTATTGTTAATTCAGCGATCCTTCCCGATCCCCCCCAGCCTACAGTAAAGAGATTGTTTTGAACGGTTGAACTCAAGCTTAGTGTCCGCATCCCGCCGATGCCCTCTATGGTCAACTTGGTATTGTTAGCATCCAGAGTCAAGCGTTGGGATATAATTACATCCTCGCCAACAAGCAGGGTGTACGCGCCCGCGGCGGCGTTGGCGGCGGTATTAACATACGCGATTGCCTTTTCAACGTCGTTTGGCCCGGTCTGACCGGATACGTCTATCGCGTCTGTCGTCCATTTGGCATAGAGGTTCGTGTCACTGATAATCAATGTGCCGGTGTTCCACGCGCTGGTAAATGTACTGTCCGTATACCAGCCGCCAAAGGTAAAACCGGGGTTCGCGGGCGGAGTGCCCAGATACAGGTACGCAACAGAAGTTTTAACCAGATCATTGGGCGGCTGTACAGTACCGCCATGTAATATCGACTGTGTCCACCCCGCCTGATTGCTATTTGGAACAAATGTTACGGTGTAGCGTGTACTATTAAAATGGGCATCGGTAAATGTTTCTTTGAATACGCTGTTCAGGGTTGGGTAAACATGAACGTACTCGCTCCATTTTAGCGTCTTCACAATAACCCCATCACTGATTTGTTCAAAATAGAAAGTTACATTGTAAGGACCGGAATTGAGAGAACGGTAGCCGGCGGAAGTAAATGCAATTGTCTGCGCCGGTGTACCGCCGTCCGTAAGCGGCGTAATAGTTATACTGGCTGTGGCTGCATTTATATCGGGAACAAGAGTAATATTCCATGAGAAATTCCCCTTAGTGTCCGGCACTGAAAGAAGCAGCTTGAGTACCACTGTTTCGGAAGTATTGGCCCCTTCATTAATCACAACAGAACTCAGCGTCCCGCGCGCCAAAAGATCCGTACCAAAGTAAGCGTCTACCGTAAGTGAATACTGCCCCGCCTGAAGAACAACCTCGGGCAATGGATTGCCTTCATAAGTGTAAACGGTTACGTTCTTTGTAGCCGCGCCGCCGTCCACTGCCGTAAAGACCAGTTCAAGCTTGTCAAAATACTCCATGTCGGGGTTGGTTTCAGGAAGAACCGTCCGCGACGCAGTCTGCGGCGAAGAAATACTGAGCGAAAAGGAGCCCATGCCCGGCGGCAGGGTATCAACCGGAGAACTGTCAAAGTCGGCTTCGAAAGGACTGGGGCACGAAGCGAGCAGCAACGAGCAGAGAACAAAGAGAATGGAGAAGATGCGGACTGTCTTTACTTTGTTACCATTCATTGCTCTGTACTCCCTATTTCACTATCGTGAAATTAATATTCCTCATATACGGCACTCCGCCTATCTTAACGGACAGTCTTAATGTGTGCCCGCCCAATGAGTTGTACCTGATATCAGCCGCGTCCAAAGTGAATGTCGCTGTATTGGTTACGGTAACGTCCGCGCTGCTTCCCGCACCGAAGATTTCCCATTTGACGCTGCCTGGGTCATAATCGGAAAGTGTTATCGTAATTGACTTTGATTTAGAATAATTTGTGTTTGATTGTGAAAGCGTTATGTTATTGTCAGGCAAGGGCGCGCCTTCCGTGATGTGCTGGACCATCAGGGTAATGCCCGCCGCGCCCAGCTCCTTAACGGTCAAGTTAGCTGTTTTAACAGAACAGTNATCAAGAGTTACAGTAACCTGATTATTGTTATGTGCCAGATGGTAAAGCGTTTCTCCGTGCNNCNGGGACGTTTTAATACCCATTGAGTCAAACTCCTCAAAGAGTACGGGAGAATAATAGAATCCATCCGTATAGGTAATTTTTACGGTAAGCCCCGATAAATCAAGCGCCTCCCCCTCGTTGTAAACCAATCTTGGCTGTGTAAGGACTGCTATTTCGTTGACAGACGCGTCTTTTGCCTCTGTCGCCTCGAATGTTAACGAAAGNGTAACGGCGCTTCCCGTGTTGCCGGAAACTTCCGCCGGATATCCGTTNATGGCGGCGCTTGTCAGCCCGGTGAACAGGTAGCCTTCGTCCGCNGTCAGCGTTACGGAAGCGGTGTACCGCGTGCTGGGCCGGAACAAGTTATGATCAGGCGACCACGAGACAGCTCCAACCGAGAAGTTGACTTCGCCTTCTTTAGTATCAGGTTCTGCGACGGTGTCCGGCGCATGGTCTGTCACTGGGGCGGTAACGGCGACGGCGGCATGGGTAATTGAAATGTATTCAACAATCCATTTCGCGTGCAGGGTCAGGTCTTCGACCGGGCTGGAATTAAAGTCCCACTTCTGCGCGAATGTATCGTTATCTACATACCAGCCGTCAAAAAGAAAATCTGTCTTTACGGGATCATCCGGCTGTTTTAATAACTGCCCNTTTAGCAAACGCTGGGACGGTATGGAGCTTCCGCCGTTGGAATTGAAGGATATGACTTTTAACTCCAGGATTTCCTGCATTATAAGGTTTTCGCAGGACANTGCCAGTGTCAGGCAAAAGACAAAGAAAGCTGAGAAAACGGCAATACTGTATATAGAAGCTTTTCTCATCACCCCGCTCTTTTAACGACAGGCTATCCCAAAGAAACAACAATGTACTGCAATTATACCATAACTGACAAGTCAGGCAAGCCTTGTTTGGGCCTTGTTTTAGAACCTGATTCCGGCTGAGATTGCGGCCCCTAAGATGTACGGGTATCCGGCGCGTATGTACGGTTCTATAAACCACCTGTCCAGGAACAGGAAGCGCCAGCCCAGGCATAAACCCGCCGAGATCATGCCCAGTTCGGAAGGGATGGAAACGTCTTCCAGAAAGCTATAGAAGGTGGGGCCTCCCATAAACTGGACAAACGGGCCGGTATAAGCCCCCGAGCCGCTGAAATATAAACGGAAAATAAAGCTTAATTCGATTACGCTTACGCTGTCAGAACTTAAAAACCACACGGCCTTAAGCCCGATGGACGAACCTGAACCATAGCCCAGCGATAAGCCTCCGCCATAGGCAAGGCCTTCCGTGGCGTAAAAGGCTCCGTCGCCGCTAATACTAACCCAGAAATCGCCTTTCTCAGGGGCCTGCGCAAAGGCCGCCTGAGTTAACGTACAGAGGACAAAAAGAAGCATGATCTTTTTTGTCATAGGGAGAAGTATAAAATATCAGACAATATTATGGAATGGCGGTGTCTAGCCCCAAAGTCCGTTTAACTGCCTGTACGCCATTTCCGCAAGGCCGAAGTTGGCGTTCTTCGTAAAGTCCTTTGCGTATTCGTCGTAGAGCATGTCTTCGTACATTTTGCCCGCGAAGCCTTCTTCAACAAGGCCGGATTTTTGCACCGTGTTTCTCATGCCGGTTAAAAGGTTCTTTACAAGGAAGGTCTCAAGTTCAAGGCACAGCTTGTAGAGTTTGTCGTCCTTATCAACAGGCGTTTTTGAAGAAGGGGAGGGCTTTTTATCTTCCCGGCGGGAAACGTCCGCGTCGGTATCTTCGTACAGGTATTTGTACGACGAGCGGGTTCTTTCAAGAAGCTGCTCAAAGCCGGGAGTGTTTATTGAAGAAGCCGGAGAGGAAAGGCGGTAATCGTCTGCATTAAACAATCCGACGCTTGCTATGTTCATTTATGCTACCTCTTTAACGTGGTTGCTGTTCCAAGCATGTTGTCGCTTGTCTGAATGGTGCGCGAGTTAAACTCATACGCGCGCTGCGCGACTATAAGGTTGACCATTTCCTGAACGACTTCGACATTGGACCTTTCCAGATATTTATGCAGAAGAGAACCCATGCCTTCATAGCCCGGCACTCCGGGAATAGCGTCGCCGGAAGCCTGATTCACCTTGAACAGGTTTTCACCTACCGCGGTAAGGCCGACAGGGTTTGGGAAACGGTACAGTTCTATCCTGCCCACGTCAACTTCTATCAGATCGCCGTCTTCTCCAGGTATCTTCACGCTGACTCTGCCGTCCTTTGTAATGTTGATGCTGTCCGGCAGGAAAAGCTCCGGCATAACGATATCGGGAACGAGCCAGTAACCGTTGCTGGTAACCATGCGGCCGTTTTCATCAACTTTGAAGTTTCCGTTGCGGGTATATGCCATACTGCCGTCGTACATTTGTATTTTGAAAAAGCCTTCGCCGGAAATCGCAATGTCGGTTGCCACATCGGTTGGCTGCGGCGCGCCCTGTGTAAAGACGCGCTGGGTGTCCGCCAGCTTTACGCCGTGGCCCATTTGNATACCCACCGGAACAACGGTGTCTTCCGTAGCCGGAGTGCCNGCCGTTCTTATGGTCTGGTAGATAAGGTCCTCAAAGTCGGCCCTTTGTTTTTTGTAACCGTGCGTATTTACGTTGGCAAGGTTGTTTGAAATTACATCAGTATTTGCCTGCTGTCCGATCATGCCGGACGCTCCTGTCCATAAACTTCTAACCATATGTTTGCTCCTAATTATCCGAACTTGGCGACTTGATTTATTAAGGTGCCCAGAAGCGAATCTTCGCTCTGGATCACTTTCTGATTTGCCTCGTATGCGCGGTTTACTTCGATCATCTGAACCATCTCTGTAACAGGGTTGACGTTTGACGATTCAATAAAGCCCTGTATTACTTTGGGCCGCCGTTCTCCTGTCATTATCACGGGGGGGCCTGAATATTTGCCGTTATTGGGAGTAGTTTCGGAACCGGTTTCGCGGTAAAGGCTGGAACCCTGCTTTTCAAGATAGCGGTCAAGCTCAAACTCGACGATTTTTAAGGTATCAAGGAGGACCCTGTCTTCCTCATCCCAAGTGTTGGCTTCTCTTCCTACCATCACCTCGGGATCGTCGGGATAGGCGGAGTTTATCCACACCCTGCCCTCGGCGTCAATCTTAAAGTTATTCGCCTTGACCCTGATTGGGCCGTTTTCGCCCTGCAAGGGATAGCCTTCCTTGGTTTCAAGATAGCCTTCCTTGCCCAGAATAAACGAACCGTTTCTTGTATAACGCTCGCCGTAAGGAGTGGATACCGCCAAAAACCCCTTGCCTTCAAGCATAATATCAAAGTCGCTTGAAGTTTCCTTGGGCTCTCCCTGCTCAAAGCATGTAAATAGTTCGTTTAACTCAACGCCGGTTCCCATTTTGCCTATAATTGGCGCGGCGTCGGCGGAACCGAACGGGATATTGTAAACCCCGTCGTCATCCATACGCCTTATCAACAGTTCGGGATTTGCCTTAAAAGACGCTACTTCGCGCTTGTAACTGTCCGTATCTACGTTCGCCAAATTGTTTGCCACCGCGTCAAGCCGCCACTGCTGGGCTCTCATGCCGGTGGCGCCGGTATACCATCCTCTGATCAAACAATAACCTCCGTATTAAGCCGCGTGAGCGGCGACGTATATCGAAGTTACCGCGTAGCGATAACAAAACCCCCATATAAAGGGATTGGGTATTCTCCCTTCCGTTTCATTATCGGCATTTGAGAAAGAGGGTTTAGATATGGATTACTCTGTTTCTGCCGGCTTCCTTTGCCGAATAAAGCGCTTTATCGGCCTTGGAAACAAACGTGTCTATCGAGGTTTCATTTGCCGGTATCAGCGAATTGACGCCGATACTCAACGTTGTTCTCATTTGCGAACCGTCAGCCGCAGGAATTTGCATGTTTTCAATGTCGGAGCGTATCTTTTCGGCAATCTCAAGGGCTCCTTCCAGGGGAGTATTGGGCAAAAGGACGACAAATTCCTCGCCGCCCCAGCGGGCCGCAAAATCGCCCGGACGCCTGAATGACTGCGGAAAAATATCGACGACCCTCTGCAATACAATATCGCCCTGCTGATGCCCGTAGGTATCGTTCAGATCTTTAAATTTATCCAGATCCATTATCAACAGGCTTATAGGCGTCTGTTCCCTTATGGCCTGCTTCCATTCCATGTTCAGCCGAATGTCGAAACTGCGCCTGTTTGGAATATTCGTCAATTGATCGATCATGCTCAAACGTTCAATGGTGCGGATCTGATTGATAATTTGAATCTGGTTGCGCACCCTTAGCTTTACAATAGCGGAACTGAAAGGCTTGGTGATATAATCGGCCGCTTCAAGGGCCAGGCCTTTTTCTTCATCTTCTTCGCTGTCCAGGCCTGTAATAAAAATAACAGGGATTTTCTGGATATCTTTGTCCTTTTTAATCTCACGAAGCACCGCATACCCATCCATTTCGGGCATCAGAATATCCAGCAAAATCAGATCCGGAGCAAATTCCCTGGCTTTCTCGATTGAGCTTGCTCCGCTTGTCGCCGTAAAAATCGTATACTCCGAACCCAGTATGTGCGTCAAAACTTTAAGATTCGCGTTCTCATCATCAACAATGAGTATGGTATTCTTACTCTCTGCCATCTTGTTACACCGTCCTTGTATTAAGTTTTTCCGCGTCTTCGGCAAACATGGCGGCAAGCTCGCTCAGGACCACGCCCAGCTCTGTTTCAAGAGTTCTAAGCTGGTCGTCCGAAACCATGTTTTTCCCGTCTTTAAGCCGATATTCAACCTCGGCGGCGGCTTTTTGCAGAATCATTTTACCGATCTGGCCGGCATTGCCCTTTAACGTATGTACCAGCCTGTGCGCCAGTTTTATATCGCCGCTATTAAGAGCGTCGATAATTTCATTAAATCTATCCTGATTGCCCTTTACAAAATAAAGCTGCATTGATTTCAGGAATTCCGCGTCCGCTTCTATATGTACGTTTTTATGAGCGGTGTCAAAACTTACCGGGGTAAAGTATTTCATCAGGCACCGCCACAGTTCCTGGGATGTAAAGGGCTTGCCTACGCAGTCATTCATGCCGCTCATTCTGTAAATTTCCCTGTCGTTGGCCATTATGTTTGCTGTCATGGCAACTACGGGAACGCCGGTTTTAAGCTCCATTATTTTCGCTGACGCTTCAAGGCCGTCCATCACCGGCATATGCATATCCATAAAAACAAGATCAAACTGCTTTTCGCCTTTTTCCATGCGGCGCTGAACCATATCAAGGCCAATCTTGCCGTTTTCGGCGATTACTGTTTTAAGGCCGACCCTCGCAAGGTGTTCGCAGATAACCTGCTGATTCATCGCGTTGTCCTCGCACAGCAGGATTTCGCCTTCAAAAGCGGGCTTTTCAATCTCATTGAGTACGATTTTATCCTCGAACGTATCATCGTCGGTTACGTCGACCGTATCAAACGTAAGCTCAAAACTGAACTTGCTGCCGATGCCTGGAGTGCTTTCTACTGAGAGCGTACCGCCCATCATTTCAATAATACTTTTGGTTATGGCAAGTCCCAGCCCCGTACCGCCGTATTTGCGCGTAGTACCGGTTTCAGCCTGCGTAAAAGGATCGAATATTTTCTTTATCTGTTTGGCAGTCATGCCGATGCCTGAGTCCTTCACTTCAAAATGCATGGTGATGGTTTTTTTGCCCATTTCCTGCAGGGCTGCGTGAAGTTTAACCATGCCGGTATTTGTAAATTTTACGGCGTTGGAAAGCAGGTTTATAAGCACCTGGCGCAGTCTTGTAGGATCGCCTAATGGCCTCTTGCCAAGGCTGGGCTCAACGTAAAAATAAAGCGTTATGCCTTTTTCAACTGCCTTGGGCATCATCAAGGTCCGGCAGCTTATAAACAATTCATGCATGTCAAAGGGAATATTTTCCAGTTCCATCCTGCCCGATTCAACTTTGGAAATATCCAATATATCGTTGATAATCTGCAAAAGCCATTCGGCGTTTGTCTTGATTTTGCCGAGGTAATCCCTTGTTTTGGGCGAAACCTCTCCATCAAGAGCCAGTTCGGAAAAGCCGACGATGCTGTTCATCGGCGTCCTTATCTCATGGCTCATGTGCGCCAAAAAAGCGGACTTTGAAATCGACAGGGCTTCGGCGTCCTTGCGCAGTCGATCCGCTTCTTCATAGGGACGTCTCAAAAAGAGCGCGCCAAAAAAGGCGGCCACAACGCTCAGCGCCATCGTTATAACGCATATCAGCAATATGCCGCTGGGAATATCTTTCAGCGCGCTTTCGGCCAGAGGCGCGACTATGGCCACGAACCAGCCGCCGTCCGAACCGGACACGGGACGGAAGGCGCACATGCGCGGCACGCCGTCTATGCTGTACCGTGCAATGCCTCTCTCTCCGGAAATTCCGCGCTTTGTCATTGCGGCTAAATCATTATATACGCTGTCCGCTTCGGCCATTTTAAAGAAATTATAGCGCTGCTGCACCCACACCGGACGGATATTTGCAACAACGCATCCTTCTCTATCGTTAATAAACAGATGGCCGGTCTGCCAGAATCTGAACTGCGACAGCAGATTGCTGAAGTACTGACCGGGTATAATGGCGGCAAGAATAAGATCGCCGTCTATGTGCGCGGACACATAAATAACAAGCGAGCCGTCGGGACTGTGCATAGTGTTGGAAACCGCCTGCCCGCCTGCCCGCGCCACGCGCATAAACGGTTCGTAAAATAAATCCGGCGATACGGGAAACTCCCCGCACGAATCCATCAGGTTTATTTGATTGAAAACGACAAGGCCGCGGTATACAGGATAATCCGCAATGACACGCTCCAGAACGCCTTCTCTTTCGCCGGCATTGTACAGCAGTTTAATATCCGCCGCGGCTTCAGCCGCCCTGACTTTTAAAAGTTCGAGCTCTTTTGTCAAGAACTGATCGGCTATGTCAACGGCAACAAGCAAATCGCCCTCCATAACCCCGCTTATACTGCGTGTCAGGAAGACGGCGCCCACAGCGTTTCCGAATACTATTATAACGACGGCGATGGCGATAATAACAACCAGAATTCTGGCATAGATACCAATGCTATTTGCACGTTTGCCGGCACTGTCTTTTACTTCATGCGGCTGTTCCTCCGCCTGTCCCAAGGGGCTGTTCCCGGATGAGTTTTCTGTTTTTTCGATCATCTCTTCACCTCTTACTCAACCGAGCGGGCGCCTTCCCCATATCCCTCTTTTTGAGCGTTGTTTCAATGCCGTCCGTCTTTTACATCATGTGATTAATCTAACATAGACGAAACTTTTTGGCTATTGCAAAAAAAAGACCTGACCGCCTGGCTGAACTGCCAGCGATCAGGTCTTTTAAGAAAACTTTTTTTAGATAACCAAAAAACCTTTTATTACAGTACGGGTTTCTTGGCCGCCGGTTTTTTCGCGGCAGGTTTCTTTACGGCTTTCTTCGCCGCAGGTTTCTTCGCCGCTGTTTTCTTCGCAGCGGGTTTCTTTACGGCTTTCTTCGCCGCAGGTTTCTTCGCCGCTGTTTTTTTCGCAGCGGGTTTCTTTACGGCTTTCTTGGCCGCAGGTTTTTTCGCCGCAGGTTTTTTCGCCGCGGGCTTCTTTGCAGATGTTACTGCCATTCTCTTGTCCCCCTTTACAGGTTTTTTACCGCCATTCACCCTGGCA
>JGI24698J34947_10001706_pt1 | contig 11711 bp, 10 predicted proteins | sample TergutMp193P3_FD_34947 | JGI IMG/M metagenome (IMG submission 34947)
GGGCTGGAAGGGGTAATCGGATAAATCGCGATTACTTCGCTTAATGCGTGGGCCACGTAAGCCGCCGCGTTATTGCCGTCAATCATTGCAATGTTTTTATCAGCCATTTTTTCCCTCTTTTTTTGGTATTAATCTATAGAAGGATTTTATCATATATGTAGGGAATATTCAAGCCAAATACAATCAGAAATTACCGGTAAAAATCTGTAACTTAGCGTATTTTTATATTATTTTAAGATAGAACTGATATCTCGCATATAATGACAAGAATCAAGCAGATTTTGCGTAAATGTGAGTTTTCGGGAGGTGATCTGCTTTTGCAAAGTATCTTCAAGCGACACGAGAAAAAGTACCTCATTACGCTGGAACAATACGCCGCGTTTGCGGATATACTATCGCGGCATATGATGCCGGATCGGTTCTGCGAGTATCTGGTGCAAAACCTGTATTATGATACTGAAAATTGGGATGTCATACGCGCTTCAATTGAAAAACCTCTTTTTAAGGAAAAACTGCGCCTGCGCTGTTACGGCGTGCAGCATCAGGAGAGCGAACTGTTCCTTGAACTCAAGAAACAGTACAAAGGAGTGGTGTACAAGCGCAGGATTGCCGTCCCAATGAACGCCCGCTCCGGCGGAACTGCGCGGGTTATAGTTCCGGGCGAGTCCTCGCAAATATCGCGCGAGCTTGATTTCTATATGAAGACCAACGCGGTTAACGAGAAAATATATATTTCCTTCAGAAGAATTGCCTTTGCCGGTATAGAAGACAACGGGCTGCGCGTTACCTTTGACACGGATATACGCTTCAGGCTGGATTGTCTGGATTTTCTTTATCCTGACGAGGGTATATCCATTCTTCCGCATGACAAAATACTGATGGAAGTGAAGACCCTCGGAGCAATGCCGTTATGGATGGCGCACGCCCTCTGTGAAAACGAAATTTACCCGGTAACATTTTCAAAATACGGAGTGTGCTATACAAAATATATTTTGAAGCAGGCGGGAACGGATACAAAGAAGACAAAAACGGAAAGGAAGGTGAAAATCAGTGCTTGAAATTATTTCCGGCAGTATTATTAACGGTACGCCGACAGTTGGGAGTTTGCTGCTCTGCACAGCGTGTTCGCTTATTTTCGGGCTTTCAGTGGCCGGCGTTTATATGTTCAGAAACCAATACAGTAAAAGTCTAGCCGCAACGCTGGTATTTATTCCCGCGACAGTGCAGATCGTCATCATGCTTACGAGCGGCAACATCGGCGCGGGCGTTGCCACGGCAGGCGCGTTCAATCTGGTTCGGTTCCGTTCCATTCCGGGAAAAGCCAGGGATATCGGCTGCCTGTTTTTCGCTATGGCGCTTGGGCTTGTTACAGGGATGGGATACCTGCTTTACGCGTTAATTTTTGTTGTGCTGATCGGCTGTTTTAGCATGCTGCTGACACACGTCCGGTTCGGCCAGGGAGAAATAGATACCCGCATTCTGCGGATCACTATTCCCGAAAATCTTGATTATGACGGTTTGTTTAACGACGTCTTTGCGAAATATACGCAAAGCGCGGAGCTTGACAGGGTGAAAACCTCCAATATGGGCAGCTTATACGAGCTTACCTATTCCGTGCGGCTGAAATCCTCGTCCATGCCAAAGGAGTTCATAGACGAACTCCGCTGCCGCAACGGTAATTTAAACATACTGATCAGCCGCGAGCATAACAGCGGAGAGGAATTATAAATTATGCGCAGTATTAAATATACAAATGCCCGATTATTCACTTTGTTGTTTGTCGTAATAATGGTTTTGTCCGTATGCGGCAACATAAAAGGCCAGGAAGCGCCCGTGAACAACGCGGCGTCTTTGGCGGTATCAGCCGGACAGCCGGACGATACAACCGCCTTCATCAACGCGGATGGATTTACCGTCTCTTACGAATTTACAGAGGATGATACTGACGATAATTGGAACGCGAACAGCGCGACAACAGTCGCGTTTAACGGGAATACCGCCAGAATTTCCGGTTCAGGCGCGGCCTTTTCCGGCGGAACGCTTACAATCAGAGAGACCGGGACATACGTGCTGTCCGGTACGCTCGTCAACGGCCAGGTTCTGATTAATGCCGCAAGGAACGACGTTGTACGTTTAGTGATGAACAATGTATCGCTTCGCAACGAAACAGGCCCGGCAATCTATGCCCAAAGAGCCGGGAAAGTCGTGCTCATCCTTGAAAGCGGCTCTGTCAACACTGTTTCGGACGGTTTAAGCAATTCCGCATCAAGAAACAGTGATGAACAGAGCGCCGCAATATTCGTTCAAAACAATCTGAGCATTACAGGCAGCGGAACACTTACCGTCAACGGTAATTACAGGCACGGCGTCCGCGCGCAGGATATACTCGCCATAACCGGGGGCGTGATAACCGTAAACGCAGCCGGCGATGCCCTGAGAGGCCGCGACGGAGTGGCGGTTAGAGACGGCGTTTTAACGCTGACAGCCGGAGGCGACGGGATACAGGCCAACAACGCAAACAGCGATGACATGGGCTTTGTTATCATCAACGGCGGCGCATTTAATATAAAAGCCAAAAACGACGGGATACAGGCCGAAAGTTCCCTGACCGTTACAGGCGGCGTATTTCAGATAACAAGCGGCGGGGGAAGCGCCGGCGTTCCCGTTCGCGCGAATTCCCGCGGATGGGGCGGCTGGACCGCGCCCGTAACATCTGAATCCGACAGCATGAAAGCCCTGAAAGCGGGCAAACGAATATTTATAACGAACGGGGATTTCACCATAGACTCCGAGGACGACGGCGTGCACTCCAACGGTAATGTTCTCATCACAGGAGGAAGGCTTTTTATAAAAACCGGAGATGACGGAATTCACGCCGACGCCGTTGTTGAAATAACAGGCGGTAATATTGATATTCCGGCGTGCTACGAAGGGATAGAGGGACTTTCTATCATCATAGGCGGCGGAAATATTTCGGTTACCGCAAGCGACGACGCTGTTAATGCCGCTGACGGCAGCGCCGGGCAAGGGGGCTGGCCAATGGGCAGGAGGGGCTTTGCGGTAAACGAGAATATGTTTGTGCGCATTACCGACGGAACAATTGATTTATACGCGGCTCACGACGGCATAGACTCAAACGGCAATGTTTTCATTGAAGGCGGCGCTGTCAGGATCAGCGGCCCGTCCAGGGGAATGGAAGGCGCGATTGACCTGGACGGCGCTATGTATGTCAGCGGAGGGGAATTTATTACCGCGGGCAGCGTGATCAATATTTCATCAAGTTCCACACAGCCTGTCATTTTGGTTTCCTACACGCGGCTGCAAGCCTCAGGCAGCGTGATTGCGATAAAGGACGCGGCCGGAAATACCCTGCTTGAATACACAAGCCGGAACACTTATTCCATGTCGGGCTTCACATCACCCGCGTTCAAAACAGGAAATACCTATGCGCTTTTTATTGACAATCAAAAAAAAGTTGATATTAGAATCAGCAGTATGATTACAAGTATCGGCGATGACGGCAGAAGTTACAGCGGCGGCGCGGGCAGCCGCGGAAATATGCCTCCCGGCGGAGGAGTTGTTCCCGGCAGAAGATAATCGTCATGGGTATGATATTATTTTGCCAAAATCAGGAATGCAGCATAGCCTCGCGAAGAATGGCGTTCATGCGGGTCTGGTAACCCTTCCCGGCGCTTTGCAGCCATTCAATGACATCCGCGTCAAGACGGACATTTACCGTCTTTTTTATCGTTTTGTAATTTGCCATGTTTCTGTAGTGGGGGAGGGCTTCAACTGCGCTAGTTGTTCGCTGGTCATCTCGGGAGCATCTGAAAAATCAGTATTCTTGAAAGCTTTAATTTCCTCTAGTCTCTTCTTCGTAATTGGCATAATATAACCTCTCTTTTATTGGCTTCGTTTCAACCGGGCAAGAAAAAAACTCAATTTATGTCTTTTCCAAAATTCTCCCCGCCTGTTCCGCCGCGCCGTCAAAGTCGCTGTGCAGGTACAATATGTCGCGGATTTCTTCGAGCACGGCGGCGGTTTGCGGTTTCCACGGTTTTTCTTTGAGGCGGTCAAGCGCGGCGTAGGCGACCGTATCGTCGTAATGCGTACAGGCTTCTTTGATTATTTGAAGCTGCTCTTTAAGATACGCGGCGTCTTCCGTCACATCCGCGTCCTCGGCGGCGGCGGTTTGGGCAGGGCTTAATTCCTTTATCAAAGCCTCTATCGTTTTTATAAAACTTTCGGTATTGTCGGCGATAAAGTCCCTGTCGCCCTTAAGACCGGCTTGTTCCAGTTCCGCCGCAAGCCGGGACTTTTCAGCTTCGCCGACGTACGCAAGCGCGGATTTCATGGCGTGGGCAGTGGTAGTGAACAGTTTTAAATTTCCTCCGGCTTCGCCTCTGCGGGGCGCTGTCTTCCGCATGGTAATGACCGCCTTTTCGGCGTCGCGGCGGAAAATTGGCAGCAGTTCCGCTTTTGTTTCGTCCGGCGTTTCCGCCGCCTGCGGTTTGTATTCTTTCGCTTCCTCAGGATGCCTGTCGCGGACAAATTTATTCAATACCGCGTTCAGGCGGCGGATGTCAATCGGTTTGGGAATAAAACCGTCAAAGCCGTGCTGCGAAAACATCTCGTCGTTGCCTGTTAACGCGTTAGCTGTCAACGCCACAATTATGCCCCTGTATCCAAGCTGGCGGAGTTTTTCAGTGGTCTCTATTCCGTCCATCTTCGGCATCATGTGATCCATGAAGATTATGTCGTAAGTTTTGCCGCTTTGCGCTTTTTCAATTGCGGCAAAACCGCTCTTCACCGTTTCGATCTTCAGCTTATACGGCGACAACAGCCCTTCGGTGACATACAGATTTGTATCAACATCGTCCACAACCAGTACGCTTCCGTAAGGCATCAACTCGCGGGTAATATGCAGTTTGGCGGCCTGACTGTTGCCGGTAAACGTAAAATTACGCAGTCTTTTCGCGATTTCCGCGCCGATTGCGGGACATTTCACCGCTTTCTGCCTTACCGTTACGATAAACATACTGCCCTTGCCGTACTCGCTCTCCACGCCGATAGTGCCGCCCATCATTTCTACAAGTTTCCTTGTAATGTTAAGCCCGAGCCCCGTTCCTTCGGTCGTGCGGTTTGCTCCCGCGTTAAAACGCAGGTATTCAGAGAAGAGCCGATCCTTGTCCTCTTTTTCCATGCCCTGCCCGGTGTCTTCGACGATGAAACGAAGCATTATATCTTCACCATGCGGAAAATGATCCACCGAAAGTTTTACGGAGCCCTTTGTTGTGTACTTGATGGCGTTTGAAAGCAGGTTATTCAAAATCTGTTTCAGCCTAAGTTCGTCGCCGTAAAGTTTTAAAGGCATATTTTCGTTTATACCAAGAGTGAGCTTAACCGGTTTTGATCCGATACGGACGATGTTAAGCTGTACCGCGTCGTTGATCATGCTTGGAATATCGTATTCGGCGGGATTTAGTTCCATTTTGCCTGTTTCGATTTTTGACATATCGAGTATGTCGTTGATAATGCCGAGCAGGCTGTTGCCGGAAGCGTTAATTTTTTCCAGCGCTACCGCGTATTCTTCCGGCAAGTTTGCGTTTTGAAGCTGAATTTGCGTTATTCCGATAATCGCGTTCATGGGCGTGCGGATTTCGTGTGACATGGCGGCCAAGAATTCGCTCTTTGAACGGGTAGCGGCTTCCGCGGCCTGCCGCGCTTCCACTATGGTGGTTATTTCCACGCACTCAAACAGCCGCGCAACTTTGCTTTCGCCGATTTTTGCGGAGCGAAGGATAAACCAGCGCCGTTTCCCGTTTAAATAAACATCAAATGTTTCCTGGAATGTTCCATCATGCCTTAAAAATTTTCCAAAAAAAAGTTTAAACTTTACGGAAGGAAACAAATCGGTGAACGGCAGATTGATCGCGTACTCCTGTTTTTCAATACCGAGTATCTCCACAAAGGATTTGCTTATATACTCCACCCGCGCTTTTTCGTTTACGATAACGATTAAATTCGGCGATGTCTCCAGAATTTTATCGAAAGTTTGACCCGTCTTGCGAAAACTGACAAGCGCGGTAACCGAATATTGGCCGAGCATGAAAATTATCGCAAAAACAATAACCATTCCCATGAAATTAAACAGATCGTCGTAAAAAGTAAATTGAACGCCGATAAGGGGAACGCCGAGTACGAATATGAGAAAAGCGACTGCCGCAGTGGTCAGGGTAACCATGATAAAATACCCGAAAACATCAACATACGTCAGGCTGATAAGCGCGCAGCCTACCATGACAAAATAAACCAGACGGTCGCCGCCGGTCAGCGTAACTACGGCAAGCTCAATCAACGCGACGGAAAACGGCGCAAGTACGGACATTTGCCGTCTTGTCAGTTCCTTGCTGCCTGTTACGATAAAAACAACGGCAACCATCAATACGCCGGAAATTATGCGGTGTAACAGAAATTCAGCCGAGAATATCGCGTAAAGAGTTATTCTGAATATAGCGTATGCGACTGCTATGACCCGCGAGGGTGTTTTCACGATCTTGTCAAGGGAGTCATATTTATTCACTTAGCAGTCCTTCACGCGGCCTGTTATAAAAACGCGGCAATTTCGCAAGATCAATTTTTTCAGGGCAAACAAACCGGATCGCTTTCGGCATAACCTCATATTCTATCGACGTTCCGTAGAAATGCTCGCTGTCTATGCTCATGCACATTACCTCGTCGGAAGACAGTTTTATTTTTTTTGCCCTGTAATGCGAAACTAAATCAGGCATTTTACGGTAATTGCCGTGGGTGTAGCTCGGAATGCGGCTTAAAATTTTCATTTTTGGCGCGTTTTTAAATACATAGACATCCAATATTCCGTCATTGGGATGCGCGTCAATCGCCGGATACATATTAATCCCGTAACACGGCCCGTTAGCGACCATTACGGAGACGAAATCTCCTTCAACCTTTCTGCCGTCTATCTCCATGAAATAATTCTGACTGCATTTGCCTCTTAAAATCATAGCCACACCCGCAAGCATATAGCTGATATCGCCGGGCATGCCTCTTTCAATCCACTTGTCACCCAGGGTATTCGCGAAAGCTTCTATTCCCGACATTCCGTAGCATATTCCGTAATTATTTCCGCAGCGGATAATATCCACAGGGATGGTTTCTCCAAAAACCTGGCTTTTTAGCGAATGAAACAATTTCACGTTTTTGTATCCAAAATACCGTAAAAAAGTATTCGCCATTCCATAGGGGTGCGCCGCCACTTCTATGTTGGAAAGCTCTGAAACGCTGTTGATAACCTCGAACAGCGTGCCTGTTCCGCCGATTGAGTGCACGCGGACGGTTTCATTTTTCACGCCGGCGACATAGTCCTGTATCAGCATAACAGCGTCACGACACCATTGTGAAACATAAACATCGTATCTTATTTTGGGATAGTCGGCAAAAAAAGCGGAAATTCTATCTCTAACAGGTTTTGTTTTACCCTTGATTATTTTCGTGGCGGGATTGATGATAAATAAATGCCTCATCCGGCTGCCTTCATCGCTTCCGCGCTAAAATCATCCATGACGGTCATAAACGCATCGACGATTTTCGGATCAAAATGCGTGCCCCTGCCCTCTTTGATAATCTCTACCGCCTGCTCGTGGGTAAACGGCTTCTTGTACGGGCGCTCCGACACCAGCGCGTCATATACGTCCGCGATTGCCAAAATCCGCCCTTCAAGGGGAATTTCATTTTCTTTAAGCCCCCGCGGATAGCCCGTACCGTTCCACTTTTCATGATGACAACCGGCGAATTTTTTGGCGTGGCGCAGAAAGCCGTCGTCTTTCGTTTTACCGATAATTTTATCGATAATCCTCTCGCCGTCGGCGCAGTGCTGCTTGATTAAATTAAATTCCTCGTCGGTAAGTTTTCCGGGTTTGTTAAGTATCAAATCGCTGACGTTGATTTTTCCCACATCGTGAAGCTGCGCGGACGGCAGGAGAATGTTTTTGTCCCAGTTGGAGATTTCAGCTATATAAATACCGGCGCGGAGAAGCGCGTTTACCAGAATCTCCAGATAGGTCTGTGTCCGCTCTATATGTCCGCCCGTCACCTTGTCGCGGCTTTCAACCATGTCCGCGATAACGCTTATAGTCGCGTTATGAATGTCGCGTACCGCCTGCTGGCTCTCTTTAATAAGCTTGTCGGTTTCAATATGCGTTTCAATTCGTTTTATCAGCACCGGCGCGGAGAAGGGTTTGTTGATGAAGTCAAGCCCGCCCATTTCAAAGCCGCGTATTTCCGACTCCGCGTCATTCTTCGCCGTCAGGAAAATCACAGGGATGGACTTGTGCTTTTCATCCGACTTCAGCGCGGACATTGCCTGAAAGCCGTCCGTTTCGGGCATATCAACATCCAGCAGAATCAGGTCGGGGCTGATTTTTTCAAGGAGATTAAACATCTTCCCGGCGGAAGGGAGAGCAAATGTCTTGTACGTGCCGTCCAGCGCGGTTTTAGCCGCCATCAGGTTAGTGTCGTTATCATCAACGATAAAAATCGTTTTCATAATATCCGCCTTTTCCTTAATAATAAAATAAAATTAAAATTTGCACAATCAGACAACGCGCCTGATAGCGTTTTCAGCTTGAAAGGCAGAACCGGATAGCGTTATACTAATGTCACGGGGGCAAAGATGATCGAAGCAATTGAAAATCGCCGCAGTATAAGGAAATTTAATCCCGAAAAACCTGTCACAAGGGAACAGCTTAACAGCCTGCTGGAAGCGGCAATGCTGTCGCCGTCGGCCTGCAATTCGCGCCCGTGGGAATTTATCGCCGTAACAAAGCGGGAAGTTCTTGATGAAATCGTCCGCGTCCACCCATACGCCGGAATGTGCGCGACGGCAACAGCCGCAATCATTGTCGTGACGATCCCGACGGCAGGGAATATACCGGCAGGTTATTTTCCCCAGGATTGCGCGGCGGCGACACAAAACATACTTCTGGAGGCCGCCTCCCTCGGGCTTGGAACCTGCTGGTGCGGCGTTTATCCAAGAGACGAGCTTATAGCTTCCATCCGGAAACTCTTCGATATACGCGAGCCAAAAATCCCGTTTAACGTCATCGCAATCGGAACTCCCGCCGAAACTCCGCAGCGGAGGGGATTTTTCGAAGAGTCCAAAGTAACTTATATTGAGTAGATGCCGCCGCGAAGAAAGAGCCTGCAAGCGCCTTTATGCCTTGCTTTTTTCCAGTATGTTTTTTATTCTTTTAATCAATTCCCCTCCGTCACAGGGTTTGGTTATCATATCAGCCGCCCCTATTCTGGACGCATACGACTTTTCCCTCTCCCCGTCCACTGAGGTTAAAAACGCTATCGGGACATCCTTCAAAAGGCTTATACCCTTTATTTTATTGTATGTTTCCCATCCGTCCATTTCGGGCATTAAAATATCCAGCAGAATTAAATCCGGAACATATCCTTTAGATACAAGGGCCAGCGCCGCTTTTCCCGAATTGGCAGTTGTTGTTTCATACTTGCCTTTTAGCACACCTTCGACAATTAAAAGATGAACATCACTGTCATCCACCACAAGAATTTTTTTCATTTTATCGTCTGTTCCCATAACATAACCCTCTAAACGCTTTTGATGTTTCTGATAACATTTAACTTGTTAGGGAACGGCGGACTAAAGTCCGCTTGGGACTAAAGTCCGCTTGTTGGTTCCCTCATAAGTCCAGCATTTTAACCGTCTATTTTATTATCGGTTTTTTTATTAAAAACACAAGCTAACTTCGCGCATGGCATCAGCCGCCGGCTTTATGTATAATAAACGGCGATGACGAATTTATACAGTCCATGCCGCCTCTGTCCCCGAAACTGCGGCGTTGACCGCCTGGCAGGGAAAGCGGGTTTTTGCGGAGAAAGCGCCGCTTTGAGGATTGGGGCGGCTGTAATTCACAAGGGGGAAGAACCGCCGCTTGTCGGGACGGGCGGCTCGGGGACGATTTTTGTAAGCGGCTGCGGTCTCGGCTGCGCTTTTTGCCAGAATTACCAGATTTCGCACGCGGAGGGAGGCGAGGCTCTTGGAAGGGAAGTTTCCCCTGAAACTTTCGCGCGAATTTGCGCGGCGCTGCGCGACAAAGGGGCGGAAAATATCAATATTGTGACGGGGAGCCATGCGGTTCCGGCTCTTATTGAGGGAATTTGCGCCGCGCGGAGAGCCGGAGTGCGCCTGCCCGTGCTTTGGAATTCTTCCGCGTATGAAAATTTGGGGACGCTTGAAATGTTACGGGAATATGTTGATATTTTTCTGCCGGATTTAAAAACACTGGACAGCGGAATAGCGGCGAAGTATTTTAACGCGCCGGATTATCCGTCTGCGGCGGCGGCGGCAATTTTAAAAATGATCGAGACAGCTAACGGTAAGCCGGACAGCGGCGCGGGTGAAAATACGCGCGAAAATGTTATTATCCGCCATTTAATTCTGCCCGGCCATCTTGAATCTACAAGGCAGGTTCTGCGCTGGTTTGCAGATAACGCAAAGGGCCGCGCCCTGCTTTCGCTGATGACGCAGTACACGCCCATTCCCGGCAGGGAAAAGCCAATGCCAAATCGTTACGTGAACAGGGAAGAATACGAAACTGTCTTAAAATGGCTTGACGAATTCGGGATAGAGGACGGTTTTTGTCAGGAGCTTGTTACGGGCAACGACTTGCTGTCCTACAGCGACTGGCTTCCCGATTTCAGGAGGCATAACCCTTTTTCATCGGAACTTTCGGTTCCGGTGTGGCCTGATCCTTAAAAGCCTTCTTCCTTTAAAATCTCGCGTAACTCATCTTTGCCGATTCCCCAATTCCGGCCAAAATGGGCAAAGAGCCTGTCCGAAAGAGCCATGAATCTGTCAAAAATCGGCTCATCAAGCGCGAAATTCACAAGGCCCCGGTTGACAATCAACTCCCAAAAACGGGCGAAGTTCCTTATTCTGCATAAATCGGCGGAAGCGACGGCGGCGGTTTCTTCTATTCCATAAGGCGGCAGGGGGTTGTAGCGCATACCGAATGTTTCATTGTGGCGGAAAATGGGCGCGCCGGGGAGCAGTTTTAAAATACCGAGCTGAATTTCCGCGCGTTTATGATCCGTTTTCGGCGGTTTGTCAGTTTCAGATAACGCAAGCCAAAGACGGTCAAAACCCCTGCCGAAAGAAGCGAGGTCTTCGCCGGGGAGGCCCGCGATTAAGTCGGCGTGAATGACGGCGTTTGTTTTTTCGCGCAGAAAACGAATGGCCTCCAGTTCTTTTTCAGGATTTGAGCGCCGCCCTATACGCGCAGAAACTTCAGGGTTGAGCGTTTGAATGCCGATTTCAAGGCGCAGGGTTTCAGGCGGGAAACGGGAAAGCGCCTCGCGCAATTCGTCAGGAAAGAGGGAGGGAACCGTCTCAAAGTGAACCACAAGCCGCTCTTTCCGCGCCTCGATTTTTTCAAGAAAAAACTCAATTATCTTTAAAGCGCGATTTATATTGACGTTGAAACTTCTGTCGAGGAATTTGAAAGTTTTCGCGCCTCTTGTTACAAGTTCGTCCATTTGCGCGAGAAACGGATCAAGCGGAAATTCCCGCACTTCAGAATCGCGCGAGCTCAGGCAGAACTCGCAGTTAAAAGGACAGCCCCGGGAGGATTCGACGTAGATAAGTTTTTTCGTTACATCTT
>JGI24698J34947_10001707_pt1 | contig 11711 bp, 6 predicted proteins | sample TergutMp193P3_FD_34947 | JGI IMG/M metagenome (IMG submission 34947)
GAAATAGCGGATGTCTACCAATGGATCGAAAATGAAATTCACAAGATAGAGGAATAAGATTAGAATCTCCAATCTCTCCAATCCCTTGTTCGTGTCGTTCGTGGTAAATTCTTCTCCGTGTTCCTCCGTGTTCTTCCCTCCGTGAAACTCCTTGGTAAAATTCTTGGTCTTCTCTTGGTTCTTCCTCTTCTTCTTCCCCTGTGTCCCCCGTGCCTCCGTGCGAGGTCTTCTTCTTTCTTCTTCCGTTCGTGAGGTTCGTGGTAAATTCTTCTCTTGGTACTTTTGCGAATAACCTGTAAGATACAACCGGAGGAAATGTGCATGCTCAAAATTTTCAGGTACCTCAAAGCGGGGGAATGGCTGGCGGCGGCCGTCAGCATCGTCTTCATCGTCAGCCAGGTGTGGCTCGAATTGAAACTGCCCGCTTATATGTCGGAAATCACAAGGCTCGTGCAGACGCCGGGGAGCGCGATGAGCGAGATTTGGATTTCCGGCGGCTATATGCTCCTGTGCGCGCTGGGCAGCGTCGCGACCGCCGTAATCGTGGGGTACTACGCGGCCCGCATCGGCGCGTCGTTTTCGCAAAGGCTTCGCAGCCTCCTCTTCAACAAGGTGGAGTCTTTCTCGATGGAAGAGATCAACCGCTTCTCCACGTCAAGCCTCATCACGCGCTCCACCAACGACATCACCCAGGTTCAAATGCTGATCGTTATGGGCCTGTCCGTGGTTGTCAGGGCCCCGATAATGGCGGTTTGGGCTGTCTCAAAAATTTCCGGGGAAGGTATTGAATGGCTTGCGGTCACGGGCGCGTGTGTTCTGCTCGTGCTGCTGATGGTCGTGACGATGATGATCTTCGTTGTCCCGAAATTCAAAATAATGCAGATGCTGACCGACAACATCACCCGTGTCACGAGGGAAAACCTCACCGGCCTCCGAGTCGTGCGAGCCTACAACGCCGAGGAATACCAGGGCGCCAAGTTTGAAAAGGCGAATGAAGACCTGACGGGAACCCAGCTCTTTACCAGCCGCGCGATGGTGATAATGATGCCGATCATGTCGCTGATGATGAGCGGCCTGACCCTCGCGATTTACTGGATAGGCGCGTACCTCATCGACGCTGCGGGCGTTATGGACAAGCTGCCGATATTCTCCAACATGGTCGTCTTCTCGCAGTACGCAATGCAGGTCATCATGTCGTTCATGATGATGACGATGGTCTTCATCATGCTGCCGCGCGCTACTGTCGCCGCGAAACGCATAAACGAGGTACTGGACACGGAGCCCGCCATCGTGGACGGGGACGTGACCGAAGGGAAACCCGGACTCAGGGGCGAGATTACGTTTAACGCTGTCAGCTTCCGGTATCCGGACGCGGCCAATTCCGTTCTTGAGGATATCAGCTTTACCGCCAGACAGGGGGAAACCGTCGCGTTCATCGGCTCGACGGGAAGCGGCAAAACGACGCTGATAAACCTTATCCCTCGTTTCTTTGACGCGACCGGGGGAGAAGTGCTGATAGACGGCGTCAACGTGAAGGATTATCGCCTCGAAGCGCTGCTCAACAAAATTGGTTACGTGTCACAAAAGGCGGTGCTGTTCAAGGGGACCGTCGAGAGCAACGTTGCGTACGGCGACAACGGGGCTGCCGCCTTCAGCGAGGACGAAGTGAAGCAGGCCGTGCGTATAGCGCAAGCAGATGAGTTTGTGGAGAAGATGGAGGGTGTGTATGAGGCCGTTATCGCGCAGGGCGGCGCGAATGTGTCCGGCGGGCAGAAACAGCGGCTTGCCATCGCCCGCGCGGTCTGCCGCAAGCCGGAAATCTACATTTTCGACGATTCATTCTCCAGCCTCGATTATAAGACCGACCGCGCGCTGCGCAGCACTTTGAAAAAAGAAACCGCCGGGGTCACGAGCCTCATTGTCGCGCAGCGCATCGGCACGATAATGGACGCCGACCAGATCATCGTGCTGGATGAAGGCAGAATCGCCGGGAAGGGCACCCACAAGGAATTGCTCCGTGATTGCGCGGTTTACAAAGAAATCGCCATGTCGCAGTTGAGCGAAGAGGAATTGGCGGCATGAGCGATAACAACACGAATAGCAATGCGAATAACGGCGCGAATAGCGCACCGAGACCTCAAAGCAGGGGTGGCATGGGCAGGGGGGGAAGGGGGGGCCCGATGGGCGGCGGCCCCGGCGGGCGTATGGGCGGCGGCGAAAAGGCGAAAGACTTCAAGGGAACGTGGCTCAAGTTGATCCGCTACTGCAAGCGTTATATGCCGGCGATTCTAACCGCCCTTGTCATAGCGGCCGTGAGCACGGCGTTGCAGATCATCGGCCCTGACAAGATCAAGGACCTGGCGAACGAGATCGCAAAGGGCCTCCCGGCGCTCGTGAACGGCGCGCCGGTGATCGGCGCGATTGACTTCCAGGCCGTTACGCGCATCGCGTACCTGCTCGTTATCTTCTATCTGTCGTCGTCGGTTCTCAGCTTCGTCGAAAACTTCATCATGGCGACGGTTACGGCGGTGATCTCAAAGAATATGCGTACTGGCATATCGGACAAGATAAACAAAATGCCGCTGAAGTACTTCGACAAGGCAAGCTTCGGTGATGTCATCAGCCGCGTGACGAATGACGTTGACGCCATTGGGCAGACATTGAACCAAAGCCTTGACGGGTTGGTGAGATCCATCACCATGTTTATAGGTGCGCTCATCATGATGTTCTACAATAGCTGGATTTTGGCTTTGGTCGCCATTGGCTCAACCCTCGTCGGGTTTTTTATCATGAGGGTCATCATGGCCAAGTCCCAGAAATACTTCAACGCCCAGCAGCAGGGCCTCGGCGATATCAACGGCCACATCGAGGAAATCTATTCGGGACACAACGTCGTCAAAGCGTATAACGGCGGAAAAAACGCCAGAAAAACTTTTGAGGAAATCAACGGAACGCTTTTCGAGAGCGGGTGGAAGTCACAGTTCATGTCAGGCCTCATGATGCCGCTGATGAACTTCATCGGGAATTTCGGCTACGTGGCTGTCTGCGTTGTCGGCGCGGCGCTGGTCATGAGCGGCGCGATCTCCTTTGGCGTCATCGTTGCGTTTATGATCTATATCCGCTTCTTCACACAGCCGCTGTCGCAGATTGCGCAATCCATGCAGGCCCTGCAAAGAACGGCCGCCGCGGGGGAACGTATCTTTGAGTTTTTCGACGAGGAAGAACTTGCCGATGAAAGCCAAAAAACGAAGAGACTGGAGTATATCTCGGGCGATGTCGAATTTAAAAACGTCCATTTCGGATACGACAAGGATAAAACCATCATCAACGATTTTTCGGCTTCCGTGAAAGCAGGCCAGAAGGTCGCCATTGTCGGTCCTACCGGCGCGGGAAAAACAACGATGGTCAATCTTCTCATGCGCTTCTATGAGCTTGACGGCGGCGAGATAACCCTGGACAGCGTACCCATAAGCCGGGTCACCCGTGAAAACGTGCACGAGCAATTCTGCATGGTGCTGCAAGATACGTGGCTCTTTGAAGGAACGATAAAGGAGAACATCATCTACAGCAAACAGGGCGTGACCGACGACGAAGTTGTCGCCGCGTGCAAGGCCGTCGGTTTGCATCACTTCATCCATACGCTGACGAAAGGCTATGATACCGTGCTGAACGACACGACGAGCCTCTCTGCTGGCCAAAAGCAGCTTGTCACGATTGCCCGCGCGATGATTCAAAACGCGCCGCTTCTGATTCTGGATGAGGCGACAAGTTCGGTGGATACCCGCACGGAGAGAATCGTGCAGGCGGCGATGGAAAAGCTCACGCAGGGAAGAACGTCGTTCGTCATCGCGCACAGGCTCTCCACGATTAAAGGCGCCGATATGATTCTCGTCATGAGGGACGGCGACATTGTCGAAAGCGGGAACCACGACGAGCTGATCCGCAAAGGCGGCTTTTACGCTGAGCTGTACAACAGCCAGTTTGAGCAGGCGTCGTAATGCTGGTATCGGAACGATACCTTGCTACTTCAGCGTAATTTCAACCACGGTGTCTATTGGGTCAGGCAGCGGGTAATTATCGCCGCCTGAAAGGAAGAAGAAAGCGTCATTGGGATACTCGCTCAGGTTCCAGTATCGGGCGCCCTTTATCTCGCTTCCGTCGGAAAGGAGCCTCAGCTTTTCGATCTTTCCGGCGAGGTCTTTTAGGCAGATGCCCCCAACAGCCTCTTCCATTACATGGGCGTAGAGTTTCTTCCCGTTTTGCGTATAACGTCCCCATTCGGGCTTTTCGCCGCCGGCAATCCCGCAGCCGTATACGCTTTCCCCGTTATCTGCCATCCATTGGCCGACTTCCTCAAGGATTTTGACCGACGCGGGGGGTATGCGGCCCTTGGCGTCAGGCCCTACGTTGAGGAGGAGGTTTCCGTTTTTGGAAACGCACTCGGTGAGCATGCGGACCACCATCTTCGCGCTCTTCCAGTGGTTGTCCCCCGCGCAGTAGCCCCAGTGGTTGTTCAGGGTGACGCAAGACTCCCATGGAACCGGATCTCCTTCTTCATTGACGACACCGCGCGGCGGGATCATCTGCTCGGGGCAGGCGAAGTCCCCGGCAAAATCCGAAGGGTTAGCCGTAAGTATTGTTCCCGAATGCTCCCCCGAACCTTCCAGCCGGTTATCAATGATGATATGTGGTTGCAGGGACCTCACCGTGTCGATCAACTCCTTGGCCTTCCATTTTGCGCCGCTCATGTCCCCATAGGAAAAATCAAACCACATGATGTCCAGCTTGCCGTAACCGGTCAAGAGTTCCCGAACCTGCCCGTGCATGAAGTCCAGGTAGCGTTCAAAGTCCCGGTTCTCGTTGCCGTATTCGGGCCTGTCCCGCATGGGGTGCTGGCGGTCGCCGAAATGGGGAAAATCCGGGTGCCGCCAGTCGATGATGGAGAAATAAAGCCCCACCCGCAGACCCTCGTCGCGGAAAGCGTCAAGGTATTCCCTTACGAGATCTCGGCCTGCCGGGGTGTTTGTGGCTTTGAAATCCGTCAGTTTCGTATCCCAGAGGCAGAAGCCGTCGTGGTGCTTGGCCGTGAGAACCGCGTACTTCATACCCGCCTTTTTCGCAAGGCGCGCCCATTCGCGGGGGTTGTACTCTTTGGCGGAAAATTCGCCGAAGTATTTCATGTATTCTTCCTGGGGAATGCGCTCCATACTCCTCACCCATTCCCCCCTGGCGGGGATGGCGTAAAGCCCCCAGTGTATAAACATGCCGAAGCGGTCATGGCGGAACCATTCGGTTCTTGCGGTCCTTTCTTCTATTTTGCTGTTTCCCATACTTACAGAATAAACTAATTAGGACTATCCGACAAGTAGATAGATGATCGTCTTTTTATCTTCCCTCTGTGCCTTTGTGCCTCTGTGCGATGTTCTTCTTTCATCTTGCTTTTCTGTCTTATTTTTTACTGTTTTTATTCAAAGCGTCAAACGCCGCCAGTTTTACCTCTGCCAACGATGAATACTCCTTTTTTGTCATTATACCGCCTATTGAAAAACGCCAATGACCCGCTTTAAATTTGCTTTGCAAGAGGACAACGTTTTTGTCCATATAATTAATATACATATTACCCTTTGTGCTTTTTTTCCATTTGCGTTTCAAAAAGTTCTTCCTGCGGCTTAACAGGTTTTTATAATCGCGTTCCCTTAGCGCGGCCCTTTCGGAATCGCCTTCCATCCTGCCGGCGCAGACACAGCCGGCCCCGATTCTTCCCGGATAAGCCGGATGCTTCATCACGTGCACATAACGGATAATCTGGTATCCGCACATTTCGCATACGCCGGTTGGATTTCCCAGGTCTATCAGATCCACGCAGGTCCATCCGGTATGCGGAACATCCGAGCGTTTCCACAGATTTTTTTCGTTTGGATCATTGGTAAGCTCATGCTGGGGAATAATAATTGTTTCTTCTTCCGCTATTTCCTCTTCTTCCTCTGCTTCTATTTCTTCTACTATTTCTACCTCTTTCTCATGTTTTATTTCATTATCGGATTGATGTTTTTCCTTTTTAACCGGCGCGGAAACAGGAATAGATTGAATGCTTGTACCGGCGGCAAAGTCATAATCCATACTGATGGGTTTTATTTTATTCATTTCGTAAAATAAAATATTATATACGCTTTTTTCCCTGTTTATGGACTTCACCTCGCCTTTACCGAAAATGGCATGGTTTACGCCGGCTCCCGCAGAAAGAATATCTTTCCCTGCATTACCGGAAGACATGGTCTTTGTTTTGCGTAATTCCGCCAGTGTCTCCTCCGGTATTACGCCTGACCTTTCGTATAAACCCTCGTCAATGTCAAATAAAAAACGCGACGGTAATTTTTTGCTTCCTGTGATGCTTAAACCTTCCGGTTCGGTGAGAAACAGGCGTTCTTTTGCCCTTGTAATCGCCACAAAGCAGAGCCGTCGTTCTTCTTCCAGTCCCATCTGCTTTCTTTCTTCGATAGAACGATACGACGGGAAAACCCCTTCTGTCATCCCTATAATAAAAACACACGGAAATTCCAGGCCCTTGGAGGCGTGTATGGTCATAAGCTGCACGCAATCGCGGTTCTCCTCGCGTTCTTCCTCGTCGTAACGCATTACCACATAGCTCAGGTAATCTTCCAGTCTGATATTTTCACCAAAAGAGTTTTCGTATTCTGTTACCGCCTTGTAAAGTTCCGCGAGGTTATCCAGGCGCTCCGTGTCCCCGTTTTCACGGATGTAGCGCTCATAACCCGATTTTTCCAGCAATTGCTGCATTAGATCTGAAGGCCGCAATGATTTGTTCCTGAATTCTTCTATCAGGTCTATGAACTCTTCCGCCCCGGTGTTAAATAATTGTTCGTCGCCTCTATGCCTGACCAGCGCGTCATATAGGCTTGTACCTTCAGAGTCGGCGCAGGAACGCAGATATGCGAGCCGTGCTTTTCCCATTTTCCGTCTGGGAACATTGATAATTCTTGACAGGGAAAGGTCATCCTGGTAAGCAGCCATCCGCAGATACGCAAGCGCGTCGCGTACCTCCATCCGGTCATAGAATCTGACCCCTCCCCATATTCTGTATGGAATATTTTCATCAAGCAAAGCCTGTTCGGGATACCTTGAGAGGAAGCTCGCCCGGTAGAGAATCGCGAAATTGCTGTATTTTCGTCCGCCCTGTTTAACGGCTTTTTTTATCCCGGCGACAATCCAGGAAGCTTCGGCTTTTTCGTCTTTCGCGTGACGGTGTATTACGGGAGAACCGCCGGGGTTCTGTGTGAACAGGTCCTTTTTGATGCGGATGGTATTTTTGCTTATCAGGCTGTTTGCGACGGCCAAAATCTCCGGTGTTGACCGGTAATTTTGATCCATAACGACGGTTTGTGTGGCGGCGTGATTTTCATCAAAGTTGACAAGGATCTCTGCCCGCGCGCCGCGCCATTCGTAAATATTCTGATCCGGGTCGCCGACGACAAACAGGTTTTTATTGACAGCGGACAGGGTATCCAATAGACGCATTTCCCTGTCGCTGCTGTCCTGAAACTCGTCAACCTGTATATAATGAAGCTGCTCCTGCCATTTCAGCATGACTTCCCGGTGTTTCTCGAAGAGGTAAAAAGTAAAGTTTATCAAATCATTAAAGTCAAGGCCGAATAATTTTTTTTGCTGCTGTAAATACATACGAAAAATAATATCGTCAAAATCCTTGCCGCTATTATCGAATACGGCTTTTGGGTCAACAAGGCCGTCTATATAAGTCAGTTCTTCTTTTCTTTTCTCAATTTGCGCCATGATTGCCTGAAAGCTGGAATAGTCCAGCTTCAATTCAAGCTCGTCATAGATGCTTTCCAGTATCTTCTTCTGGTCCGTAGTATCAAGTATTAGAAAGTTTTTGGGATAAAATAGCTTTTCAATATCTTGACGTAAAACGCGTACGCAAAACCCGTGGTATGTCGTTATCAGGGAAGTATCCTGGCCGTCGCCGATAAGCGATTGCACCCGGCGCCGCATTTCGCCTGCCGCTTTGCTCGTAAAGGTGACGCACAGTATGTTCTGCGGTATTATCCCGGCCCCCTTTACAAGGTATGCGTAGCGGTGGGTCAACGCCTTTGTCTTTCCGGAACCGGCGCCGGCGACTATCCGGAGGTATCCTTCTGTTGTCGTGACTGCTTCGCGCTGCTTGATGTTTAATGAACCCAGAATGTGTTCCATAACAACTCCTATACCGGGTTAATCTCCTTCAATACATCCTGTAATGATATGTTTCTTTCACGCGCGATTTTCGCGAGGTCCTCATACTCAGGCTTTGATTTTTCCACTCCAAACCCGCGGGAAGTTTTAAATCTTATCGCGCCGTACTTTGTCTGCACTTCAGTTTGATCTTTTCGCAATGTGTACCTTCGGCTTGAATATTCCCTGATTCCAAGCGTGGTTGTATGCCGAAAAATCAGCCGCAGCATTTTATCTTTGTCTTCAACGCGGCACATACAGGTAAAACTTGACCCCGTGCGGCCTTTTTTCATTCCTATCGGCGTGGTGTAAACATCAAGTGCGCCTTCTTCAAACAAAAGTTGCTGCGCGAACGCCACGGATTCCGGAGTCATATCGTCCAGATTGCATACCAGCTCAATGACTTCCTCATTGACGCAATTACTTTCGCCCATAAAAGCCCGGATACAATTCGCCTTCCCGAAATCCTTTTTCCCCATGCCGTATCCGATTTTATCAACGGTGATTACCGGCATCGCGCGGAATTCCTTCACAAAGTGTTTCAGCAGCGCGGCTCCCGTCGGAGTACAAAGTTCTCCTTTGGTCTCGTCACTGTATATCGGCACATTCCGCAGAATATAGGCGGCGGCGGGAGCCGGAACGGGCAAGATACCGTGCGCGCAGCGGACATGCCCGCTGCCGGTATTAACCGGGGAAGCAAAAACAACATCAGGCGCAAGTTCCTCCATCAGCATACAAACGCCGGTAATGTCGGCAACGGCGTCCATTTGCCCCAGCTCGTGAAAGTGGATTTGATTTACTGGCACGCCGTGTACATGGCTTTCAGCCCCGGCTATCAGAGCGTAAACCGCGAGCACATTCTTTTTTACGTTATCCGTTATTTTTAAATGACCAATCAAATGCTCAATATTATGATAACTGCCATGGGAATGCTCAGGCTCATGGTGGTGTTCATGCGAATGTTCGTGATTATGTTCGCGCCCGTGCCCGTGGTCCGGTTCTTCTTCCTCTCCGTTTACCGTGACTTTTATATGCGTTCCTGTTATTCCGCATTTTACGGACGGTTCGGCGCTTACAACCACATTTGGGATACCGGTGCTGTTCAGCTTTTCCAAAAACTCATTCGGGTTGTCGTGTAGTCCAAGCAGGGCCGCCATCAGCATGTCTCCGGCCGCGCCCATGTTACATTCAAGATAAAGTGTCTTCATTTATTTGCCTCTTTAATGCCAGTATAAATCCTAAAAAGAAACTGTCAATTCCCCTTATGTTAACATATTGATTTGCACTACTGAAGGCGCTTGACATTTCTACATTTGCAAGGGGAGATTTGCTGACATTTACATAGACACCATTTTGTCGTACCATATCTGAAGAGGGTAACCAGGATGCGTCAAAAACCGTTTTCCGTTCTTTGCGCGATACTCGCGGCGGTTTTTTATGGAATAAACATACCCGTGGCGAAGATACTGCTTGAGGATATGCCGCCGGTCTTTATGGCTTCCCTGCTCTACCTCGGCGCCGGCATCGGCGCGATGGCGATTAACCTTTTTGGCAATAAACAGACGCGGGAAAAGGAAGCGGGAATAACCAAAAGGGAACTGCCCTATACCGTTGCTATGGTAGCTTTGGATATCGCGGCGCCTGTTCTGTTGATGATCGGTTTGTCCAGAATCACGGCTGCCACCGCTTCACTTTTGGGGAACTTTGAAATTGTCGCGACAACGGCGGTCGCCCTTATCGTATTCAGGGAAGCTGTCGGAAAACGTATGTATTTGGCTATCGCGCTTATTATCGTTTCAAGCGTGATCCTGTCTGTAGAAGATTTTAGAGACTTGAGTTTTTCTTTCGGTTCGATTTTTGTGCTCCTGGCCTGCGTTTGCTGGGGTTTTGAAAACAACTGTACCCGAATGCTTTCGCTTAAAGATCCAATGCAAATCGTTATGATTAAAGGTATTGCTTCCGGTTCGGGCTCGTTCCTGATTGCCTTTTTTATGGGAGCTGTCCCGGTAAATATCGCGTATATCGGTTTATCTCTGCTGTTGGGATTTGTCTCTTACGGGCTGAGTATTTATCTTTATATCCTCGCGCAGAGAAACCTTGGCGCGGTGCGTACGAGTACGTTTTACGCGTTTGCTCCCTTTATCGGCTCCGGCCTTTCCTTTTTGATATTCAGAAATAACCCGTCACTCTCTTTTGTGACGGCGTTTGTCGTGATGACAATAGGCGCGTATCTTGCGGCGTTTGAGAAGCATGATCATGAGCACACACACAGCCTGATTGAACATGAGCATTCCCATAATCACAGTGACGGGCACCATAATCATCAACACGAGACGCCTGTAACCGGGGAACACAGCCATTTGCATACACATGAACCGCATACGCATAAACACGGGCATACGCCGGATTTACATCATTCCCATACACATTAGAAACGCTAAATATTAAAGTCTTTTAAAAATCCATATCACGATTTTATTGCGTATGTTAAATTATGCTGCGCCTAACGCTCGAAATATTTCCTGCTCTCGGCGTAGAGGGTTTCCCAGAACTCTGCGGGGGCGAAAAAAGCATCGCAGAAAACCGGCTTTTGGCCGTAAAGGGGCGCGTACTTCGCCACGAAAGCTTTGGCAGCCAGGGCAGCTTCTTCCGGATCGGAGATGATCCCCATGCCGTCGTTTTTAACTCTTAATCCGCTGGGCATAGATAAGATAATTTTGTCGCCGTAAGAACCGTACAGGCTTTCCATGTCGTTTATCGACTGGCCTCCCCAGGAATCCGCCCCGGTGGCAATGTATGCCGGAACCAAAAGCTCGTTTTTGCCGCAAGAGTGCTGGGAGTAAAAGACGCCCGCCTCATGGCAGTGATCCACCACCTGCTTGATATAGGGGACGATCATCTCCATAACGGTCTCCAGTGAGAAGAAAGGAGCCCGCTGGGCGCCCCAGTCGTCGTGGAGACTCAGCAGATCCGGCTTGTACGCGTACACATACTTGTCTATCATTTTTTTGTACAGATTGGCCAATTCCTGGAAAAGCCCGTGAACGGCGGTTTTCTGCTCCTCGTCGATCAAGGCGACGGCGGCGTTTTCGAAATCCATAAAAGAGATGAGCCGCTCAAAAAAGCCCGTCAGGATGGAGATAGTAATGAAGCGGTCGGTTTTAACGTAATCTTTATTCGCTTCACTGGACGCGTCCCAATCCCAAAGATCCAAGTCCGGGAAATTGATAACCTTTTCCCAATCGTTGGCGTCATTCAGGATCGGGTTCCCCGGCCTGACCATGGAGCCGTAAGCCGCCGGCACGTACACCCATTCGATGCCGTGCCGGTCTGGCCCGCCCGTCATCTCTTCCGGCTTCAGGGGGTTGGCCTCGAAGACGAAGCAGCGGGCGACGTTGTCCGGATCGATCCTTGGGGTGAAAAAGACGCTGTCGGCGCCGAGAGGTATCCACGCGGGCTTTTTA
>JGI24698J34947_10001708_pt1 | contig 11706 bp, 15 predicted proteins | sample TergutMp193P3_FD_34947 | JGI IMG/M metagenome (IMG submission 34947)
ATGGAGCGCATAGCCGCCGCGCTTGAAATCGACACTCCCCAACTATTTTCAATGGCTTCTTATACCGATGAGGCCGTAAAGCGGTTTAAGGAAGGGGTAACGAATGACCTTGAAAATGCGCTGTCAGCGGCCATAGCGCAAGCTGTGGAAGCAAGGGCGGTGGAGTTGAAGAAGTAAATGTTGCCGCCATTGACAGAACAGGGATTTTGAACGATAGTATAGGTAGGCGGTAGCCGAAAGTCGCGCGATTGAGGTGGGTTTTATCTGTTTAGGCAGGTTGCCCCTGGCCCTATCGTGCGATTTTTTATGCCCCTGCGCTTGTCAGCGAATAGTAGTAAAACTTATGAGGCTGGTTAACAGGCTTTACTATTTTCAAAATGACATTATATTTCTTCCCGCTTATAAATACTGATTGATGAAAATGCTTGTAATGTTCTATCTCGGCGCGGTTTTTACGGTCGGGAATGGGCGATCCTACATATCGGCTATTTTCCAGCAAGAAATCTAGAATCTGGATTAAAATAAGTTTTTCCCTCGTTCTGGATTTTTTAACCCATTGCCTTACACAATCACTGGATACAGAAATCAATACTCCCATATCCTTGTTAAGATACTGTTTACCTTGAAAATGAGATTGAAGGTATATTTTGTATTTTGTCTTCAGGTCGAAAGTGGAGAGTTTTTTGTCTTTCTCGGTTTCCCATATTTCGGGAACTTGCTCTACCATTATTAACAACATACAGGAATCAAGCGAGGGAGACTATAGGCAAAAAAAGTAAAAAATTTTGAAAATTGCACTAAATGACAGTATGAAACCGTCCTAACAGGGCTTTATCCTTGACGCATGAGTAAGCATAAATGCTTTTGGCAAGAAAAGCCGATGTATACCCTTATCCCACTTGAGCAATTCAAGTCCGTCCTGGGCGGTGACGACAGGGAGGATAATTTAGCCCGATTTTGCCTTATCACTTCCACCTATACCATCGAGCATTACTGCAAGCGGCGGCTTCTGCGGAAAAAGTATTTTGAGCGCATAGAAGTCACGGGGGATTTGTTTGTACCCCTTCGGGAGTATCCGGTTACGGAAATAGTGACGGTTTATGTCTTAGGCAACGGTGAAATTCTGGAGCCGGAATTTTACCATACCGTCCCCGATTGTGGCCTTGATTATGATTACCCCTTCAATTTGTCCCTCTCCCCTGCGGTGCAGTATTACCCNGATTTGACGGCGTTCAAGGTGGTCTATTGGGCCGGGTATCCAGCCGCNAAATTCCCGCCTGACCTGAGTTCGGCTTGCATGGAACTGGCGGCGTGGAATATTAACCGCTACCGGGGCCGCCGTGTCGGGCTTGCCGGGAACGTCCGGGGGAAGGGGAATGTCGGGGAGCATTTTGAGATGACAATTCCCGAAAACGTGAAGGCGCTGTTGGAACCGTACAGAAGGAAAACTATTTAACATGAACAATGATTTTATTGAACAAAAGATATTAGGTGCTATACGGAAATTGCTCACCGGAAAAGCAAATGAGCTTTTGAGGGAAATGGAGTTTGCAATCCCAATCATTGAAATTGGCGGTCAAGGGTGCGGGTATGCCGCCGTCCCTGCGATTTCGCTTTCTACCTGCGAGCAGACGGAAAAAGAACGGATTATCAGAATTGACGCTTATAGCCTCACTATCCATTTTGAGTTGTCGGATACGCCTGAAACTGAAACAGATTGTTATGCGTATGGGTACGCCATTGGAAAAGCCTTGAGTGGGGATAGCACTTTGGGCGGCGTTGTTGATAAAGCGGTTATTACAGGAAAAAAGTATCTGCCGCCTCATAAATTCGGCTGTGGGGATGGTTGGGAAATCATTCTGACATTGCGCGTAACGGTGGAAGGAAGCAACCAATGAACGTACAGGGACGCGATTGTACTTTGGTGGTGGTGACTCCGCATACGGAAACGAGCTTGCCTTATGCAGAGGAAACCATCAGGGAAAATGTAACGCTGTTGGAAGAATACCCAAGCATAGAAGGCTATGGAAGGTGCAAGGCGATTAAGACCTCCTGCGGGGCCGTTGGGTGTGTAGTTACCTCCCTAACAATCTCGACGGCTCCGCTTTTATTGTACCTGGCCTTTGGTGAAACAAGGTACTCGATGTGTATTTCTGAAATAGGAAACTTATACAAAAATTGTATTGACCTTGTGCCGTTACTCGATACAGGGCCGTTTGGCTTGCTTCAAGACCGTGGCAGTGAAAAGAAATACTATGCCGCCTGTCGCGTGAAAAGTTTTGAACTGCGGATTTTACGCGATGAAGCAATAAAACTGAAATTGGACATTACAAGCGAAAAAGCGCCGCTTTCGTATCCTGTGCCTGACGAGTTTAAGACTGACAGGGGAGAACGGTTCAAGGGAGAGAATGTAGAGTATCACATAAACGAGAGAAAAAATAAAAACGTCTATGGCGTTACGCTTAACGTCAAAAAAGAAAATGGCGTTAAAAGTGAACTGTGGATTAGGCGCGTACTGGAAAAAGACAATGAAATACCGGAAACGATTGACAAGCTGGCTATCACGGCTTCGCTCCTGCGTGACAGATATGGAGAAGGGCATTTTGGGAAATTACGAATAACGCTAAGGAATCTGATTTTATCCCATGATGAAACTGCCATTGAATGTGACGATTCGGTAATTGGGCCGCTTAGGTATTTCGTGAACGGTGAAGCAATAGCGGAAGTCTTTACTACCGGAGAGGGGTCATTAGCATGAATTTTTACCAGATTGACGGCGCGGTCCAGGACGCGATTGAGGCCGCTGACAAACGTATTCGATTGAAAATCGAAATTCAAGCGAACAGTCACTTTGAGCAGATTTTTGAGCAGGACATAATTTCGGCTCACTTTTGGGGACTGAAAGAAGCGGCTGGCGGCGTGTCATCGAGAGGTGAAGTAATTATTGATAATTCCCAAACCGCGATAAGCAATGACGGAACTAAGCCGGGGTCGGAAGTCCGGGTCTCCTTTTCGATTGGGGATGGATTGACGTATTTTCAGAGGTTTACCTTTTACCTTGACGACAGCGGCGTACAGGACATGAGGGGGCCGGGTCGGAAGCGACTTGCCCGTCTTGGTCTGTTGGATTTGTCGTATAAGTTACGCAAGAGTGACGAAGCTAAGGACTGGACGGCTCCCGCGATATTCGCCTATTCGGTGGTATGCGATAAAAGTCAGCCTGAAAAGTCCCTTGTGCATGGCATAGCTGGCAGGGCAGGATTGGCGGCAAGTGACATTGACTGCTCCACGGTTCCGGTTACGCTTCCATACGTTAAATTTACAAGAAATATATGGTCTGAATTGTCCAGCCTGGCTACTGCGTACAGGTGTCATCTTGAGTGTGCGGTCGAAAAGCCGCTTGTATTCGCCCATTCGCCATATCAGATTGAGAACCTTCTTGATGATGATATTTCGCATACGTTTCACGGTGACGATATTTTTTATTATGAGATAAAGCAACGCGCCGATTTGTATAGAAATTCTGTCCGGCTTAAAGTCAATATGCCTGTTTCGTTGGAAAAACAAGAGATTTGGCGCTATGACGATCCGCCTGTGTTCTATGATACTTATTTGCATGAATACTTTCCTTTTCGGTATCCAATTACAAGAAAAATNGANGCNTGGGACTATGAGGCGCGTTACCGGGTAACGGAAAGCAACGGAAANGAACGNAACGTTATTTATGCCGATGAGATAGATTCGCAGTTTGAAGCAGAAGACCGCCTTGATTACGATGGTGGGCCGTTTTTCTATTTCCAGTACGATATAGCGACTAACCATGACAAGGCAGTGTTGAAATTGCATAAGGAAAATGAAGGCGATTTATTTCATGCATCAATACATGGCAGACCAATAGTCCTGGATTTGAACCGTTCGTTTTTCACCCGCGACGATGGGGAAATTAGCCGATATGGAACCGTTGCGCTTAACGTGACAGGCGCGTACTTCTCGGATTACATGATTGGTGACAGGCGGCAGTATGAAGATTGGGCTGTCCGCGAACTGGCAGAACGTACACAGCGCAAGAGGGAGTTTGTCGTCAAAACACATCGCGGCTTGTTCAACGCAAGAGTGGGAGCCAAGGTAGCTATCAATGTGAGGAATGAGTACACAGCCGGTGTGATAAACGCCTTTTCATTTCGTTACCGGAAAGGCAAGGCGTTTGTGGCGGCGTTCAGGATAAAAGAGGAATAAAAATGAAAAAAGAAAATAAGCCTATTACCAGAGAGGAGAAACGAAAAATGAAAGAAGAAGACAAGTGGCTTTTCGTCGAAAGTATTCAAAAAACAAGTGAGCTGATTGGCGAGCTAAAGGAATTCAAGGTTCACGTTATCGGACGCGTGGAAAAGCTTGAGAAAAAGGAAACGGAGAGGGGAAAGGAGCGCATTTCTGTCATCAGCATTTTGGTGTCAGCGGCGGCATTGGCTGTTTCGATTATCGTCAATTTTTTCAGGAACGGGGGCAAGTAATGAAAATCAAATGGGACGGCTTGATGGCAAATGAAAAAAAGCAATTTGAAAAAATGTCCGAACCGGAAAAGTTTATCTATTTTCTTCTCCTGCAATACGGAAGCCCTTATGGGTGGGGCAATGAGACGCCGGAAAAATCCGATTGCTCGGGCGCGGTGTGCCTGGCACTATACGCCGCAACGGGGCTTTTGATTCGGACTACCGCCGATGATTTGTTCAAGCGCATTTTCACCCGCTTAAACCCGCAAAAAAACGACATTCGAGCAGTGTTCTATGTCACGAAAAAAACCCAAAAACACGGTGACAAAATGGTTGCGCCTGGTACGGCTACCCATGTTGCCGGAATCATTGATGACGGTGTGATTATGAATTCACAGGAGCCTTACGCCAAAGTTCGCAGAATTACCGATGTGTCGGATTCGTACCAGCGTGAAGGTAACGAAGTGCATATCCGTGGTCTGAACCGTGACGCGCTGGCGCGGCTGGCTGGCGAGGGAAAAACGGTGTATGGCTTGGATTCGGAATTTTCACGGTATTTTGATTTGGGGGCATAGCAAGTGAAAAGGGAACAGGTAACAGGTAACAGCGAAAAGAGGAATTGCCTTGAGTGCTTCCATTGCAAGGTGTCGCGAAAGGCAATAATGGCAAATGGGCTTTGCTTTTGTGACAAGAAAAGACGCATAAAAGAAAAAGCGGTTATTTACTGGCAGAAAAAGAAAGTATGCCGTTTATTTGACGACGATAGCGCATAACGATAGGAGTATATATGAGCGATAGTGACGGTATACAAATAAGTGACAAGCCGACATGGGAACATTCGGTAAAGGAACTGCTCTTGATTTTACTCAAGCGGATAATATCTTTTCCATCGAAGATGATTGGTTTTAAGCCTATGTGCCTTTTGACTTCAACATGGCTTTTGGTACAAGGGCATATTCGTGATTGGATTTGGTTCGCGGTGCTGGTGATTGTCATGTTTGGCGTTGTCGGTCTCAAGGTAATGGCGCAATGGAAACTAGGAGCTAAAGATGATTGCTGAAAATCCGCGTCCATGCGGATTTTCAGCTTAGGAGTTTTGCGCTATCCGCAAGCGGATAGCTTCGCAAAACTCCAGCTAAAGCCTGATAACAGCGGCATCCATGCCGCACGGAGTAATTATGACGGATTTTTTTAAGGGAATCATTGTTGGGGTTGTCGCCTCGGCGATTATTTTTGGTGTAATTTTATTTTTTGTCATTTCCAATCAAAAGGAAAAGGAGATTATACGGTATGTGGAGATTCAACAGCAAACTGAGGAACTGCGCGAGGATTATGTTAGTCGTGATCCTGTGGAATTTCTTGATAGCGTCCCCGGTGTACGCGAATCCGCCGATGGAGCAATCGGAGAATTTGAACGAAAGCGAGACGAGGCTTTACAGCGATTCAGAAGTAATTACGCTGATTGACGAGATTTCGGCGGCGGCATACGAAGCGATTGAACGCGCCGCGGCTGAATCCGCGAAGGCGGCAACGCTGGCTGGTCTTGAACGTGAAGCGGCAATCCTGCGCGAAGTGACGCTGATACAGGCTGACGCGCAATTTTGGCGGCTTCAAGCGCAGAATAACTTGTTGGGTATAACGGCGGCAAAAAAAGCCGGGGTAAAAAACGCGATTATAGCTGGCGCGGTGTGTCTTTTCGGTGGTTTGATTATCGGCATTTCAGGAACTTTAATTATAGGGAGATAGGCAATGAGAGACAAGATTAAGGTACGGGGCAAAGTGACGGTGCAGGTATTTGACAGACACGGCAAGCTTAAACGGAGAAGTCCGGGATTTTTCCGGCGGTTGTTGGGGATTCCTGGGCGGCTCATGGTGTTCACCCATCACAACATTGTCACCCGCGAGGGGGACGCGCTCATCGCGGACGCGCTTCTGTCGGCTCCTGCAAAAACGAAGGTAACAAGCGCAAGCGGCTATATTCAGGTTGGCACGGGCTGGACAGGAAACAGCGTCAAGGCAAATACACGGTGCAACACGGCTACCGGGGCAATGAAAGCCCTCGACAACGGCTATCCGGCGTTAAACGCCGCATGGGGCAGTGTGGGTGATACTACCGTTACCTATCGGGCTACCTTTGCGGCTGGTGCGTTAAATGCAAACGGCATAAACGAGGCTTGTCTTTTGAACGGCAATGATTCTTCCGCTAACTGTTTGGCATACGCGCAAATTACGCCTTCTGTCAATGTCACTTCCAGCGATACGCTTCAAATACTGTGGGAAATTACAATACTCGGGCAATAAGATTCCGGCAGTCCATAACCGATTTTCCGCTGACGGTTTCGCTAGGGGAAAAGTTGCCGTCCTGGGGAATGAAGCGTTGGCGTGGGAATGGGGGGTTACGGTTTCTCCCCTCGGATGATGAGGGGTTCACCCTGCGCGGGGATAAACGGCGGCTTGAATATCGTGGGCGGCGGCGTTCCCATCGGTTTACGATTCTTGATGATGGCGCGTTTGAGTATGACGTTATTCTCCTGCGCGAACCGGAGCGCAATGTTATTTCGTTACGCATGGAAGGCGCGGAGAGGTTTGATTTTTTCAGGCAACCGGATTTTGTTTCAGATCCGTTTTTGCGTGGTTCCTTTGCGGTTTACAAAAAAGAAACGCTGATTGGGGAAGGTACGGGCAAGCTCTGTCACATTCACCGACCGGAAGTAATTGACGCGAGAGGCCGCCGCTGTTGGGGTGAACTTGCCGTTGTCGGAAATGAGTTGCGTATAACGATACCCGCGAATTGGCTTGGTGAAGCGAAGTATCCGGTGGTAGTTGATCCTACTATTGGGACTACTATTATTGGAAGCCAGATTCGTTGGAACATGGATACCAATTCCTCATCAAATTTCGCAATACAAATTGCAAAAAGAGTTGCAGTAAACAGATTTCTCGTATCTGAGACAATAACAGGAGCTTGTCGGGCATACGCCTATGCAAGCAGTGGTTATACAGATACTGGTGGAAGAGGCATAATTTATTATGAATACTTAATTAAACCTTATTCCAAAATGTCAAATGGAGAACAGTTGATTGACTTGCAGGTATTAGCGGCCAGTAAGCCGAGTAGCTGGCGGTCAGCGCTTTTTAACGTTGGCACAATCAATAGTGGGTCATATATATGGTTTGGAATAACATCGGAAAACGCATGGACTCCTGTGTTTGATTTTGGGGCGACGTGTTATGCGGAAAAATGGGAATCTACATCAACTCCTAGCGCTTATCCAAATATTACAACTGCCACTGCGTATGATATCAAGTTATCAATGTATTTTACATACATGGCGAACTTCATACGGACTTTGACCCAGGGCGTAAATTTGACTGATATCAGAAAAGCAAAAGTCGGATATATCCGGCGTGTTCTTCAAACAGTCGGTGTAACGTCATTATTCGGCAAATTTAAGACGATAAGCCGGAAATGTATTGATACTGTTAGTAATACAGTGAATATAAGCAGATTCCCTGTGCTATGCCGCGAAATTAAAGAAATACTAAGCCTTACTGTCGTAAAATGGGAGAACCGATTAATTTCTAAAATTTTTAATGACAGTGTTGGCGCTGAATCGGATATAAAGAGTAAACTAAGCATTTTTAGAAAAGTGGAAGATGTTATATCAGGCATTGACAGTCAGGAATTTACGTTTTTGTTTTACCGGAGTGTTACGGATACAACGGCAATATTTCAGGTCAATTATGGGATAAGGCTATTTTACCGTGAAGTTAAAGACATGATAGAAAATACTGACAGCCTTGCAAAAGAAGCAAGTTTTTATCGTTATCAGGCAGATACCGTTCATGTGGAATCGTCCCTTTTTCGCAAGGCGGCTTTTTTTGTCCGCATTGTGGCGCAGTTGTTCGTGCATGATTTGATTTTCGGTCGGTTTCTAAAGGCAAAGTCTGAAATAATCCTGAAATCCTGTGTAACAAGAGAAATCACCATCGAGAGCAAGATTAACTAGGGGGAAGTATGGGGAAGATTTTCAAGGCTCAATCGGCGCTAAGAATTATCGTCAGAACGTTTTGCGATTTGTCCGATGTGTTGACGGCGGTTATACGGTTTCAGAAACCGGATGGCAAGCGTGGGGAATTCGCCGCTGGTGTGAGCAGTCAAGAGGATGGCGTTATTCTCCATGAGTGCATCGAGGGGGAGATTGACGTGTCCGGCTGGTGGGTNTTTTGGGCGTTTGTGACGTTCACCGATGGCAGGACGGCGGCAGGTGAGGCCGCCAAAGTGTACGTTTGGAAAGAGGGAAGTGGATGAAAAGGCTCACGCCGGAAGAAAAGTACCAGTTAAGCCTACGCAAGCAAATAAAAACCCTTGAGGATTTTGCCAGCCGTGAAATTGAGTGGGCTGATGATCTCCTGTACTGGTATAAGATTAACAAAAAGGAAATTCCCGATGACGAGTACCGCGCCTGTGCGTTTTTCCTGAACAGTGAATTTCAAAAGAAGCCGGGTTCGCTGACTTTGTTATATGCAATGAACGAGAGATGTAAAAATGAGTTGCCGCCTGTGACGAAAGAAACGGCGTTTGACTTGCTTGGGTTCAGGTTCAAAATGTACGCGCAAGCGTTAAAGACAGGGGGGTATGATGGGCAAGGTAGCCAGTGACGAGGGCGCTTTATTACGGCTTGAGCAGTTACAAAAAGGATTGCTGCAATTTACGGATACGACTAACGCCTACAGGCTTTTCAAGGAGTACGGCAAGGGCATTCGCTATAATGCCCTTTGGAAAAAATGGGTGGTGTGGAACGGCTCACGGTGGGAAATGGACAANGGCTATTTAATCCATGATCGCGGCTTGCAGATGATAAGGGGCATTTACCGGGAACTTCTCAACACTTCTGACATGAGGGAACGTATTGAGATAGAGAAACACGCAATGCAAAGCGAGAGCGCGAGGCGGCGAAAAGCCATTATTGAGGTGGCTTCATGGATTCCTGAACTTAACATAAAAACGGACGATCTTGACGGGGATCCGTGGCTGTTCAACGTCAAAAACGGCACGATTGATTTACGAACCGGGGAGATACGCGAGCAGAAGCAAGAGGACTATATCACGCGAATCGCCAATGTGGAATATGACCGGAACGCCGATTGTCCGGTATGGAAAAAATTCATCATGGAAATCATGGACTACAACACGGAATTGATACGGTTCATCCAGACCGCCGCAGGATGGGCTATCACGGGAAATACTTCGGAACAGGCAATGTTCATTTTGTTTGGGACAGGTGCGAATGGAAAAAGCACGTTCTTAAATACGATCATGAACATCCTTGGCGACTATGCGATTGCAACGCCTACGGAAACTTTTATGAGGAAAACAGGAGAGCAGATAGGCAACGATTTGGCAAGGCTCCGGGGGACCCGATTTGTCACGACTACCGAGGCAGAGTATGGCAGAAAACTGTCCGAACCTTTGATAAAGCAGATAACCGGAAATGACAAAATAACGGCGCGTTTCCTCTATGGGGAGTTTTTCAATTTCACGCCTACGTTCAAGATTTTCATGGCGACTAACCACAAGCCCGTGATTAAGGGTACTGACCACGGCATTTGGCGGCGTATCAAATTAATCCCTTTCACTACACGCATTGAGGAAGAACAGCAGGACAAACGCCTTGAACAGAAACTTATGCAGGAAGCGCCGGGGATTTTGAATTGGCTCATTGAGGGCGCTATACGCTGGTGCGCGGAAGGCTTGAGAACGCCGACTATAATTGTCAGGGCAACGGATGAGTACAGGTCGGAAATGGANGTTATCGGAAATTTCCTGAANGAACGATGTGAGCAAAAACCGGGGGTGTCGATTAGGGCAAGGGAACTGTTCAAGTGTTATGAGGAATGGTGCGATGACCACAACGAACCTGCGGTAAGTGAGCGTTTTTTGGGTTTACGATTGAAGGAAATGGGAGTTGAACAGAAACGTATGGGTGACGGGCGGTACTGGCAGGGGCTGGCGATTTGTGCTAATTAGCGGTGCGCCCCCCTTGCGCCCCTGTTAGTTGGAAAAGACAGCACTGCTGGTTATTTAGCGGTTTATTTTGTTGCCCTCTGTTACGATTGATTATCTTGTATTGCTACCTGTTTTTGAGAAAAACCAGCGTAAAATATTTTGCTACAGCAGTGATTTTTTTATTAGCAAAAAATGGCTTTTTTGGGAGACACGCGCCCCCCTGCGTTAAAAAAACACATAGAAAAAATGCCGTGTTGTGTAGGAAAGTGTAGGATTGAAAAATGCCTAAGCGTCATTTTTTTGATTACTACCTGTAAATCCTTATTACTATTTAAGACCCTATATTATTATTTTTAATTTTTTTTATGTATTATAAATAAATAAAAGAATAATATATATAAATAGAGGTATATATAAAAGAAGTGGAAATTCGTCATTATACATCATTTGATACATTATCAGGCCGTCCGGCGCGGAAAAGCGTATTATGCTCTCACTTTCAAATTATGCCGCAGTCCGCTTGCGGTCTGCGGTGAAAGCGGATATGCCTTCACTTCCAAACAGGCAACGCGCCGGACGGCTATAGCGGATGAGGCAACGCATAGCGGATTCATAGCGGATAAGTCATCACCCCACATCAGCCAGTCCAGCGCGAAAAGCGAAAAATGTTATCACTTCTAAAAATGACCGCCTGTCCCCCAGGACGGGCGGGAAAAGCAGATATACCTTCACTACCAAAAAGGTAAATGCGCTGGACGGTAAAAGCGGAAGAGGCAACGCATGGCGGACTAGCGGAGATGCATTTACTTGTGTAGACCTAGACCGTGGGGAGCCTGAAATCAGGGTTTACGCGCCGCGCCGGGGAGTCATGGACGACGACTTTAAACGAAAAAAGCGCGAACATGGAACTTCCCGCTCGGGAAGAGTTCGCGCTTTTTTCTTCCTCTCGCGACGACGACGAAGGAGGAGGAGCGTACCTCCCCCTTTGAGCCGTTGATGAATGGTTTTGCGAAGGGCGTGGCTGGATGACTTTTTATTACACATAAAGGCATAGAAGAGACAGGGAAATGCGCCCTGAGCAAAACCCTCCACTTTTCTTTTAAGCGGGGGAAGCCCGGCGGCGAGGGGGAGGGATAAATAGGGGCCGGCGCGGCGCGAAAAAATATTTTACGCTCCCCACGGCACTTGGCAAAAATGGCAACGCAT
>JGI24698J34947_10001709_pt1 | contig 11699 bp, 11 predicted proteins | sample TergutMp193P3_FD_34947 | JGI IMG/M metagenome (IMG submission 34947)
AGCGACTTGCCGGAAGCCGTCGGAGTAACCACAACGACGTTTTTTCCCGTTTTTGCGGTCTCCCAGACCTCAACTTGATGAATATAAAGCTGTTCAATCCCCCTTTTTTTCAGCGCATTCACTATTCGGGAATCCAGCCCGTCAGGAAAAGGCGCGAAAATTCCCTCCTGCGCCGGCAGTAATCTGTTCACGACAATGTTCGGGGCAAATTCATCGCTCTCAAGTAGTCTCTCAAGATTTTCGCGCGCGTTCATTTTGTAATCTTAGCTCATTTTGGAAAAACATAAAATATCGAATTTTGCGTTTTTTTGCACATATCTATCGACAAAAAAATAAAAATGTTCTATAATGTTTGTAAGTTTGGAGGAGGAACGATATGTCTGAAGTCTTATCCATAGTTTTAGGAGGAGGCAAGGGGACTCGTTTGTTCCCGCTTACGCAATTCCGTTCAAAACCGGCAGTTCCGTTCGGCGGAAAGTTCCGTCTTGTAGACATTCCTATCTCTAACTGCATAAACGCGAATTTAAGGCAAATTTATATCGTTACCCAGTTCAATTCGGCCTCTTTACACCTTCACATCGGACAGACTTATATTTTCGACTCCTTCACCAACGGTTTCGTTGAAATTCTCGCCGCCGAGCAGACTTTTGAACATTCCAGCTGGTATGAGGGAACCGCCGACGCCGTACGCAAGAATTTCCCCCATTTCAGGACGCAGAATCCTTCGTATTACATTATCCTGTCGGGCGACCAGCTTTACAGGATGGATTTGCAGGAACTTCTTAAACAGCATATCGATTCAGGGGCGGCTATTACAATCGCCTGCACAGGCGTTACAAGGGAAAACGCCAGCGGTCTTGGAATCCTAAAGGTTGATAAAAACAACCAAATCACCGAATTTTTGGAGAAACCAGGCCCGGCTAAAGACATTTCCGATTTCAGGGCTCCTAATGAACTTCTTTCGGGAAAAAACAAAGATGACTGCTACCTCGCCTCTATGGGCATTTATGTCTTTAACTCCAAGGCGATGGAAGACTGCCTGGCAAACGAGCTTACCGACTTTGGAAAGGAAATAATCCCGGCGGCAATAAGCAGACTCAAGGTAAACGCCTATCTTTTTGACGGTTACTGGGAAGACATTGGAACGATAAGAAATTTTTATGATACAAATCTTGAACTGACCGCATTAAGGCCGCACTTTGACTTTTATGACGAACAAAAGCCGATTTACACCCATATGCGCAACCTTCCGCCTTCAAAAATGAACTTTTCAAACATGAACCAGTCAATCGCCTCTGAAGGCTGTATCATCACAAACGCGAATATCACCAACTCAATCGTCGGCATCCGCACAATTGTTGAAACCGGTTCCAGCCTTAACGGAGTTGTGTGCATGGGCGCGGACTATTACGAGACAGACGCTCAAAAGGCGCAAAACGCCGAAGCCAGAATTCCGAACGTAGGTATCGGGCGCGGCGCAATTATCAAAGGCGCAATAATCGACAAAAACGTCTGCGTCGGCGAAGGCTGCCGCATCGGGGTAGACGACATCAAACGCACCGACGGCAACTACGGCCATTACTACATTGTAGACGGAATTATAGTTATCCCAAAAAATACGATTCTTTATCCGGGGACTACTATTTAATGTTTCGTTTTCTGACAGTTTTTTTTCTGGGGCTTTTCCTTTTTTCCTGTTCGGTAAACAATACGTCGCAAAAAAATAGTACTAAAGAAACGCATAATGCGGAGCAAAAAGAAGATTATTCCTTTGATTTAACAGCCGTTTTGGCAAACGCTCATCTGCCGGAAAGCGTTTCATCAAAAATACTGGAAAGCGCGATTGAAAATCCGGCTTTCTTTCAGGAACTCTACGTTATCATGCAGGAAGACCCGTTTTTATGGGTTCTTGTCGACAAAGAACACCGCCTGGACGCTGATTATGAGCCTGAAGACCTTGTTGAATTAAAAAGCGGTTCCTACACGGCGGCAAGAGCCGGCCTTTTTCTCAGAGACTGCGCCGTAAAATCGCTTGAGGAAATGGCCGATGCCGCAATAAGAGAAGGGGTTATCTTTATGGCTTCGTCAGCGTACCGTTCATACAGTTACCAGCGGCAGGTCTACGAACGCTACTTAAACCGGCAGGACTGGGTAGCGCTGAACAGGACAGCCCTCCCCGGACAAAGCCAGCACCAGTTAGGGCTTGCCGTTGACTTTGGCTCCATTACCGATTATTTCACGCAGACAGCCGAAGAACGCTGGCTTTCAGCTAACGCTTCCCGTTTCGGCTGGTCTCTTTCATATCCAAGAGGCTACGAAAACGTAACGGGTTACCGCGAGGAAAGCTGGCATTACCGCTATGTCGGAAAGGAACTGGCTAAGTTTATTGACAATTATTTCGGCGGTATTCAGCAGTACGCGCTTCGTTTTATTTACGAGAAGCAAAAACTCGACATAAGCTAAGATTTGGTTAAAATATCAACGGCGTGTTCAGGAGAGAGTAACAGCCGCCTGTTATGTGCACACAAACTGCTCGTCTAAAACCGGCTGTTGATCAACAGGAACGGGATTTTTTCCTTTCAGTTTTATTTCGCCGTTTTTGCCGTCCACTGTAAAGACCGCTCCTGGTTTCCAACTGCCTTCCAGTATAAGATCAGAAAGAGGAGTTTCAATTTCTTTTTGAATCGTGCGGCGCAAAGGACGGCCTCCGTATTTTTGATCCCAGCCTTTTTCCGCAAGTATGTGCCGCGCGGAAGAAGTTATTTTCAGGCTGTAATCCTGCTCTTCAAGGCGGCGGGAAAGTTCGGCAAACTCAATGTCAAATATCGAATCTATCTGTTTTTGGTTCAGAGGGTTGAAAACGACGATTTCATCCACTCTGTTAATAAACTCAGGGTTGAAAATACGGCGCATTTCCGACATGGCCGCCGATTCAATTTCAGACTGGCTCATAAGCCCCGTACCGGAAGAGAAGCCTAACTGCGAATCTTTCGTAATTTCCCTCGCCCCTGCGTTACTCGTCATTATGATGACAGTGTTGCGGAAATTAACCGTGTGTCCGAGTGAGTCCCTTAACTCTCCTTCTTCCATCACTTGCAGAAGAATATTGAAAACATCGTGATGCGCTTTTTCAATCTCGTCAAACAGGATTACGCGGTAAGGGTTGCGCCTGATTTTTTCGGTGAGCATTCCGCCTTCTTCATAACCAATATATCCCGGAGGCGCGCCGACAAGGCGGGATGCGTTGTGCTTTTCCATAAAATCCGACATATCTATTCGCACAAGCGCATCTTCGTTCGCGAAAAGAAACCGCGCGAGTTTTTTCGCAAGAAGCGTCTTTCCAACGCCTGTCGGGCCGAGGAAAATAAAAGAGCCCATTGGACGGCGCGGCGAAGAAATGCCGGCTCTTGAACGGCGTATTGCCGATGATATGCGCTTTATTGCATCGTCCTGCCCTATTACCGACTTATGCAGTTCTTCTTCAATCATTTGCAGGCGGCGGGATTCCTGTTCTTCAAGGTGCATAACGGGGATTCCTGTGGCTTCCGTTACAACTTTGCGCACATCTTCATCTGTTACAAGCGGTCTTTCGTTCATCGCGGCTTTTTCCCACGCTGTGTGGGCGGCTTCAAGCCGTGCGCGTAGAGCGCGCACTTTATCGCGGACTTCCGCTGCGCGCTCATAGTCCTGTATATTTACATAGGTGTTCTTCTCTTCGCACAATTCCATGATTTCAGCTTCAAGCCCCGTAATTTCTGGCGGCTGTTCGCGCGTCTCAAGTTTTCGCATTGCGCCGGCTTCATCGAGAATATCTATCGCCTTGTCGGGCATAAATCTGCCCATTATGTAACGCTGCGCGAGTTTTGCGGAAAGCGTAACCGCGCTGTCCGCGTATCTTACCTGATGGTGGTCTTCGTACTTTCTCTGAATGCCTTTTAAAATTTCCAGCGTGTCTTCAAAGGCAGGCTCCTCAACAATTACCGCCTGAAAACGGCGTTCAAGAGCCGCGTCTTTTTCAAAGTGCTTTCTGTATTCAGCTAACGTCGTAGCTCCTATACAGCGGATTTCTCCGCGTGAAAGACCCGGCTTGAGCATATTTGAAGCGTCCAGCGTCCCTTCCGCGCCGCCTGCTCCTATAATGGAATGAATTTCATCAATAAAAAGAATTATGTTTCCGGCCTGATTAACTTCGCGCAATATTTTTTTAATCCGCTCTTCAAACTCGCCTCGGTATTTTGTTCCCGCTACAATCATGCCCATATCAAGCGAAAGAATGCGCTTGCCTGTAAGCGCTTCGGGAACGGCCTCGCTTGCCAAAAGCTGGGCAAGCCCCTCTACAATCGCGGTTTTGCCGACGCCCGGCTCCCCAACAAGAATCGGGTTGTTCTTTGTACGCCGAGCCAGAATTCGCACAGCGCGGTTTATTTCAGACTTACGGCCAACGACAGGGTCCATTTTTCCGGCCCTTGCGAAAGCTGTAAGGTCGCGTGAAAAATTATCAAGCACGGGGGTAAGCACCGGATATGCCGCCGGTTTTATACGCGGGCTTTGGCGTTCCGTTTCAATTCCGGTTTTATGATTAACAGCGGCGCGTTCTCTGGGCACAAAATACGGCTGGAATCTTTCCGCAGGAACAAACTCGCCGTCGCTTCTGGCAGACGGCTGGGTAAAGGTGGTCTGTATTATCACCCTCATCATATCCGTGTCAACGGCGCGCTGATTAAGATATACCTGTACGCTTGAATCCTGTTCGCGCATGGCGGCAAAAAGAAGATGCTCGGTTCCAAGAAAATCGCTGCCCATTGACCTGGCTTCTTCAGTGGCAATATCCAGCATATTTTTGGTGCGTTTCGACGGCGGAACTTCTCCGCGGATAATAAGGCCGGGAATGCGGGGAATGGAGCTTTCAAGTATATGCCTGAACTCAGGTATATCGATCCGCAGAAACATCAGCGCTTTGCAGGCGGTTCCCCCGCCTTCCTTGAGCATGGCGATAATAATATGCTCCGGCAAAAGCTGGTCTGAATTGAAACGCCGCGCCTCTTCCTGCGCATTTGTGGAGAGAAGCCTCTGCACCCGCTGTGTCAAACCTTTAAACACAAAAGCACCTCTTTGATGTTTTTATAATCATAGTCCATTTTCGGCATTTTTTCAATATTTCCTGTCACTGTTCGCCTGTTTTTAACACGTCGCCCAGACGCACCCCGGCGCGGGAAAACCACCCCTGCGGCACTTCAAGCGCATAACGAACGGAACGGCTTGACGTGACTGAAGTTTGATCATGAGGGTACATATCCTTTATATCGACAATTCTGCCGTCATAGGCTATGAAGGCTATGGAAAGGGGGATAAAGGTGTTTTTCATCCAGAAAGACAGCATTTCGTCCTTTCCATAAATAAAGAGCATCCCCTCCCCGTCCGGCAGGTTTTTACGGTACATCAGGCCTTTCGAGCGCTCCCCGTCGGTACGGGCAATTTCCGCCCTTACAACCGCAACCGTCTGCCCGTCCCTTTCAATAGCAACATCCCTAACGGCAAACTTCTGCGCAGGGCAAGCGGTTAAAAAACAGAGAATAAATATCAGAAGCAACGAATTACGCGGATGGAAACGAAATGTTTTATAAACCTTTGAGGATAATCCGCGTTTATTCGCGTTTATTCGCTGATCAGAATTCATTTAAAAATTCCTGGCGCAGGCGTACCTGGCCGGATTGAATAAGGCCGGATTCGCTTAAAATATCGTTAAAAACAGTCTTGTCGATATACTTAACGGTCAGGGGCCTTTCTATCGCTATTCTTGTTTCTTCCGTTTCCCAGATTGCCTCTTTTGGATCAAGGCTGGAAGGCTGGCCGTATTTTTCAACAAACTGGGTAAATACCGAGTAATGATCAACAATATCGGTGTTAAGGGTAAAAGCCATAATAAACACTTCCCCGTCCCTAAGCTGAAAAAACGCGCGTTTTATAAAAGACGAACCTGTTGTTTCCACAAGGCTCTGTTCCCTTGCGGGAAGAAAAGAAACGTCCCTGTCGCCCCTGAAATTAAAGAGCTCGTCCCCCAAAAGGCCTTCTTTTAAATCATCAAGGCTCATTCCCAGAGTAAGCTGGCGGAACTGCCTCGGCAGATCAAGATAGTTCCTTTCCTCAGCCGGAGCGTTCTCTCCCAGCGTAATTTCCTGCCGCTCCGCCGGAGCCTGCGGCGTTTGCGCATTCTGCGCCCAAACAGCATGGGACGGCAGTAAAAGGCCAAAAACTGAAAAAATTGAGAAAACTAAGATTGAAACCGGCTGTTTTTGATTCATCATTTTATTATCGGAGCTTTTTGAAAACCTCTTGAAACAGGTCATGCTATTGGTTTCTTTTCCATCCGTGATTTTTCAAGCTGCTGCATTTTGCGGAAATACGCGTTTTGTTTGGCGATTTCCCTTACATCCCTGACGAAAATCTTGCCGTTCAGTATCTGCAAGGCGCGGTTTTCCAACATTCTTTTGCCGGCAACCGCGGCGTTGTCCTGTGAAAGTCCCACCATGTTGATAAGTTCTTTAATGCCGAAATCAAATGAAAAACTGGTTACGGTGTTAATATCCAGTTTTTTCTTGTCTATCTGGATTTGAAGCATATCGTACATACGCCCTATGGGATCGCTGATTTGGGTATTGGCAAGCTGCTTATATATGAGCCAAATTCTCTCCGCCAACAGAGTGGTAAGGCGCGCGATAAGCTGGGGCTGGGTTTGAATCATCTGCTGGAAATTCTCGCGGTTTACGGCCATAAGCTGGCAGTCCTCGTAAGCGACAGCCCCCGCGGCCCGGGGCTTTGATTCCAAAAGCGCCATTTCCCCGAAAATATCCCCTATTTTCAGCATCGCAAGCAGAATTTCGTTGTTATCGGTAATCTTTACAATTTTGACGGAACCTTTCTGGATGATAAAAAGCTCGTCCCCCGGCTCTCCCTCGCAGAATATAATCGAATCTTTGGTATAGGAACGAACCACCTCGCCGGGCTTAAAATCCTCCTGAGGGCTTTTTATATAGGGGGCTATTTTTTTCATACGGTCAACGGCGTTCGGCACATTTTCACCTTTGGGGCAATGCTTGATATATTTGTGATAGGCATAAAAAGCCTGCTTGAACTGGTTGCGCCGGGCGTAATATTCGGCAACGTTATAAATATGGCTTGGGTCTTCGGCGGCGTTATTTTTCAGGGTAAGCCTTGTAAGGGCCTCGTCCAGATAGCGCATCCTTTTTGAGAACTGCATGATAATTTTCATGGCTACAGGCGCGTTTCCCTGGATTAGCTGGCTGAATTGATCGCGCCCGACAGAGATAAGGGTAACGTCCGTAATGGCCTGAGCCGTCTCAATATGGCTGTTGCCGGACATAGTGGAAACTACGCCGAAAAAGTCGCCGGGGCCGAGCGTATCGCCCTGTTCCTCGGCAACAATCTGCACTGACTTGGAAAGCCTTACCTTTCCTGAGCGGATGATGAAAAATTTGTCCGCATTCCTTTTGCCCTCTACAATTATGTAAGAGTCCTTGGCAAAATTGACAAATGCGAGTTGTAAAGCTGCGGCCATTTCCCCCTCTTATCCCTAATTGACAGTATAGAAATTATATCGTCAATATGTCAACCGTACTATAGGGTGTTGAGAATTATGAATTTTCTATATTATTTATCCTATTTTTGGCCGATAATTGTAATAATGCCATGAATAAGCGTATTAACTTTGAAGATACAATATTCATCTTAAATGCCAGAATCAGGACCATCCGCGATCTCCTGCGCCTTGATATTGACGCGGGCCTTTTTTACAAGCAGACAATGGGGGAACTTGAATTTATAAGTTCCGTGATGGATATGTTGACGGAAAAATTCCTCGAAAACATGAAATTTCTGGATCGCGAAGCTGAAGCGGATAATATAATGGACGCCGAATGGCAGTTTAGTCAGATTCTTAATGAAATCTCCAGCAATTCAAGCCCCTTTTCCCCTGCCCATTTCACCGAAACGCAGGCATTGATTGTAAAACTCAGGAAAGAAAGCGCAAAACGCCAAAAACAAATCGAAGAATCCTATGTGCCGGCGGAAAATTCCGTAACGGAGCCTGTTGTAAGCCACGCCGAACTAAACGGACTTTTAGGGAGCCCGTGAGGCTTTGAGAATCACAGGCGGACTCCTTGCGGGAAGGAAAGTAGCCGTCCCCTCAGGCGTCATCAGGCCAAGCATGGACAGAATGAGAGAATCCATTTTTGCCTGCCTCGGAGATTTAACAGGACGGTCTTTTCTTGATATTTTTTCAGGTTCGGGAATTATAGCCCTGGAAGCCGCTTCCAGGGGCGCGTGTCCGGTTGAAGCTGTAGAACAGGATAAACTGAAACGGAAAACGCTTCTTGAAAATGTTTCAATTTCGCCGTGCCGGATCAACTGCCGTTTTATGCCAGCCGAACTCTATGTAAAAAGGGCAAAAAGCAGCTTTAATATCATCTTCCTTGACCCTCCTTTTCCGTATCAGTACAAATGGGAATTGGCCGCGAATATCGCCTCATCCCCGCTTGCGTCGAATGAAACAAAAATCCTGCTCCACCGCCCCCGCGAAGACGCCGCTTTCGCGGATCAAAAAAAGGAAATCCCGCGCCTTGAAAAATACGACAGCCGCGAGTACGGCAGATCAGTGGTTGATTTCTTTATTATTAAAAAATAATTAAGATTTATTTCTCTTGTTTTTTTCGCAAAATATGCTGATAATAATATTATGGAGGAAAAAAATCCCCCAGAGAAAAATTTATGGATATTAAAAAAACATTTGAAAAATTTGAAAATCAAAACTTATTCATAAAAGTCTCCTCACCCGCACCGGTAGAAGGCTCCCAGAAAGTAGCGCTGAACCGCAGAGGCAACCAGCTCTTTAATGAAGGAAATATTGAGGGAGCGAGGAGAATTTTCATGACGACAGGATATTCCGACGGGCTTTCCAGGGTGGGCGATTATTACAAATCCAATAACAGGCCCCTGGAAGCGCTGAGGATGTACTGGATGGCTCCCGACCGTAAAAAATCAGAACCAATTATCGAACAGCTTGCTGTTCTTATGCAGGGCTGCCTTAACGCGGACGAAGACAACAACTGCCTTTACGGCGGCGGGGACGGCGGTTTTCTTCTTGAGGAACAGGAAGCGGAAAATGATTGACGTAAAAACAGGCGAAGAATGTTACCATGCGTCTGAATCGCAAAAAATAACGGAAATTTCAAAAACAGGCTATCAATTTCTGAAAGAGAACAAAGTAAGCGACGCCATTGACTGCTTTTCAAAAATCCTGCTGCTGGATGAAAATAACAATTACGCGCTTGTAGGCATGGGAGACGCCACCCGTAAAATGGGCTCTATCCGCGAAGCCGTGAAATATTACCAAAGATGCCTGTCGCATCATCCCGACAACAACTACGCGCTTTTCGGCCTTGCCGACTGCTACAAGGCGATGAACCAGTATCAAAAGGCGATTGAAATTTGGGAACAGTACCTTATTCACGACGATAAAAACATAACGGTCCTTACAAGAATAGCCGACGCGTACAGAAAGGTTAAGGATTTCGTCAATTCAAAAAATATTTACCAGAGAGTTCTGCAAATGGACGAAAACAACCCCTACGCGATCATCGGGCTGGGGCATCTGCATTATGATTTCAAGGAATACAAGGAAGCTCTTTTCTTTTGGGAAAAAATGATGAATCACGGAAACGAGGACGTTGATATCCGCGTTCTTACCTCAATCGGCAACTGCCACAGGAAATTAAAAACATTCAGCGAAGGCGTTCCGTATTTTGAGGCCGCGCTTCGCAGGGAAAGGCAAAACTTTTACGCGCTTTTCGGGCTGGCGGACTGCTACCGAGGCATGAATCAAATTGAAAATTCCCTTGAGTACTGGAACCGTATTCTTGAACAGGACCCCAGAAACAAGATGATTCTGACGCGCACTGGAGATGCTTACCGCAATTTAAACGATTATGAAAAAGCCAAAGAATTTTATGAAAGAGCCCTGAATATTGAATATGACACTTATGCCGTAATGGGCCTGGCCCTTCTGGCGAAAGTACAAAATAAATTCGATGAAGCGATTATTTCACTCAAACGTTTAATTCAGCAGGACAACAAAAATTACCGCCTTTATATAGAACTTTCGGACTGTTATCTGCAAATGGGCAACCGCCGCAAGGCTGCGGAAACACTGGAAGAATTTCAGAGATTTGGAATAAAAAATCAAAAAATAGCCGAAATGCTTGAAAGTATTTAGTTTAAAATGGAACAATTGCAAGCCGCTCTTGCCGGCCTTTCCCTGACAGAAATTGAAAAGCTCCTCCTGCCCCTGCCCCGTTTCCGCGCCGCTCAAATTTACAAGTGGATAGAAAAGGGAGCGCTTTCCTTTGAAGAGATGACAAATATTCCCGTTTCAATGCAAAAAGAATTAAGGGAGCGTTTCCGCCTTTTTTCAGGCGCTGCCGCAGGCTGCTATGACGATGCGGGAACAAAGAAAATCGTTGTCGCTCTCAAAGACGGGGCAAAAGCAGAGGCGGTGCTTTTAAGCGACGGCAAAAAACGCCTTACAGCCTGCCTTTCAACGCAGGCCGGCTGCCCCGCCGGATGCGTCTTCTGCAAAACCGGCTCTCTCGGATTTAGCCGTAATCTGGACGGAGCGGAAATAGTCGAACAGTTTATTTTTTTGCGGAACGCTGAAAAACGAAACGCGGAAGAAAAAGACGGGCGCGTTATCGGCAATATCGTCGTTATGGGCATGGGCGAGCCGCTTTTGAATTTGGAGAACCTGCGAAAAGCAATCGCGGTATTTACGGACAAACAGGGAATGAATTTTTCAAGGCGCAGGATAACTGTTTCTACCTGCGGCATATGCGGCGGCCTTTTTGACATTGCGGAAAACGGGCCGTATATCAGGCTCGCCCTTTCGCTGACCACGGCTGACGAAGAACTGAGGCAAAAACTTATGCCGGTAACAAATAGCAACCCTCTGCGTACAGTAAAGGAAGCCCTCGCCCTCTTTCAGCGCAACGGCGGCGGGCGCGTTACCCTTGAAGTGCCGCTTCTCGGCGGCGTAAACACAAGGGACGCAGACGCGCGGTCAATCGCCGGTTTCGCGGAAGGCATGGATACTGTCGTAAACATCATACCGTGGAACCCTGTCGCCGGCCTTGAGTTTGAGGGCAGGCCCCTCCGCGAGCCGGGGAAAAAAGAAACTCAAGATTTTGTCCGTATGCTTGAAAGCCTCGGCCTTAAAGTAACAATGCGTCTTCACAAGGGCAGGCGCGTTATGGGCGCGTGCGGACAGTTGGGAACGCTCTAGGAAAAACGAAGAACCAGCAACAGAGAACACATGGGGAGGCTTACTTTAATATTAACTCGGAAGCGGTTTTCGCCTGGCTTTCATTGTCATAAATATTCATAACTTCTTCCCTTAGCCAGCCATGTTCGCTGTCGTCAATCAATACCCAGGAAACAAAACCGTTCGCGGTTTTTACTGTTTGCCGCCTGATTATCCGTACAAGAGAACCCCGGCGCAGATAGCCTCGGTAATCGCTTACCTCCGAAGGATCGGCGGCAATGTGCGTGAATGAGGCGGTTATTACTCCAAAACCGATATAGTCTCTGGAAAGGGGGGAAGTTACAGGCGGAATTACGGGAGTTTCTGTTTT
>JGI24698J34947_10001710_pt1 | contig 11692 bp, 11 predicted proteins | sample TergutMp193P3_FD_34947 | JGI IMG/M metagenome (IMG submission 34947)
ATTCGCTTTGAATGGATGCATAAAAAATTGAACGGAGAGCCTATACCATGCGAAGTTACGGGAGTTCGCATTAAGCACAAAGGCGATTTTATGGTTGTTGGGTATGTGCGCGATTTGCGCGAACATAAGAAAATGCTGGAGGAGATTCAGCAGAGAGCCCGTTTGCTGGACATGGTAAACGATGCCGCCGCTGTTCTATTGTCCAATGATGCCGGAGAAACATTTGAAACTTCGCTATTGAAAAGTTTTGAGCTTGTAGGATGCGGCCTTGATGCGGACCGCGTTCAAATTTGGTGCAATGAAAAAATAGAGGACAAAATGCACTTTGTTCTCAGGTATGAATGGCTCAGCGACTACGGCAAGAACTGCAGCCCGGTTCCACAGGGAATTCATTTTCCCTACAGCATGAAGCCGGAATGGGAGAGTAAATTTTTAAGGGGCGAAAATATAAACGCACCGGTGCGCGAACTGCCGGAAGAGGATCGTGAGCTTCTTGGCAATTACGGGATAAAATCCATTGTAATTCTCCCGATGTTCCTGAACGGCGATTTTTGGGGATTTTTCAGCATTGACGACTGCCGCAACGAGCGCACTTTTACAGATGAAGAGATTGACATTTTAATTTCCGCCGGTTTTATGATGACCAATGCCGTAAACCGCAATATACAAGCCGTTAAAATGCGGGAGGCGGAAGAGCGTACTCAAATAATGATTGATGCCGCTCCTCTTTGCGCGATTTTCTGGGATAAAAACCTCAAAATGCTTGACTGCAATCAGGAAGTGGTAAAGATGTTCGGAGTGTCCAACAAACAGGAATTTATAGACAAGTTTACAACATTTTCGCCGGATTATCAGCCCGATGGAATTTTGTCGACGGAAAAAGGCCCAAAGCTTGTGAAAAAAGCGCTGGACGAAGGTTATTCACGCTTTGAATGGATGCACCTGAAGCTGGACGGTGAGCTTATACCGGCGGAAGCTACGTGCATCCGCGTAAAGCACAGGGATGAATATACTGTTGTAGAGTACATCAGGGATTTAAGAGAACAGAAGGCAATGGTTGCTGCAAACGAAAAAATAAACGAAGCAACGAGCGCATACAATCGATATTCGACACCACGCCGTTAGCCATAACCACGTGGAACCCCGAAAGCGTCATGCTAATTGACTGCAATATGGAGGCGGTGCGCTTATCCGGGTTGCCGGACAAAAAGGCTTACATAGAAAAATTCGCCGAAATGTCCCCGGAGCTTCAGCCTGACGGGCGAAAGTCCACCGAAAAGATAATTGAGATATTCGACAAGGTGATGAAGGACGGTGCCTACCGCTACAAATGGGATCAACGGGCGATTGACGGCGAGGTTATGCCGTTCCAGGTTTATTCAGTTCGCCTTAAACACATGGGCGGTTACATAATCATATCTTACGCCCAGGACATGCGCGACATAAACGCCGCCATCGCAAAGATGCGCAAGACCGACGAGTTTACGCAGGTGATGTTTAAAGCGATGCCTCTGGCGTGCCATTTGTGGAACGCGGACTTGCAATGCGTAATGTGCAACGACGAGGCTATACGCGTGTACCGAGCTACGGACAAAAAATACTTTCTGGAAAACTTCTTTGATTTCTCCCCCGAATGCCAGCCGTGCGGAAGGCTGTCAAGAGAGAAAGGGCACGAATACCTGAAAAAGGGGTTCGATGATGGCTACTTTCGCTTTGAGTGGACTCACAAGAAGGGGGATGGCGAGGAGTTCCCCTGCGAGATAACGATGATTCGTGCGATGTTCAACGGAGCGCCGGCCCTGCTCACCTACACTCGCGACCTGAGCGAGGAGATAGCTACGAACAAGGAGAGGCGAAAAGCGGAGATTGCCGAAGCGAGCAACAGGGCGAAAAGCAAATTCCTGGCCACCATGAGCCATGAAATACGCACTCCGATGAATGCGATTTTGGGCATAACCGAAATTCAACTGCAAGACGAATCTCTTGCGCCGCAAATAAAGGAGGCGTTCAGCGAAATTTACAATTCCGGCGATTTATTGATGGGCATTATCAACGATATACTTGACCTGACCAAAATAGAAGCGGATAAAATGGAACTCAGCCCCACGAAATACGAGGTTGCAAGCCTTATAAACGATGCCGTGCATCTGAACATGATGAGAAACAGCAAGCCTATTGAGTTTGAACTTGAGGTGGATGAAAACGTGCCGTTCTTGTTGTTCGGCGATGAGCTTCGCATTAAGCAGATTTTGAACAACCTGCTATCCAATGCTTATAAATATACCAACGAGGGCTGCATAAAACTGCTTATTTATACCGAAACGGAGAACCCCGAAGATGAGGATATCACGTTTGTAATCCGTATAAGCGATACCGGCCAGGGCATGACGGAGGAACAGATAAATATGCTGTTCACAACGGAATACTCCCGTTTTAATTTGGAAACCAACCGTATGATTGAAGGCACGGGGCTAGGCCTGAACATTGTCTGGCGTTTGGTAAGCAAAATGAACGGTAAAATTTCTGTGGAAAGCAAACCGAACGAAGGCACTTCATTTACCGTGCGTGTACCTCAAAAGAAGGTAAGCTCCGAGATTTTAGGCAAGGAAACCGTTGAAAATCTCCGGAATTTCCGCATAAGCAGTATTTCCCGGTTGAAAAGGGCGAACATAGTGCGTGAGTATATGCCTTACGGCAAAGTTTTGATTGTGGATGATGTTGAGTCTAATTTGCACGTAGCCAAGGGTTTAATGATGCCTTACGGTTTGTCCATAGATGTTGCCTCCAGCGGGTTTGAGGCCATCAACAAAATCAAGGACGGCCGAGTATATGATATTGTGTTCATGGATCACATGATGCCGAAACTTGACGGCATAAACACTACGAAAATCATGCGGGATTTAGGTTATAAGTACCCTATTGTAGCTCTTACGGCTAATGCTGTGACCGGCCAATCGAAACTTTTCCTTGAGAACGGTTTTGACGAATTTATATCGAAACCCATAGATATCCGTCAGCTCAACTCTATTCTTAACAAACTCATTCGCAATAAACAAACTCCTGAAGTGATAGCAGAAGCACGGATGCAAAGGCAAAAAATGGATGAATCCGCTTTCCAGAGCAAAGTTTCCGAGGCGGATTCCGCTCTGCATGCGGTTTTCCTTCTTGACATTAAAAAGGCTTTGCCCATAATAGAAGAAACTTTCAAAAATATAGACAACGCAACCAGCGAAGACTTGCACCTGTTTACGATTAATGTGCACGCGATGAAAAGCGCATTGGCGAACATAGGCGAAACTACTGCTTCAAGGCTTGCGTTTGCTTTGGAAAAAGCCGGAAAAGANCAGAACAGGAATTTTATAAAAACGCAGACTTCGGTATTGATAGATGATATACTCCGCATAAAAGCGAAGATTGAATCGAAAAAGAAAAATTCCGATTCCGTAAGCGAAGTTGACCAAGATCCCGGCTTTTTGCGCGAACAGTTGCAAATAATTTGCAATGCTTGCGCAGATTACGATGAAAGGCCCATTAAAACCGCGCTTGATGCCTTGAAAAAATTATCTTGGAAAAAAGAGACCAAAACCTTGATAGATAAAATTGACGAGCAAATGCTATACGGTGATTTTGACGAAGTTCGCAGACTTGCGGCAGAGGTGCTGTAAATTTTTCTATATTTACCCCCATGTTTTTAAATGAATACGGTTATGATACCGGGNATTCCGATTTAGAGCCTCTGGTAGAGGCTTGTGAAAATTATAATAATATCTATAAGTCATTTATATTATACGAAAGCAGCAATTTTGTATGTTAGTTGGCTTTGGGGGTAGCTGAGGTGAGGGACTTTAATTCTGCAGTGGTTGTGGGGGCTGATGGTTTTATCGGTACTCATCTTTGCGACGCTTTAGCCAAAGGCGGCATAGAAGAGATAAGCAAAATAGATGTAAAATCCTCAACTCCGCTAGATATCCGCAAGCCTTTTGACATTGACGGAAATTTTGGCGCAAATACCGTTATCTTCAACCTTGCCGCAATTCACAGAACACCGGGGCATCCGGATAGAGAATATTTTGAAACCAATATGCTCGGGGCAAAAAATGTATGCGATTTTGCGGCAAAACGCGGCATAAATACAATAGTCTTTACCTCCAGCATTTCTCCTTATGGCACGAGCGAGGAACAAAAAACAGAGGAAACCTTGCCCATGCCTAATACCCCTTACGGAATTTCAAAATTGGCGGCGGAATATATCCACAGGGAATGGGCGGCAAGCTCATCGGAGCATTTTTTGAGCATAGCACGCCCCGGCATAGTGTTTGGCAAAGGCGAAAACGGCAATATGACAAGGCTTTACAAAGCCCTGAAAAAACGGAGATTCGCCTATGCGGGCCGCAAGGATACGGTAAAAGCGAGCATTTATGTAAAAGATTTGGTTCGCATTCTGCCTGAAATGGCGCAGAATCCCAGAGAACGGATACAAACTTATAACTGCACATATTTCCCGGCTCCGAACATAGAGCAGATAGCGAAAACNATGAATAGTGTGACCAGTTTGAACCGCTTTGTTCCATACATTCCCAAAATCCCGCTTATGATAGCAGCAACTCTTGCCGGCATGTTTGGCGGTTTGGGCCTTGGAATTTGCCCTGAGCGGGTTCGCAAGCTTATGGTTTCCACGAATGTGAGTGGAGAAAANCTTTCAANGGATTATCCGCTGCGNTTTTCTCTGGAAGAGGCTTTTACCGACTGGTTTAATGATTGCGAAAAGAGGGGATTGGAGTGAAAACTTATAATTATTTAATAGTCGGCTCGGGTTTCTTTGGGGCTGTTTTTGCGAGGCTAGCAAAAGACAAAGGCAAAAACGTTTTGGTTGTGGACAGAAGAGGGCACTTTGGCGGCAATTGCTATACGGAAAATATCAGCGGAATCAATGTGCACAAATACGGGGCGCACATATTCCATGCAAGCAACAGAGATGTCTGGGAATTCGTAAACCGCTTTGCTGAGTTCAATAGATACACGCACCAAATAACAGCTAATTATTGCGGGGAACTCTACAACCTCCCGTTCAATATGAATACTTTTTATCAGTTATGGAAAACGAAAACTCCGGCGGAGGCCAAGAGCAAAATAGATGAGCAAAAATTTNAGGGTGTGCCTGAAAACCTGGAAGAGCAAGCTTTAAATATTGTGGGTAAAGACATTTACGAAAAATTGATAAAATGTTATACGGAAAAGCAGTGGGGCAAAAAGGCAATTGAATTGCCCGCTTTTATTATAAAACGCATCCCATTGCGTTTTACTTTTGATAATTGTTATTATAATGATTCATATCAGGGCATTCCCATTGGCGGTTACACCGCTCTTTTTGAAAATATGCTGGAAGGCGTGGAGGTTCGCCTGAATATCGATTATTTGAAAAATCGGACGGAATTAGATTCGTTGGCGGACAAGGTAATTTTCACAGGCTCCATAGACGAATTTTTTGATTATCGCTTGGGAGCCTTGGAATACAGAAGTTTGCGATTTGAAACGGAAATTCTGGAATGCGGAAATTTCCAGGGNTGCGCTGTTATGAANTATACCGATTCTGAAACGGAGTTCACAAGAATAATAGAGCATAAGCATTTTGAGCAGGTGGAATCTGCGAAAACTGTAATCACAAGGGAATACTCTGCGGATTGGAAAATTGGCGGCGAGGCGTATTATCCCGTGAATGACCATAAAAACGACGGTTTATATAAAAAATACTCGGAGCTTGGGAAAACGCAAANCAGCATNATATTCGGTGGCCGTTTGGGCATGTATAAATACTACGACATGGATGATGTTATTGAGTTTTCGCTAAAACTGGCGGAAAGGGAATTGGGATGAGTATAAAGATAATAGTTGCAACCCACAAGCAATACCGTATGCCGAGCGACCCTGCATATTTGCCGATTCATGTAGGAAAAAACGGNAAACAATTTCTNGGCTACGAAGGCGACGATACCGGCGAGAATATTTCAGAGAAGAATGCAAATTATTGCGAATTGACCGGGCTTTACTGGGCTTGGAAGAATTTGGATGCGGATGTAATAGGCCTTGCTCATTACCGCAGGCATTTCATGTCTCCTTTCCGTGGCGGCAACAAGTGGGAGCGGGCAATTAGTGGCGAGGAGGTTGAGAAAATACTGCGGAATAATGACATCATAGTCCCGCGCAAAAGAAATTACATAGTGGAAACCAACGAATCCCAGTATATTCACGCGCACGGCTCCGATTGCTGGAACTTCATGTGCGAAACGATTCGCTCAAACCATGCCGATTATGTGCCGGCACTGGATAAAATGCGCAAGTCTGCCAGCGGTTATAAATTCAACATGTTTATCACGGGGAAAGAGCTGCTGAATGAATACTGTTCCTGGCTGTTTCCTATTCTGGAATCCGTTGACATGAAATTTCCCGAAAGGAAACGCATTCTTGGGCATTTGAGCGAGAGGCTGTTTGATGTGTGGCTGCATACGGGGAATTACAGATATATGGAAATTCCGGTCAAGTTCATGGAATGGCAAAACTGGCTAGTGAAAGGAGGGCGGTTTTTGATGAGGAAGTTTTTGTGAGTAAATTAGATATGAATAAGATTCAGCAGATGCCATCTGCTATTTTTAGACTTAGCTGGTCACATTATCAAATTTTAATGAGAATTGAAAATGAAAGCGAAAGAAATTTTTATGAGATAGAATCTGAACGCCAACAATGGTCGGTAGAGCAATTAAAAAGGCAATATCATAGCAGTTTATATGAAAGGAAACTTCAAGAATGGATTGAAGAATTTGAGGATTCTAAAAATGACTAACCCCCTCATCACCGTTATAGTCCCGGTGTACGGGGTAGAACCATATTTGCGAAAGTGCGTGGATAGCATTGTTGCCCAAACCTATACGAATTTGGAAATTATTTTGATAGACGACGGCTCGCCGGACAATTGCGGGAAAATTTGCGATGAGTATGCGGAGAGAGATAAGAGGGTGATGGTTGTGCATAAGGAGAATGGAGGCTTGAGCGATGCGAGAAACGCTGCATTGAATATCATGCGGGGTGAATATGTTGCTTTTGTGGATAGCGATGATTGGGTTTTGCCGGATTATGTCAAGGACATGCATGAGAATATGGCCAGGTATGAATCGGATATATCTTTGAGCGGAACCGTTTATGTCTATGAAAATAACAGAAGGGATATGGTTTTGGCGATAAACAATACTGATGGATTATATACTCAAAAAGAAGCGGTTGAAAAATTATTTTACCAGAAAGGAATTTATCCCTCTGCATGTTCAAAATTGTACCGGGCGGAATTATTTAAAAATATTCGCTATCCGAAAGGAAAATTGAATGAAGACTCCGCTACAACATACAAAATTTTTTGCTTATGCGAAAAAATATCCTTTTCCAAAGCGAGTAATTATTGTTATTTGCAAAGAACAGGAAGCATTGAAAATAATGGATTTTCACCTAAAAAAATGGATGCTATAAACATAGTAGATGAAATGCTTGTTTGGATTGGCGAAAATAAACCCGAATACAAGAAGGCTGCAATTTGCAGGTTTGTTGGGATGAATCTTAGAATTTACAGAAATTTGATAGGAAGCAAAGGAAATTTTCCAGCAGAAAAAAAGAGGATAGAATGCAATATAAAAAGATATAGATTGCAAGTTATTTTTAATAAAAAGGCTAAGCTGAAGGTTCGCATTGCCTGTTTAATGTCTTATATGGGATTTAAGATTTTATGATAAAAACCCATAAAATAATTTCCTTCATGTTTTTTTGGCTGATATTGCTAGCTTGTCTGCAGTCTGAGGAATTTGCCGTTTCCATCGGCAGTATTAGTTTTAAATGGTATCACATATTTTCCTTATTGTTTATACCTGTTTTGTTTGGCAGTTGCGGCTGTTCTTTAACTATTCCTCCGAAAATCGTATGCTTTTATTTTTTGCTGATTTTTTCAATTTCCCTTCTTATGATTCCCAGTTATGGTTCCGGGAACCCGTTGATCGCTTATTTTTGGGGAGCATTCATGATAGTAACAATTTGTTCAATTGGAAAATATGTTAAAACTGACGCTATGATTTCCGTATTTCAAAAAGCAGCGATATTTTTTCTGGCGATGGTTTGGATAAAAAATTTCATACATAAAGAAGAATTTTATCATATTTTTTATAAATCCAAGCGTTCATCCGTCAGTTCCAACTTTTTCGCAAGGAGGAGTAAACTTGGAAGCAACGTGGGTTGCCCTGTTCGGCTTCTTTTTTATGTCTAAAAAAGGATATATATACCTGTTTATTTCTTCGTTTTTGTCGGTTTTATATACAAGCAGAGTTGGCATGATTCTGAACTTTTTATATTTTTGCTGGCTGACTTATCACCTGTACCTAAAGAATGGGATTTTTAATTTCAAAAGGATTCTGCAGGTTTCCTTTATTGTNTCTATAATCGCAGCATTTTTCTTTACTTCTCCTTTGGCTAGCACTATCCTGAACAGGATTGCAGAATCNGGAGATGCGGAAGAAGCNGGNTCAAGAGGAAGNNTTGCTATGTGGATAAATTTTCCGGAAGCCTTCATGAATAACATGATTGGNTATGGGGCGGGAAACGCAATGGGAGCAATAGAATCTGTTTCAGGCATGAGTTTCGTAGAAGTAAATATACATAATACGTATATGCAAAATGCTTTGGATTTTGGAATACTTGGTTTGCTCATCTATGTTATTATCGTTTTGTCTTTTCTATTCAAGGAAAAGAAATTGATGTTCGCTAATCCTTTTGCCGGGGTTTTGCTTGGGTACATTGCGGCCTCTCTGATTCAGTTTGGCGGGTCAGAAAATTTACTGTTTATTTTTGTTGGATTCTATTTTGTATATTCAAGACAGAAGAAAATTGAAACTGTTTTTGGTAAATGAGGTTAATATGTTTTCAATTCTCATGGCTAATTACAATAATGGCAAGTATTTGGAAATTGCTATAAAAAGCGTTTTGCTTCAGACATATCAGGACTATGAAATTGTAATAGTGGATGACTGTTCCACGGATAATTCTAAAATTATCTGTGAAAAATACAAAAACGATTCCAGATTTACAATAGAAATCTCTACCGAAAACAAAGGTTGCGGAGCGGCTAAAAGGCGATGCGTAGAACTGGCAAAGGGTGAGCTTTGCGCATTTTTGGACTCGGATGACGCTCTTGTTCCGAATGCTTTGGAAGATATGGTTCAAGCACATTCAGAAAATCCTGGTGCTTCACTGGTATCCAGTTGTTATTACAAATGCGATGAAAATTTGAAAATCATGTATCCGAGAAAATTTAAACCCGAATGCAAAGATTTTTTATACACAAATGATATAGATTTGCATTTTGCAAGTTTTAAGAGAGAACTTTATTTTAAAACATCGGGAATAGATGCGGAATTCAAAAGGGCAGTGGACCAGGATTTATATTTGAAATTGAATGAGGTCGGAGATTTTGTATATATCCGTAAATATCATTATTATTATAGGATACATGAAAATGGAATTTCTGCGCTTTTGAATAAAAATTCAGACAAAGCATTTCAATGGTTTGTTTTGGCAAAATATAATGCCTGCAAAAGGCAGAATTTGGATTTTGACGAGATAAATCTGCCGCATCCCGAGCTGAGCATAGGCTTAGTCCGGTACGTTTTGAAAATAAGAAGCTTTTTAAGAAAGCTATACATTTGTTTGTGTCAATTTTTAGGATTTTATAAAAAATATGAACTTAATAGGAAAATGTATTGATTATGGAGTTGTAGTGAAATGTTGCTGAATAGAATCCTTATATATCCCGATAATGCGAGCAAGAGCAATAAGTATCTGGAAAATGTAGCCAGAACTCTTGGCGAATTTTACCAGATTGACGGTTATTACAGCATAAAAGCTCAAGGTATAAGGAGAATTCTCGGTTACAATATATATTATATGAATTGGTATGAAAGTTTCTATAGTAGCAATAAATTAAAACCATTCATTGGAAGAATTATTCTTTTACTCATGTTAAAATTGTTGGGTAAAAAAATCGTCTGGACTGTTCATAACAAAACGGCACATGAAGACAATATTTATTCTAAACTTTTATTTTTCTTTATGAAAAAAATTAGCTTTAAAATTCATATTCTCTGCCCTGCAACCATTCAGGATTGCAGTTTGCAGAAATATGAGAAAAAAATAGTTTTCGCCCCCATCGGAGATTACTTTAATAACTATCCGCAAAGTGATTTTGATATTTTTAAGCACTATTCAATTTCTTCTGGCTGCAAGATATTGCTTTTTATAGGGGCAATAAAACCATATAAAAATATGGAATTGCTTATTGATTCATTTGAAAGATCCGATATGCCTGGGAATAATTGGAAACTCTTAATTTGCGGTGAAATAAAAGATAGCCGTTATAGAGCGGAAATTGAGATGCACATTCTGAACAAAAAAGATGTAATAATGGATTTCAATTTTATTCCAGATGACAAAATATCAAGTTACTTGACGCAATCGGATTTATTGATTGCTCCATACAATAAGAAATCTTCATTAAATTCAGCAACGCTATGGCTTGCATTTTCTTATTCTAAAACCATGATTCTGCCAAATATAGGTTGCGTTCGAGATTTACCTAACAGAGACGATTTTTTGTATGTTTATGATTATGAAACGGAGGCAGAACACCGGGACAATCTTGTGAAAACTTTAAATAAAGTGAACAAAGATTCCCTATTCTTAGAAGAAAAGGGGAAAATGGCATATAAGGTTATGGAGGAAAATTCCTGGAAAAATAATAGGGAAAAGTGGAAGAATTTATTTTTGGAAGTGACAGATATATTGGAGAACATGTCGTGAAAGTATCTATTATTGTTCCTATATACAATGCGGAAAAGTATCTTTCCGAATGTTTGGATAGCATTTTGTCCCAGACATATAATGATTTTGAACTTATTTTGGTAAATGACGGTTCTACCGACGGTAGCGAACAAATATGCAAAGAAAATGAGGAAAAANATTCCAGAATAAAATATTTTTATCAAGAAAATAAAACTGCAAACAGAGCTAGGGAAATGGGTGTAAAAAAATCCAGCGGAGAAATGATAATGTTCGTGGACGCAGACGATACAATAGAGCAAAATGCCCTGCAAATTTTAATAGACAATTCTTTAGGTATTGATATTGTTTCGGCTGAACCTGATATTAGATGGAAATCNAAATTTTATGGAGAAATATCAGCAGAACAATATGTTTCTTTATTGNTGAAACGAAAAGTTAATCCCTGTCCCTTTGCAAAACTGTTTAGACGAGAACTTTTTGAGGAAAATACTTTTGATATACCTAAAAGAATAATTCTAGGCGAAGACTTGATTATGAATGTGAGACTGGCTCANAACGCAAACAGNGTGAAAAGCATCAAGNATTGCATTTATCACTATCGTCAGGTAGAGGNATCCATATCGCATAGAAAATACTGGAATTTATTTGATGTTTTGGATATTCACAANTGCCTAAAGAATTCTATCTCCCAGAAAAATAGGGGGAAACTGGAATGGACTATGCGNTTTTCTTTTTTTTACAATTTGAAATGGATGATAGCGAACAGAATTAGAATAAGAAGCAGAATAAGAAAATTTTTAATGAGGAAATAAAAAATGAATAAAGT
>JGI24698J34947_10001711_pt1 | contig 11685 bp, 11 predicted proteins | sample TergutMp193P3_FD_34947 | JGI IMG/M metagenome (IMG submission 34947)
TTAAATATGCACACTCAAAGGGATGATCGCGTATCTTATTTTATCCATACGGCAAAATCCACATCAAAAAAAAACTTAAAGAAAGAGAGGCTTTTATCAAGCCTTACAATGGATGATGACCGATTACTATACCGCCCCGAAGATCAAAAATATTTTGTTGACCGGAATCCTCGATACGTTGAGGGGCAAATATGGGAAAGATATCGGGATACAACTCTTGCCATAACCTTTGAGACATCATACACATTTTATATAGGGAATAAAAACGGTCAGTGGGTTTCATTGGAAAATCTTAAAAGTTTAGCGGAAAATTCTTTTTTTGCCATTTGCGATTACCTGAATATAGAAAACAGCCAAAGAGTAGTCATAGACAATCCAACGGAAGCAAATGAAGCTTTTTTGAAAATCTCAGAACCCGACAAGATATTTTTCGGAGATGATTATTTTGTAGCTAACAAAAAAGGGGTTGAACTGACCTACACTTTCAATAACCTGAAAGAAGGAACCTATAATATTTATAGATGGCAACCCGGAACAAACATAGAAAGGTCAAACTCTAGAGCATCCGGGCGTTGGATTAAGTATGGAGTTCACAACCAAGAAAGCGATGGGGAATTTACTTACACAATCATCTCTGCTTCCGCAAGAGAAATATTTGACGCTATACAACTTAGAGTTGATGAATAAATTCTTTTGCGTCTTAGGAGGAATTTGTATATTGCCAAAAAATGAAAACAATCATAGGCATAGGCGAAATACTCTGGGATATATTTCCGGAACAAAAAATACTTGGCGGTGCCCCTGCCAATTTTGCCTATCACGCTTCGCAGTTCGGTTTTAGCGGTTGTGTTGCAAGCGCCATCGGCAAGGACGCGCTAGGCAAGGAAATTTTAGATGTTCTGGCGGAAAAGAAGCTAATTTTTCTTATTGAATCCCTTGATTACCCCACCGGAACGGTTCGGGTAACTTTAAATGCCCAAGGCGTTCCAAAGTATGAAATATGCGAAAATGCAGCTTGGGATAATATTCCTTTCACCAGACGCACAGAAGAACTGGCGTTGAATTGCAGCGCGGTTTGTTTTGGCTCGCTGGCACAGCGCAATGAAACTTCGCGCAAAACCATTCATCGCTTTTTGGAACTCGTCCCGAAAAACGCATGCAGAATTTTTGACATCAATTTGAGACAGCATTTCTACAACAAAGAGATAATACACGAATCGCTATTGCGTTGCAATATACTGAAAATAAATGACGAAGAAGCCGCAGAAATAGCCCGTTTGTTCGGATTTGCCGGAATGAGCGAGCAGGAAATTTGTTTGCATTTATTGGAGAAATACAATCTGGAAATCGTTGTGGAAACAAAGGGTGCAATCGGCAGTTATGTGTTCGCTGCCGGCGAGACATCATATTTGGACACGCCCAAAGTGCATATAGCGGATACCGTCGGCGCAGGCGATTCGTTTACCGGTGCATTCGTGGCAGCCTTGCTTCACGGAAAAACCATGCGAGAAGCCCACCAACTGGCGGTTGAAACTTCGGCTTATGTTTGCACGCAACACGGCGCAATGCCTTCAGTACGCAAGGAAAATTGAGTTACTTTACCAACATTTCATTTATCATATCTTTCAAATCTTTTATCTTATCAATGTCCAATTTGCCTAAAGTTTTTACCAATCTTGCCTTATCTATAGCTCTGATTTGGTCTAGGACAATCCAACCGCTTTTATTCTGAAAATTGATTTTCATTCTGGTAGGATAATTATGGGATTTTGTTGTCATTGGAGCGATTATAATAGTTGACAAAAATTCGTTCATCTCATTTGGAGATATAACAACGCAAGGTCTGGTTTTCTTTATTTCGTGCCCAACCGTAGGATCTAAATTCACTAGACAAATGCTGTACTGTTTCATTTTCACCATTCCCATTTAAAATTATCGTTATCTATTGCATCTGGTATTAGCATTTGCTCTTTCTTTGCTTTTGAGAAGGCTTCAGCCCAGCCTTTTCTTGGTGCAACTTCGTTATTATTTGCTATTATTTCAAAAGGTATAGTTCCTTTTAACAGGGATTGCGTAAAGAATAAGCGGACTGCGGTTGCCGTATCTAATCCTATGCTGCGAAAAAGAGCATCTGCCTTTTGTTTAAGGGTCGGCTCAACACGTATTTGGACTAAACTGGATTGCATAATACAAACTCCTCGTTTTATAATGTTTTGTAATATAAATATAGTAAAAAATATTTCTTTACATTCTTTTCTATATTTATCCTCAATAACCCAACTCGTGAGGCTAACTATGAAAAACCCCGCAGAAGCAAGGCATAATGACATTCTATTGGCATACAGGAAGATTTTGAGGTAGAATGAATTTTCTATATTCTATTCATGAAACTAGGTCTTACATTTGATGATGTGCTTCTTTATCCGGGAGCATCAGAAGTTTTGCCCTCACGCACCTCTCTAAAAACCGAGCTTGGGAAAATAAAACTCAATATTCCGATTTTAAGCGCAGCCATGGATACGGTTTCAACCTCGTCACTTGCTATTTCCCTCGCTTTGCAAGGCGGAATTTCCGTTATACACAAAAATATGAGCATTGAAAAACAGGCGGGCGAGGTTCGCAAGGTTAAAAGATGGGAATCCGGCGTTGTGCAAGACCCCATAACCCTAGATGCGGATGAACCCGTTTCAAATGCCTTTGGAATTTCGGCAAAGCAGAAAATCAGCGGTTTTCCCGTGCTTTCCAAGGGCAAACTGGTTGGCATAATAACAGGCAGGGATTTACGCACGGTAACAGACCGCAGCGTAAAGGTAAAAGAAGTGATGACAACAAAACTCATCACCGCCCCACCCAGCCTTTCTCTGGCAAAGGCAAAGGAAATTTTGAATACAAACCGCATAGAAAAACTGCTGTTGGTAGATAACAAAAATAATTTAAAGGGTTTAATAACCCTCACCGATATTTTGAAAAGAGAGTTTAATCCCGAAGCCTGCCTGGATTCCAACGGGCAGTTGTGCGTTGGCGCCGCAGTAGGCACAGCACCGGATACTCTTGAGCGTACGGCTGCATTGGTAGAAGCCGGCGTTGATTTGCTGGTTGTGGATACAGCCCACGGGCATCACATAAATGTTCGCAATATAGTTAAAACGCTCAAAAAAACATACCCTAATTTAACGCTCGTGGGCGGAAACGTAGCCACAGCCGAAGGCGTCAGGGATTTGGCAAAGTGCGGCGCGGATGTTGTAAAGGTCGGCATCGGTCCGGGTTCTATATGCACCACGAGGGTTGTGGCGGGCGTTGGAGTTCCGCAATTCACCGCAATTCTGGAATGCGCAAAGGAAGCCGCAAAACACGGCGTCAACATAATAGGCGATGGCGGAATAAAATATTCCGGCGACATTGCAAAAGCACTGGCCGCAGGCGCTCATGCTGTGATGCTGGGCGGTCTTTTTGCAGGAGTGGAAGAAAGCCCGGGCGAAATAATTTTGGCAGATGGCCGCACATTCAAAAGCTATAGAGGAATGGGTTCAATAGGAGCCATGAAAGAAGGTTCAAAAGACCGCTATTTCCAGACTGAAATCAGGGACGAAGATGATTCCAAATTTGTCCCGGAAGGCATTGAGGGCAGAGTTCCTTATAAGGGGCCGCTCAAGGAACTGGTTTATCAATTAACAGGCGGAATTCGCCAGGCACTTGGATACGTAGGCGCAGAAAATCTGGCGGAACTCAGGGCAAAAGCAAATTTTGTGCAAATAACCAGCGCCGGTTTAAAAGAAAGCCACCCGCATAATATCACAATAACCAAGGAAGCGCCTAATTACAGGGCTTGAGAAAAATGGACTCCTTTCTCGTATCCCCTAACGGGCCGCTTAGAGGCTCGGTGCAAATTTCCGGCGCAAAAAATGCCGTGCTGCCTGTTATGGCTGCGGCTATGCTGGCAGATGGGGTTTCCAGAATAAGCAATGTTCCGCAATTAAAAGACACAAAAACCATGTCGGATGTTTTGCGGGTAACGGGTTGCCGCATAAAGCAAAATGAAAACGAATTGAGCATTGATTCCAGCGATATAAACCACTTGGAAGCCCCTTATGAACTGGTGAAAACCATGCGGGCAAGTTTTTACGTGCTTGGGCCTCTGGTGGCAAAGTTTGGAAAATGCAGAGTGTCTTTGCCGGGTGGCTGCGCTTGGGGGCCACGACCGGTTGATTTGCATTTAAAAGGGCTGGAAGCACTTGGAGCTAAGATAAATGTCACGCACGGATATGTTGAAGCGCTTTGCGATGGGCGGCTCAAAGGGAATACCTTTTCCTTTCCCATAAGCTCTGTTGGAGCAACCGCGAATATTCTTATGGCGGCAACTCTGGCAGAGGGAACTTCCATTCTGCAAAACTCCTCCATAGAACCGGAAATCACCGCTCTTGCAAATTACCTAACCGGAATGGGCGCGGAAATAAGCGGCATTGGAACAAGAACCCTGATTGTGAAAGGCGTTGAAAAATTAAAACCCGGCAATGGGCAAACCATAGCAGACAGAATAGAAGCCGGAACTTTTTTAGCTGCGGCGGCAATAACAAGGGGAAAGGTAAAAACAACAGACATGGTTCCGGAACATCAGGGCGCCCTTCTGGAAGTTCTCAAAAATATCGGCTGCGAAATATCCGTTGGCGATGACTGGGTTGAACTCGATGCAGAAAACAAAGAACTTTTGCCCGCGCACATAACCACCCTGCCTTACCCCGGCTTCCCCACCGATATGCAGGCACAACTGATGGCAGTGCTGGCAACGGTAAAAGGCACGTCCTCTGTGCGCGATACAATTTACAACGATAGGTTCAAGCACGTTTCCGAACTGGAAAGGCTTGGAGCAGACATTTCCCTCAAGGAAGACACAGCCGTAATAAACGGAGGCAGTGAGCTAACGGGGGCACCGGTAATGGCAAGCGATTTGCGGGCCAGCGCAGCCCTTGTTTTGGCAGGCTTGGTAGCCAAAGGGCAAACCGAGATAAGCCGCATTTATCATTTGGACAGGGGCTATGAAAATTTTGAGCAAAAACTGTCAAAACTCGGAGCCAAACTGGAAAGAATACGCAAATGAAATTCCAATTCTCAACTCTCAACTCTCAACTCTCAACTCTAAAAATTGGAGTTCAGCTAATCGCGCTTGCGTTTTTCCTAGGCTTGCAGGGTTGCACTTGCTGCGCATATTTTAATCATGCTTGGAATATGGAAGAGGCTTACGGGCAGGCGGCTGACCTCAGAGAAGCGAGGCAAGATTCAATTCCCGGCGATTCAATTTTAGGTTTCAAAGCAGAAAGCGAGCTTTACGATAGGGTTGTAGAAAAAGGCTCGCGCATAATTGAAAGATTTCCAAAAAATGAAAGACAGGTTTCCAAATCCGTATTTATGATGGCAGAGTCATTTCGCCATAAAAACGAATGGAGAAGCGCCATTGAAAAATACGATGAACTGGAGAGATATTTCCCGCAATACGATTCCATGCCAAAAGCCGAATATGAACGGGCTTTTTGCTTTTACAAGAATAATGAATATGCCCTTGCAAGATTTTCGGCGGAACGCATACTGGAAATCGGCGAAAAACACGAATACTATCTGCCGACTTTGGAACTTATGTCGATTTTGCAGGAAAGAGAAGGCTTGCCGGAAGATGCAATAGCCTCTTTAGAAGCGGTGCTTGCCACCAACTTCGGAACTCCCTGGACAAGAGCCAGAGCAAGAATGCGGCTTGCGGGTTTGTATTATGAGCAAAAAAACTATGGAAAAGCCAGAGAACATTATTTAAACAGGGAACTTTTGATTTTACCGGTTCCGGAGCGATATAAAGCGCAAAGCACGGCGATAGAATGCCTGTTGGCGATGAACGAAGCAAACGGGTTAGCGGCAGCAAACGAGTATAAGACCCTCGCAGATTCCGCAGTATTCAAAGACAAGAGAAATCTAAGCTTGGTAAGACAAGGCGAAATTCTACTAAGCATAAACGATAGAAGAGGGATTGACATTTTGAGAAACGTGGCTTACAATGAACCCAAAAGCGAAATTGCGTCAAGAGCATTTTTTGGCATCGGCGATTTCAGGCAAAAAGACCACGAATATCCCAATGCGATTCTGCTTTACGATTCAAGTTATCAAAGCAAGCCGGCGAGTTCCTGGGGCAGGGAAAGCTATAGCCGCAAAGTCGCTCTTTCAAGATTGCTCGCTTTAAAAGATACCGTTGCCGCTCTTCAAAAAGAAGATAAGCCGTTTTTTCCGCAGGAATTTCAAATTGCGGAACTTTTTTTGTTCAAATTATCCGAAACCGATAGCGCGTTAGCCCTGCTTGCCAAAATGGATTCAACGCTTGAAGACCCCGTTCTAAAAGCCAGAGCGGCATATACAAGAGCCTTTATTTATGATGAATTCAAACAGGACACCTCAAATGCCTACCATCTCTACAGGAATATAATTGAGAATTTTCCGCAAACGAATTATGCAAAACAGGCACAGGCAAACATGGGTTTGCAGGTAAGCATAAAGACAAAAGAAGATTTGGCTCGCGATTTTTTTCTGAAAGCCGAAGAAGCATGGATTAACGCACAGAAAATTCCGGTGGAAAATATAGATGAAACAGATGCGGCATATCAAAAGGCAATTATTCTCTACGATTCCGTTATAGTGGATTTTCCGGAAACGCAAACCGCTTTGCAAGCCATGTATGTAAAAGGCTATATTCTGGCAGAGGAAATAGGCAGCCCGGACAGCGCACAGGTACTTTGGGGAAAACTCGCCAGAGAACACTATAGAACACCCTGGGGCAAGGCCGCAAAGGAAAGATTAAGCGGAAAACTCTCTATGGATTTTACTGATATAACGCGTTTGCGCAACAGAGTTGAACAGTCTGAAAATTCCATAAAACAGCAGAGCGATAGATATTGGCAAGAAATGGAACAAAAGCAAAACGAACCGCCTTTGCCCCCAAAGGTAGCCGATGACGAAATTCTGCTAAACGACTATAACACGCTTTATGACTTTAAATAGAGGCGCTAAAATTTATGTCATTTTTTTTAATAGTATCAGGTGAAGATTCTGGCGACGCACTAGGCGAGGAGATTGTAAAAATCACTGTGGAACAGGGTTTTGAAGCAGTTGGAACCGGAGGGGCAAATATGCAGCGCGCCGGTTTAAAAACCGTGGCCAATTTTGAAGATATGGCTGTAAATGGATTTTTTGATGTTCTAAAAAAACTTCCCAAGCTTTTTTTTATAAAAAGAACCTTGCAAAAAAAACTTAAAGATGAAAATTGCAAGACTTTGGTTTGCATAGATTATCCCGGTATGAATTTGCCTTTGATGAAACTCGCAAAAAAGATAAATAAACCGGTTTTTTATATTGCGCCGCCTCAAATCTGGGCTTGGAGAAAAAACAGGGGAAAGCATTTTAAAGGAGTGAAAGTTTGGGTTTTCTTTGAATTTGAAAAAAGCATTTACGAGAGCTTTGGGGCAAAAGTGTCTCTGGTTAGGCATCCGTGTTTGGACAATACAAAAATTTGCGATGAGTTTAAAGATAAGGTTTTATTTTTGCCCGGGAGCCGGCTTGGTCAGTTGAAGCGAAATTTAAATAGATACGCAAATATAGCCAAAGGCGTTGAAAACGCCGTTTTCGTAGCTTCTCGCAAGGAACTCTTCGATTTTTTGAGCAAAAAGCTCAATGGAAAATTTCCAGTCATTTTAAAAGAGCGCGGAATGTCTTTTAAAGGGGCAAAAGCCGCCTTCTGCATGCCGGGTACCGCAGTTCTGGAAGCATTTGCGGCGGATGTTCCAACTACGGCCGTAGCGGTTATAGACCCCTTGACATTCATAATAGGCAATATGTTTTTAAAGACAAAATATTTAACCCTGCCCAATATCATTTTAGATAAGGAGGTTGTACCAGAGTATATTTACCTGGATATTTACTTATAGTAAACGCTAATTTTACTATAATATCTATCTTGCAAATTATTAATATTTGCGCTGTGGTGGAACCGAAAGGCTAATATGAAAAATAGAATTGCATCGATGCCGCTTGCAAGCATGCCAAAGGACATGAGGCTTTTGGCAAAGAATATATTAGTCTTTTTTGACGATAAACAGCAAAACAATACATTAAAAAGAATTGCAATAATTAATGAAAAAGAAAATAAAGCCCTTATTATCGACAGCATGGAACAAATCGGAATAATTGATGTAATTGGCAATCAAGACGGATATGGAAATATTTTATGGGCGCCAAGAGATAGAATTGGCCTTTTACGCAGACTAAGCTCGGAAAAATTGATTGAAAACGAACCGCGAATTTCCGACAGAAAGATAATTGATGCAATTTCGACTATTTGCCGCGCTGAGAAAGCCGGTGATAATAGCGATTTTGTAGTTGTTGCTGATGCCTTGGCGCTTGCCAAAGCTTATATAGATCGTTACCCACTATCAACGGAGGTGAGGTAATATGGCAATAAGCAGAAGTGGCATAGACAACGCAAAAGTGCAAGAAATGATTGGCCTTAAGATAAAGGAAAACAACGAAAAAACCGAAGGCAAACTTTCTGATGCGGCAATTAAGGCCGAATTTGCACGTGTCTTCCAAAAGGCAGGCAAGAAGCAAGATGAAATAGACTTTTTGGTATACGGAATAGATAATACCGAATAGCCGTTATTTTTACTATATTCCACCTGTGCGTTTTATTTTTAATTCGATTTTAGCGTTTCTTTTAGCGGCTTGCGCAAGCTATGCCGCATCTCTTATAGGTACAGATGCTCTGGGCATGGAACAGGCACCAAAAAACGCCGTAACCATAAGGAATGGCTTTGTTTCGCAAAACCCCGCCATAAACGCATTCGAAAATAAAACCAAGTTTGGAACCGTAATTCACTTTGAATATGCGGAAGCTCAAAAAGGCACCGATGCAATATCGGTAAACTCCTTTACCGTGCCATCTATTTCCATGGTTTTGCCTCTCGGCTTTTTAGGCACATTCGGTATTGGCCTGGAACAAAAATATTTTGCCAACAACCGCATAGAGCTTATAGACTCGGCTCTAAATTCAAATATTTCCCTCTCTTCAAGAGTAGGCATTTACGAACTTTTGCCAAGCTACTCCTTAAGGCTTCCATTCTTTTTAAGCGATTTTGCGCTGGGAACTTCTTACAGGATTTTCTTTGGAAATTCCTACTCAACTTTGGAACGCGGCAAAAGCTCGGAATGGAGCGAGAAAGAATCTTGGATGCTCGGGAATGCTTCAATAACAAAAAAAGAAACCAGCCACTTTGAAGCCGTTTCCGATTGGTGGAGAAATTTCGGCTACAGCCTGCACTTTCACAAAAAAGCGGTAGATTACTTTGTCTCTTATTTTCCTTCTGTTCAAATGGAAAAAAATATAAAAGAAAATATCCAATTCAGCAATTTTGATACTTTGCAGTCAACTAGGAGAACGGAAACTTTTAATTTGCCCAAACGCTTTGCCAGCGGAATTCATTTTCGCCTTTGGCAAAATCAGAATTTGAGCCTTGTTTATGAACAGCAAAACTTCGAAGAAACCGAGCTTGCCGCAAAAACGCAAAAAGCCATCTCTTATTTTGCCGAATACAAAGTCTCCGGCACAGGGCTTCATTACAGCCCGTTTTTAAAAAGAAATGATTTTGGATTAAGTGCCTGGTATGCGGAAAAATATTTAAAGGAAGTGGATGAATACGGAGCTTCTCTGTTTTCCGATTTATGGCTTGGGCGAAGAGGAACTCTTCTTGGCGTGGCTTTATTTGGCGGCTACAGGCAGGCAAAAGAGCCATATTGGGACGAGCCGTTTTTTGGATTTAAACTGAGTTTAACAGGCGTTGGCAATTGGGGAACGAGTTTCCGCCGCAAATAAAACGGCATGCATTAATGAAAAATTTCACGCAAAATTTTGAGGCTTTAAAAACGCAATTCATGCAGAATGCGGAACTTGAAAAAAAGTTCTCAAAAGAAGTTTTTTCAGAAACCCAAAAGATTTCAAAAGAGAGTTTTGCCAAAGACAAGAACCGGGAAGACTTTCGCCACTTGCATATTGTGTGCATAGACCCGGATGGCGCAAAAGACCACGATGACGCGATAAGCGTAGAAGAGACAAAAAGCGGTTATATTTTGGGAGTGCATATAGCGGATGTAAGCCATTTTGTCAAGCCCAATTCAGCGTTGGACAAGGAAGCCCGGAAACGGAGCTACACTCAGTATTTGCCCTGGACTGCCGTCCCGATGCTGCCCGATATTCTTTCTGCAAATTTGTGTTCGCTAAGGGAAAACGAGGAACGTTTTTCTTTTAGTTGCATAATAACTCTAGATAAAAAATGCAGAGTTAATAAATACCGTTTTACAAAAGGCTTAATAAAAGTCAGCCGCTCCATAACTTATGAACAGGCGATGAATCTTTTTGAAAAAAGAGACAAAGGGATTTGCCTGCTGGCTCGCGTTGCCGCCGGCCTAAAAAGAACGCGCTGCGAAGGCGGAATTTTGGAAATGGACAGTACGGAATACCGCTGCAAGTTCAACAAAAAAGGCGAACCGTTCAGCATAGTTCCAAGAGAAAGCGTCCAAAGCAATTCGTGGATAGAAGAGTGCATGCTGGCTGCAAATAAATGCTGCGCGCTGGAGCTTCAAAAGCGAAAACTGAATGGAATTTACCGCGTTCACGAGGCTCCGGACCCGCAAGATATAGCGGAACTGATGCAAGTTGAGCCGAATTTGTTTTGGGGTTCCCCCATTGATCCGGGCAAGCTTTTAAAGAATTACAAAGCTGAAAACAGCCAGGACAAACGCGTTTTTCAATTGTATTCGCATATTGTCAAAAAAGCGAAAGGCAATCCGATTTTAACGAACAGGATTTTGCGCAGTATGCAAAAGGCGCAATATTCTCCGGAATGCAACGGCCATTTTGCCCTGCACTGGAAGGATTATGCCCATTTTACCTCGCCGATTCGCCGCTATGCGGATTTGTGGTGCCATAGGGAATTGGCCGGCAAAAAAAAGGAAGCTGTTAGCGGTCATTGGCTAGCAGCCGGCAAAGAGCTTTGCGAAGATTTGAATGAGACGGAGATTAAGAATCAGAAAGCTGAACGCAAGGCTTTGAAACTTTGCGCCAGTTATCTTTTGCAGGACCAGATTGGGCAGACTTTCAGGGCGGAGATTCAGGGAATAGAGGAATTTGGGATTTTTATTTCGGTTTCAAGCAATACCGTTGCTCTTGCGGATGGCTTGGTGCATTTGCGCGATATTCCGGGCGATTTTTATGTGTATAACGAGGCAAGGGGAATTTTAACGGGCAAACGTTCGGGAAAGAGTTTTAAGAGGGGCGATAAAATTACTGTAAAATTAATCAAGGTTAATCCGCTGAAAGGCGAAAATGATTTTGAAATTGTCGCTAAAATCGTTCCTAAAAGTTCCGATTCGCCTTGGGCTTCAAAGAGGCGCCGGTCTGGAAGATGACTTACCCCCAATGCCCGCACACACCGCCCTCAATTCGCTTGCGACCGCCTTTTCCAAGAAATGGCAGAATGCGAGCAATGAAAAGCGGGAGTCGCAGAAGTTCTTGCTCGACTTTTTGAACATATTCGGAATAGCCCTCATTCCTTCCGAGCATTTTGAATACCAGGTTTGCAAAAATGCCGGCGAGCATGGCTATAT
>JGI24698J34947_10001712_pt1 | contig 11683 bp, 9 predicted proteins | sample TergutMp193P3_FD_34947 | JGI IMG/M metagenome (IMG submission 34947)
GGGGGCACGTCTTGCCATTAGCGTAACTCATTGATTTACAAGAGGTTACGCGAACGGCCCCGAGCCAAAAATCAGGGCTAAAAAGTATATTTTTGCTCATTGCCATACCCGCCTTTCACAATCTGATTTTTCGCGGAAGCCGCCAAGCAGGCTCCCAATAATTTTACCTTCCGTATATAATATAAGATATGCGCGGGCTATATGCAAAAAAAAATTAATTTTTTTTTGACCGGAGATTTTTGTGGGCGGCGGGCCGGCCGGTTCTACTTAAAGAGGTTTTCGGTTTCCGCCATAATTTCGCGGAACATGTCGGCGTCTTCGAGGATGTCCGCCGCCCTGAGGTCGTCCCACCCCGACTGCCGGTTGCCCGCCGCCTCGCCCGGCCCGCGGCTGCGCAAATCCCACTCCGCGATTTCGAACCCGTCCGAGCATCCGCATAAAAACTTCAGCCTCTCCGTCGTGCCGTCGTTCTGGCTGCCGCCCGGGAGAAGGAAACAGTACGATTGCCGGCCGCCCCTGCCGACGCGCCCCCGTATCTGGTGAAGCTGCGCGAGCCCGAAGTATTCAGGGTTCTCGATAACCATTACCGTGGCGTCGCTTACGTCGACGCCGACCTCGATGATTGTGGTGGCGACTAAAATCCCCGGGGCGCCGTCCCTGAACGCGCGTATCGCCTCCTCCCGCTCGCTGTACGGCATCTGCCCGTGCAGGCGGTGTATGGGTACGGCGGAGAGCGGCCCCGCCATAAGCGCCTCCGCCGCGCTGTCTACCGTTTTTATCGACGGGGCAATATCTGAAACATTATCTGATGAAGCTTTATTATCAATACCGTTTTCCGACTTGCTGCTTGTTGCTTGCTTAAACTGATGGTATGATGTAATTCCAGATTTATTCGCTATGCTTTCCCCGGCTTTATTGCCGCTGTCAACGGTTTTTACTGACTTGCCGGTTGTTGCTTGCTTAAACTGACGGCTTGATATGCTTTTCGATTTATTTGTCGATTTTTCATCGGCTTCATCCTCGTCATCGCCGGTATCGTCTATCTGGTCGATTCGCGGCACTACGTAGAACGCGCGTGCGCCGCCGCTTATCTGTTCCAAGATGAATTTCTCCATATCGCCGCGCTTGCCCTCCGGCACTATGTGCGTCGATATGGGGGCGCGGCCCGGCATTGACGTGATTTCTACCGTGTCCAAGTCGCCGTAGAGCGTTTTCGCCAGCGTCTGCGGGATGGGCGTCGCGCTCATCAGCAGAAAATCGCTTGACGGGCCCTTTTCCTGAAGTTTGAGCCGCTGCGCCGCCCCNAACTTGTGCTGNTCGTCGATTATCGCCATGCCGAGGTCTGAAAATTGCACGGACGGCATAAAGAGCGCGTGCGTGCCGACGACGAACCGCAGCTCCCCCGAGGCGAGCGCGTTCCGTATCTCCCTCTTCTCCCGCATGTCGCCCGCCCCGAGGTACTCTACCCTGAACCCGAGTTNGNCAAGGTATTTTTCGACGACGGATTTCGTCTGCTTCGCCANAACTTCCGTCGGGGCCATCCACGCTACCTGACGCCCNGAATTGAGCGCGGGCAGAGCCGCCAAGAGCGCCGTTATNGTTTTCCCCGACCCGACGTCGCCCTGCAGCAGCCTGTGCATCCGAACCGGCCCGGCGGCGTCCCCGCGCAAAATATCGAGAGCCCGCTCCTGAGAATCGGTTAAGGCGAACGGCAGCAAAGCCCGCATCTTCGCGTCTAATTCCCCCGCCGACATCGCGCGGCCCGGCAGCGCGAATTTTTTACGGTTCCAGCGCAGGTTCAGCGCGAGCTTGTACAGCTCTTCGTACTTCAGCCGTTTTTTGTATTTGTCAAGTCCGGCCAAATCGTCGGGCAGGTGTATCTGCCTGAGGCACTCTTCAAGCGGCGGGAAATTATGCTTGCTTTCAATGGCGGACGGCAGCGCGTGCGGGTAGCTGCCGACGTTTTTTATTACCCACTCTATCCAGTTGCGGAGCATCTTTTGGGAAATGCCCGCTTCCCGCATAGCTTCCTTGATGGAGTACATCGCCAGAATCGGCCGCGCCTCGGCCTCGGGCGCGACCTTCTCGTACACGGGGTGGAACATCATGCCCTTCCCGTGGTTCTCCGCGACCTTGCCGGTAAGCATGAGGACGTCCCCGACGGCGACTTTCATCGCGCGGAAATACCAGAGCGCCTCCAGCTCGCCGCTTTCGTCGCTGACCAAAACCCGATACCGCGCCTTGCGCCAGTAGTCGACATACACCTTCTTGACCGTCCCGCGCACGGTAACGGCGCTCTCCCCGAAACCGCGGGCGTCCTTAATCGCCGTCCGCTTGGAACGGTCGATATATTTTGATGGGTAGTAGTGGAACAGCCCGCCGATGTCCTTAATCCCCGCGGCTTCCAACGCGCTTTGCCGCTTGGGGCCGAGCTTGGGGACGGCGCGGAGGGGGGTGATGAAATCCAACTGCGACTGCGCGGCCATATCAAGCGCCGTCCGAGATTTTGAGCAGTTCGTGCATACCCGCAATCACTTCGTCCTTCGTGTCCCCGTGTACCGTGCAGTGCCCGAGCTTGCGCCCGGGCTTGGCTTCCTTGCCGTAATCGTGGAGGTGCGCCCCATTGATTTTCAGCACCGCTTCGGCGTCGGGCATGGCGCCGATGAAGTTCACCATCGCGCTGAAACCAATGGCCGAGGCGTCCCCGAGCGGAAGCCCGGTAATCGCGCGGATGTGGTTCTCGAACTGGCTCGTCACCGCGCCGTCAATAGTCCAGTGGCCGGTATTGTGGACGCGCGGCGCGATTTCGTTCGCCACGAGCATGCCGCCCACGTCGAAGAGCTCAAGGGCAAGCACGCCCACGTACCCGAAGTAATTGAGCAGCCTCTCGCTGTAATCCTCCGCGCTCTTTTGCATTGGGTCGCTGTCCCCGTTGACTATGACGCTATGGTGCAATATGCCCTTGCGGTGCGTGTTTTCGCCGACGGGATAGTACTTTACGTCGCCCGCGGCGCTTCTTGCCGCGATGACGCTTATCTCCCTCGTGAACGGGACGAACGCCTCAAGGATGCGCTCGGGCCCGCCCACCTGTTTCCACGCGTCCTCTATGCAATCGGTGGATTTTACGAGCGTCTGGCCCTTCCCGTCGTACCCCATCGTCCTGCTCTTCAGGACGGCCGGCAGCCCGACTTCCTGAGCCGCCGCTTTCAAGTCGTCAAGGCTGTCCACGGGGCGGAATTCGGGCGTCGGTATCCCCAGCTCGCGGAAGAGGGTCTTCTCCTTTAACCTGTCCTGCGATACCGCGAGAGCCCGCAGGGGCGGGTATACCGGCATGTTCCACGCGAAATACGCCGCGCTCTCCTCAGGGATGTTTTCAAACTCATAGGTAACGACGTCGGCCATCCCCGAGAGGTGCTCAAGTTTGGAGCGGTCGTCGTATTCGCCGACGATGTGGCGCGACACCGCCGCCGCGCAGGCGTCCGGCGCGGGGTCAAGCGTGGCGAACCTCGCGCCGAGCGGGTACCCGCTGAGCGCGAGCATCCGGGCGAGCTGCCCGCCGCCGAGTATGCCGACCCTTACGCCCCGTCCAGGCGGCGCGGCGGCCTCGCGGCCATTCGAGATTTTGTCCGTCATCCTGCCCTCGGGTCAGGGTTCGATAAAACTTTTTCGGTCTGCCTGTCGCGATATGCTTTCAGCGCGGCCCTGATTTCGGGATATTTGCCGCCCAGAACCGCCGCGGCCAAAAGCCCCGCGTTCACCGCGCCCGCCCTGCCGATAGCCATCGTCCCGACCGGTATGCCGGCGGGCATCTGCACTATCGACAGCAGGGAATCCATCCCGCTGAGCGCCTTTGACTGCACCGGTACGCCCAAAACCGGCAGCGCCGTCTTGGAGGCGGCCATCCCCGGCAGGTGCGCCGCGCCGCCCGCACCGGCGATAATCACCTCTATGCCCCGCCCCTCCGCCCCTTCCGCGTATTTGAAGAGCTTGTCCGGCGTGCGGTGGGCGGAGACGACCTCGGCCTCATAGGCGATTTTCAGCTCGTCCAGCACGTCGGCGGCGTTCCGCATGGTCTCCCAGTCGGAAGCGGAACCCATGATTATCCCTACTATCGGCTGCATCGCGGCGCCTTCCTTAATCAAATAGAAACCGGCCTCACAACCAAAATTAATATCCGCCCGCCCCGATTTCAAAAATTTAATATTGAATTTTCATTCGCCATTATCCTAATATTATATTTAAGGGTCGTATGTTTCAGGTGTCGTCTTTAACGGTTACCATATTAGGGGAGGGATTACCGAAAATGCCTGTCGATATCATGGGTGTCAAAAGGAGGCTGCTGACGCTGCTTCAGGACGTTAACCTCGTTAACGAGTACCTTAAGCGGTTCGGGCCGGTCATAAACGTCAAGAACATTAAGGAAATCAAGTATGGCGGCAAGAGCGCCGGCATCAGCAAAACGGCGCCCGCAGTGCTCAAAAAGCCCGGTGCGCCCGCCGCGAAAGCCCCGGCCCAGCCCGCTCCCGAGGAAGCCGGGGAACAGGACCCCATCTACGAGATGTCCGTGAACTGCCCCATCTGCGGGCGCACGAAAATCACGAAATACGAGCTCCGCGCCAAAACCCAGCAGGTGCTGCAGACCACGCTGCTCGTCCCCGTGTACGCGGGCGCGAGCGGCTACGCCACCGTCGACTACACGCGGCTGGCGATTACCGTCTGCCCGGACTGCCTCTTCGCGTCGCCGGACAAGAAGAACTTCAACTACCCGTCGTTCACGGGAACCAGCGAAGAGAAGTCGTCGCTCTCGATAGGCGTGATACTGAACATGAAAGACGCCACCGAGGAGCGCAAAAAAGCCCTGCCGGCGGCTCTCGGCAACCCGGACTACTTCAAGCGCGAACGCTCCCCCAAAGTCGCAATCGAGAGCTACCGCCTCGCGATGATACGGGCGCAGGTCGAGGCGGACCTCATCCAGCCCTACGCCAACTACAAGCTCGGCTCCTACATGCTGAAAATCGCCTACATCCAAAAAGCCGAGAAACTGGACGATACGGAGTCGCTGGTGGAAGCGCTCAAATACTTCGAAAAATCGTTCTCCGTGTCGGAGTGCACGTCCGAAGAGATAGAGATGCAGGTGCTCTACACGATAGTTGCGCTGCAAATACGCCTCGGCGACCTCAATACCGCCAACTCGTACCTCGGAACCTTCGGCAAACTCCTGAACGAACGTACTGCGAACATGAAAAAAGACCCGTCGCTGACGGAAAAATGGATAGAAAAATGGCAGGACAAGGCGAAATATCTGTGGGAGGAGAGGGAAGATTTGAGCATTTTTGACAGGTAGTTGGCTTTGACTTTGATTTTGACGTTTATTTTGATTTTAAGTTTTTTTTAAACCAGTTTTGGAAAAAAGGCATTGGCTTTCGGGGCGGCGCCGCCGCCCCCTAAGGCTCTCGTGTAGAGTTTCAGATGGTGGGCTTTTCACTGCGAGAAGCATTATAATTATGGATAAAACAGTAATAGACAATGTGGAACTCGCCCTCGCCCACCCATTGACTGCCGTAAACGCGGAATGGATTGGGCAGAGCGAACCCATGCGGCAGATACTTGCCTGCTGGACGGTGCTTGACGCCGCCGACTTCCCGCTTACGCCTCGAATCATCGGGTANCCGGGGATAGGCAAGACCACGCTTGCNATTGCCGCGGCGCGGAAGCGCGGGCAGGACGCGTATGTTATGCAGTGCACATCCGATACACGGCCGGAAGANTTGCTTGTCACGCCCGTATTGTCGGAACAGGGNAAAATCTCCTACCACGCCTCCCCCCTGCTCACCGCCGCAATACGGGGCGGCATCGCCATACTCGACGAGGGGAACAGGATGTCCGAAAAGTCTTGGGCATCGCTTGCCGGGCTTTTCGACAACCGCCGGACGGTCGAGTCCGTGGCGGCGGGGATAACGGTAACGGCTCATAGGGAATTTCGGGCCGCGGTCACCATGAACGAGGACTCGTCAACTTTTGAAATACCCGATTACATCATGTCGCGCCTCCAGCCCGGGATAAAAATACCGTTCCCTTGCAGGGAGGACGAGATGAAAATCCTCTCATACAGCATCCCGTTTTCGGGCGAGGAGATACTCGGCCTGTGCGTCAGCTATCTCCAGAAAGCGCATACGCTTGACATGCCTTACTCGGTGCGCGACGGGATAAACATCACGCGCTACGCACTGAAACTGCGAGGGGGCGAGAGCGGCGCGGACGCCGGTACGCTGTTCAAAAAAGCGGTCGGCCAGATACTCGGCGAGGAATCGCTTGATTTGGACAAACTTGCGCAGACGCGCAAACTCTCCGGCATGGACATGCCGTCCATGAACCTCGGCGACTTCTTTTTCGCGGACGACGAGGGCCTTAACCCCGACGCAGGCGGCGAACCCCGCGCGGGCGCGGGATGGTAGGGGGGCGGCGGATGAGGATATGCCCTGAAATCGAGATGGTTCCGGCAGCGCACGGCAAGGAACTCTTCGCCCGCGAGGTGCGGCGCCTCTGCTCGGAACANAAGTTCGACTGCGTCGCCGTGGATATCCCCTTGATTTTTCAGGGCGAACTTGCGGACGCGGTGGACAGCCTGCCGNTGATTTCCGCGCTCATAGCGTACCGTGAATATGGCGACTACGNCGGCGGGGACGGTACTTGGCCGCGGTACTATATCCCCGTCGACCCGTGCGACCCGATGATAGAGGGGGTGCGCCAGGCGCGGCAGCGGCGTATCCCGTTTTACTGCGTTGGCGCGGAGAAGTTGAAGGTGTTGGAACCGCTTCCGCCGCTGCCGGACGAATACGCTGTCAAAACAATCGGGTTCGAGGCGTACATGGACGTTTGCCGCGCCGCGGTCAAAGACGCCGAACGGGCGGAAGCCGTTGATTTTGCTACACTTGCAGGCGATGTGGACGGTATTGACAGAGCCGATACGGGCGGTATGGGCAAAACAGGCGCATATCGTATGGATGTCGTTGATTTTACTACACTTACGGGCGATGTGGACGGTATTGATAAGGCCGATGCGGGCGGTATGGATGAAACATATACATGCGGTGTGGATAATTCGGTTGCAGAGGGCATCGCCAAAAGGTTACAATACCTGCGCTCAAAATACCGTAACATATTGGCAATAACGCACTTACGCCATTTTGACGCGGTCGTTTCGCGCTTCGATAACGCGGAAATCCGCGATGTTGACAACCATGCCCGCGAAAATCAGGGGGAACAGGCTTATGTTCCTGATTTTAATACAGATAACGCTCATAATTACACCGTATGTACGCGCTTCGTCAACCCCGACCACCTCTATTTCGCGCTTGGCGAGCTCCCGTTCACCGCCGGCATGGCGGAACGTGAGCGGCAGAACCCCTATGCCGCCCCTGTGGATTTGGCGGACGCCGTAAAACATTTGTTTACCGATACGCGGGATAATTTCTTCGAGAGCAGGGAGCAGGCGGCGCATTTGTCTCCGGTCAGGATTCAGGCGGCGTTGGCCTACCTGCGCAATTTGACCGTCCTGTCAGGCCGGCTCATACCATCCCTTTTCGATATAGTTGAAGCGGCCAAAGGGGTGGGCGGCAACGCCTACGCCGTGCGCGTCCTCAAAAACGCCAAGTATTACCCATACCTGCCCATTGAGAGCGGCGAATCGCTTGTCAACATCGGCATAGGCCGCATATCGCTGTTGGAGGATACCTGCCCGGGGGCGGAGCGGGAGGTTTACGGCGCGGCGAACCTGTTCCGCGACACGGCTTTGGAGTGGCGCAGAATCGACATCAAGCCCGACCCGTCCCTCGAACAGCGGAAAAAATACCGCTACTCGTGGAACCCGCGCGGCTTCTGCTCGCACCTGCCGGAGGACGCGCGTATCGAGAACTTCGGCTCGCACGTGCGCGGCAAGGCGCGGCGCGTCGTAACCGAGCATCTGGCGCGTACCGAAAAATTTACCGCGTCCGTGAAAGACGGCATCGACATACGGGAAACCCTGCGCAACTGGCACACCGGAAGCATTTACGTGAAAGAGCTGCCGCCGGCGCGGGGAAAAATCGACACGGCTGTAATCATATTCGACGACGGCAACGACGACCGCTACCCGCACCGCACGACGTGGTACGCGGAGCGCAGCGACGAATCGACGCTGACCTTCTTCGCCACGAACCCGTTCGAAAACCTGATAGGCCCCGGCGTCGCGCGTTGCGACTACGGCGGGCTGGCTATGCTCTTCCCGCCGCGTTCCGTGCCGAACATGTTCCCCGCCGCAAGCGCGATGGGCATACGGGGCTGCGCGGCGCAGCTCGCTTTCGGGTCGATGTTTTTCAGCAAGGAGAGGGACATAGCCTACATAGCCGCCTCGTCCCCGAACCTGTACCTGCGCACGCTGTCGCGGCGGCTCAAAAAACACTTGGTATGGATACCGCTGTCAACCTTTTCGGCCGAGACCCTGACAAGGCTTCGGCGTTTTCACGTCCTCAACGGCAAAGGCGTGAGGAGCTGGGCTTCGCGGTTCATAGGAGACGAGTTATGATGAAAAAGCTCTGTTTGTACCTGCTCGTATGCGCGGCGGCGGGCATGGCGCAAAACGCGCCGGCCGCCCAAACGTTCGGGGTGTCAAGCGCACAAGGCCAAACGCCGGCGGCTGACAAGGCCGCGCCGCCTGCCGCCCAAAACCCGGCGACGGCCGACAAGCCGATGGACGCCAAAGACGTCAAACTGCCCGACGCGGACTCGCTGGAATACCATATCCGCAACGACTACCTAATCTGCACCGGCGACACGGCGTTCGTCTCCCGCGAGAGGCTGTTCGCTTGGAAGAGCCGCATGGACTCGCTTGTGCTTGACAAGTCGTACTCCGAGAAGTTCAAGGCGTTCGTCTCCGCCACCGGCATCAAGGCCCACTTGGTGAGGCCGTGCGAGCCGGTCGTATTCTTCGAGCAGCTTGACAGGCAGATGACGGAGATGGACAGCATCGTCTCGATGACGCGCAGAAAAAAGGAGCGCGAGCGCAGGGACTCGATAACCGTGGCCAACGCGCTGAAAGACGCGCACTCGACCCACGCGGATATTCCGGGAATCCCGGCCGGCATATCGAAGGACGCGCTGCGCATACTGCTCAGAAAAAGCGGGGTCAGGACGGCGCTGACGAACGATTTCGTACGCGCCGACAATTTCATCTTCGACAGCTTGACCGTCACCGTGGCGTTTTATTTTGACGCGAACGGAAAGTACACAGGGTACGAGATGGAGACCGCCGCGCTCAAGGCCGACCAGCTTGACAAAACCGTCAGGGGCTGGGCTAACCGCCTGACGGGTGCGTATGAAAAGAAATTAGGCGCTCCGAGCGCGAAGATTCACGTGGGGTTCCGCGACATAAAGCAGGGCCAGCTCTCAATTATCAGCAAGTGGACGAGCGGCAAACCAACTGTAATGGTGGGGCTTGCTACCCACAATAACCTCTATTACGCGAAAGTGATGGTGAATTACAAATGAACAAAGAGTGCGACCCTCAAACAGCCCTCAAAACCTGCGCCGCCGCCGACGTCGCGATAATATCGCTGATGATATGCTGCATAGCGGCCACGTTCCCGATACTGCGGTCGAGCCGCGCCGACCGCGTCGCCGTATTCAGGCAAAACGCCCTGATAGCGGAATACCCTCTTGAAGAGGACATAGCGTTCACGGTCAGCGGCAAGCGGGGCCCGCTTGAAATTGAAATCAAGGGCGGCGTAGCCAAAATACTCCACGCCGACTGCACCAACCGCGTATGCAAAATAACCGGCGGGATAAGCCACTCATACGAGCAGCTCATCTGCGCCCCGAACAACATTTTGGTGGAAATCCGCGCCGCGTCGATAAACGACACCCACGACATTGACGGAATTTCCTACTGAAAACGGCGGTTGGTGTTGGAGGGCGCAAGGCTTATAAATATGGAGGGCACCCCGCCCCTGCGGGGCGAGCCCTACCCAACCTTTTAATGCGGTCAAAATGTTAAAGTCAAAGTCAGAATCAATGCGGTTTTGACTTTTACATTCTGACCGCATAAGTCGTTGGTTAGGGCTGGCCACGAAGTGGCCGGGTGCCCTTCATCATCGTTTTCAAGTGGAATGGCTATAGTATGATGCTTGGGACGCTGTCTATCGAAAATCAAAGATACGCCGCGCGGCAAAAGGCGGCGTGGCTACTTGCTGCCGCGGCCCTCAACGCGCTTGAACTCGCCATACCGCGCCTGCCGTTTTTGCCGTGGCTGAAGCCGGGGTTCGCGAATATCATCACGATTCTGTGGATAGCGAAATTCGGCGTTACGGACGCGATGCTCTATACCGTTTTGCGAATCTGGGTATCGGGTTTTTACTTCGGTTTCTCGCTCTTTACGCTGTCGCTCAGCCTGACAGGCGGGCTGCTCTCCACGGCGGCGATGTCGCTGCTCTGGATGACGCTCGGCAAACGCGGGCTCGCGGGGACTGTCGGGATAGCCGTGACGGGCGCACTGTTTCACAACGCGGGGCAGCTCGGTGTAGTCTACCTCACGATGTCGCGGAACATGAGCCTGTTCGGGCAAATACCGTTCATGCTCGGCGCGTCGGCGCTCTTCGGAACAGTTACCGGCGCACTTACGCCGGTAATAGCCAAAATCATAGGGTATTACGATAATACGGTTGGCGTTGATATTAAGCCGAAAATTACTGCGTGTCAATCAGAAAAAATCAGTAATGACGATTCAAAAAATGGCTGTATCAATAACATATCTTCCCATGACGTCCGCCCTAAAAAAATCAACTCGAGTCAATCGGTAGGAATCGTTGACAAAATTACAGTAATACTGACATTCGCGGTATCAATATCAATAATGTTCGTAAGCAACTCGCAAGTACTCGTATCGTCGGCAATCCTGTTTTCGCTAATATCATTAATACTGAACCCCAAAAAACCGCTCATCTTCTTCTATCCGTTAAAATTCTACATGCTGTTCATTTTCATAGCCATCACGTACTTGTTTTTCACCTACGGGACGCGCGTGGAATGGCTACCGTTCACGACAAACGAGGGTTTGACGGCGTTTGCCAAACAGAGCCTGCGCCTCTGGTGCTGGCTTCAAACCACGCACATCCTGAAAAAATTCAAATTCCACGAGCTCTTCACCAACGCGCTTTACAGATTCTTTCCAAATAAAAGCGACACAATCGAAGCCGGCATGACCGCCCTCGAACATTTCCCCGAGGTCATAAAAATAACGAAATCGGAGAAAAAAATCCCCGTCAAAACGCTATTACTAAATCCTGCCAAAGCCCTGAAAGCCTACATGACCGATATGAACCGCAAGATTGAAAGGATAGTTGAAGAGCGTTAATCCCCAAAACCGCCTAAACAACTATTTAATTGTCCTGAATTGTTTGACAAAAAATATTTTAAAATTTATTTGCTAATTCCGATACCCATAATGTAAATTTATAAAAGAAGTATATTTGGTAATAGAAAGCGGTTTTGAAACCGCATACAAGATTATAAGACGGAGATGTTCGGATGAAAAGGATTACATAACATGAAAAACAATACTACTGATAGAATTTTGACCGCAGATACACGCGTGCGCGTAACCGCCTCTTCCTACCTATATAGTGGGGATGGGAAGTTGGGGGGGGGGGGG
>JGI24698J34947_10001713_pt1 | contig 11679 bp, 7 predicted proteins | sample TergutMp193P3_FD_34947 | JGI IMG/M metagenome (IMG submission 34947)
AGGAAGGGATATATAAACAGAATCGGCAGAGCCGCCACCACGGTTACGGCGGCCCGTATGCTGACCGGTGTTACCATGCTTGAGGCAAGATTCTGCGCCATTCCCATAGAGCCAATGGCGGCGGCGCTTTTTGCCTGGCTCTGACTCGACTGGAGATACTCCATCAACTTGTATTGCAGGGTGTGAAGGTACGCCCTTCCCGAATTGTAGATCATGGTGTCGAACCACGAATTCCACGCGCCAACGGCGATAAAGAGGGCTATGGTCGCCAATACCGGCAGGCACAGGGGTAGAATTATTCGCATAAAAATAATGAACTCGCCGCAGCCGTCAATGCGGGCGGACTCGATAATACTCTCAGGGAGCCTTGAAATGTATGTCCTGACAACGATGAAGTTAAAGGCGCTGATCATGCCCGGAACTATATACACCCAGAAGGTGTTGAGCATTCCCAGCGAACGGATGAGGAAATAATTTGGGATGAGTCCGGCGTTGATGTACATGGAGAGAATCAGTATAAGCGTAAACGGTTTTCTGAAAACAAAATCCTTGCGGCTCAGCGCATAGGCCAGCATGGAGGTAAAAAATACGCCGGTAATTGTCTGGATTACCGTTCGTGCGACAGATACGAAAAAGGCGTTATAAATTGTCCCGCTGGTAAATACAGCCCGGTAGTTCTGGAGGGTAAAGACTCTCGGCCAGAAGCTGATGCCGCCTCTGGTTGTATCCGCGGCGGCGTTAAATGAAACCGCAACGGTATTCCAGAACGGATACAGGGTGCAGAACATAATCAGCAGCATGAAAACCAGATTAATGGTATGAAAAGTATAATGTTCGATTTTAGACTTTAAATACTTCATATGAGCCTCTCTTCGCCCACACGTTTGGCCATCCAGTTGGCAAAGAATATTAATATCACATTAACGACATTTTTGAACATCCCTGCGGCTGTTGCCAGAGAATAATTAAAACTCTGAATGCCGTATTTGAGGACATAAATGTCTATGGTTTCCGCTACATCCTGAATAAGCCCGTTTTTTAAGAGGTATTGCAGTTCAAAGCCCGCATCCAGAACATGACCAATGCTCATGATCAATAAGATGATGATGGTTGATTTGATTCCCGGAAGGGTGATAAACCACATTTTGTGGTAGCGGTTGCAGCCGTCAATTTCGGCAGCCTCGTATAGAGTCGGATCAATCCCGGCGATGGCCGCCAGGTAAATAATGGTATTCCAGCCAAGCTCCTTCCATACATAGGTAAATCCCACAATGCCCCAGAAGTATTTTGGCTCGCTTAAAAACAGAATCGGTTCCTTGATTATTCCCAGCGCTACCAGCAAATCATTGATGGCCCCGTTTTCAACTGACAGCATGGACGCCACCAGGCCGGTAACAATTATCCATGAAAGAAAGTGGGGCAGATAGGAAATGGTCTGCACGACCCGTTTTATTTTTATTTGTTTCAGTTCATTGAGCAGCAGGGCAAAACCGATTGCCGTAATATAGCCAAGAACCATATTTATCAGACTCATGGCCAATGTATTTCGCAAGACGCGCAGAAAGCCCGGATCGCTGAACAGGAATTTGAACCACCGCAGTCCGGCCCATTCCTGCTCAAAAAAACTCCGCGCCGGTCTGTAATTCTGGAAGGACATGGTCCAGCCCCAGAGGGGAACATAGGAAAACAGCACCACATACAGAACCAGCGGCAGCGACATATATATCAGCTGCCGCTGTGTTATTGCTTTTTGAAAAAATGTTTTTTCCCGGCCTACCATACTTAGTTTTTAGGGCTCCATTTCTCGATGCGCTTCCTGACTTCCTGCTGCATATAGGCTTCGTACTTATCCAGCCCGGCCTTGTCCAGTTCGCTAATGTATTCCTGCCAGAGCCTTTCAAATTGCGCCGGCCTTCCCATAATAATCCGGGGCAGGTATCTCCGGTAAATTTCTTCGACTCGTCTCCAGGCGATCTGGGCTTCGGAACCGTCGGGCGGTTCTATCTGCCAGGCGGGAAACCATACCGGATTGAGCGGCGGGTCTATGTCCATCAGTTCCGCATTGTTGGCAACGTTGTATGCCGCCCACAGTTCCCTGTCTTCGGGCTTTAAGCCAGCTTCCCTTTCGTGATAAAAATCGGCAATATTGGTGGGCCAGCCGTCTGCGTAAGAACCGTCTTTTTTTGGATTGTGATTCCGCCACAGGTGGGCCTGATTATGGAGTTTCCATACCTCATCGTCCTGCTGATCCCGCTGCAACTGGGTACGGAAGGGAGTACCCTGCTCGTCAAGCTGGTAATCTTCGCCCAGAATGCCGTAGAAACCGATTACTTTTTGCACTTCATCGTCAAGCTGGGCATCCAGAAAACGGATTATGCGTACCGGGTCTTTTGCCGACACGCTAATGCCGATACCCTGCCCTATATTGGGGAGTTTGCGGTTTCGGTACCAGGGACGAATCGACTCATCAAAAACAACGGGAAGCGGCGCATAAGTACGGTTGTGCATGCCTTGATTTGACAGGGTATATTCCGCCTGCTGAAACTGCCAGGCCTGATCATGGAAACCAAGAACACGGCCCGAGGCTATCTTTGAAAGATACTGGTCATAGTTGTCAACAAAACAGGAGCGATCAATAACGCCGGCAGTGTTCATCTCGTTGAGTTTTTTAAACCAGCGTTTCGATATGTCCTGATACAGAAAAGCCTTGTACTCGCGGGTTTGCGGATTAACCGTACCATTTCCGTCATTGGGATAACCGGCGAGAAAATTCGGGGGATTGATCAGACAGAAGGAACGCCAGTCATAGGAAAGGATTGTAAAGGCAATGGTGGGCATACCGTTAATCGTGGGATACTTTTCTTTATATTTGATCAACAGATCAAAATACTCATCCACGGTTTTTATTTTTGGATAGCCGAATTCCTTGAGCACTTCCTTCTGCACCCACATGGCGGAATCGCCGTACCATGAGCTGTAATCCCTGCCTGACACTACTCCCCAGACCGGAAGGGTATACACATGACCGTCATCCTCCTTCATTTTTTCCCATGTCTCGGCATAGTGGGCCTTGAGCCGGGGGGCGTATTTCTCAATTAAATTATCCAGCGGGATGAGCGCCCTTCCCTCATAGAATTTTTTGCCGTCAACGTGGAGGATATCGGGATAGTCGCGGCCCGCGATCATAACGCCGATTTTCTGATCCTTGTCGCCTACCAGAATATCCCAGGTAAAGGTGACATGGAGATTATCTTCAATCCATTTATAGATTTTGTTGCCCGCAGGCGGCTGCTGCATGGAAGCCATTGAAAATACCGATATATTAATCGGATAATCCGGATCCCCATGGGAACTTGTTTTTTCCCTACAGGAAACAAAAAACAGCATACCGGCAAGGATTAACAACCCAGCAATTTTTAAACAGGACTTACTGCTCATGGTATTCCTCCGTGCAATATTGGTTTCTTTAATAAGGTTAACCCACAACTGAAAAAAAAGATAGTAGAGTTGTTTGGAAACTTCAGTTTCTGAACAACTTCCTTAAAAAAATCCGGTGTTTTTATGGATTTTCAGGGAGCGCCCGGATGATTTATCCATTCTATCGCAAGCTGCCTGAGTTCCTGGGAAGAGTTGCAGTGGAGCTTTGTCTTGATATGTTCTTTGTGACTGTCTATGGTTTTTGGACTGAGTTTGAATCGGGAGGCTATCTCTATGGTTCCCAGCCCCTTGCCGATGCAGGTGAATATCTGGAGTTCCCTGTCCGAGAGTTTCCGTATCGCGGCGGTCCAGTCATTCAGCCCTTTAACATTTTCTCCTGACATGACCTCAATAATCCGCTCCCTTTCACTATCACTCAGATAGACCTTACCGGACATTACGGTTTTTATGGCATCCTCTATCTTATTGACAGCTTCATCCTTCATGATATACCCCAGTGCGCCCAAGCGGAGCACTCGTTCGGAATAGTACCGCTCTTCATACATGGACAGGACAAGAATCGCAATGTCAGGATTGTGGGATTTCAGCCATGGGATGAGTTCCATGCCGCTTTCTTCTTTCAGATTTATATCCAGTATGACAAGCCCAGGTTTTTCATGTTCGGCTATGTGCATGGCATCGGACAGATTGTCGGCCTCTCCGGCTATAGTGTACCCCGGTATATTCCCGATAAACGAGGCAAGCCCTTTTCTGAACAGCGGATGATCCTCCACTATCAGCACCTTTATTATTTCTTTCCTGGGCATATACCGTATACTACTGATTTTAACTGCTGTCAGGTATAGTACATTTTCCCTATGGCATTTCCTGTTTTGACCGTTTATAATAGCATCCAAAATGACTTTAGGGTTAAAAGATGCGTGGCAGTATGTCTTTCGTATCGGTGCCGCAGTAAGCGGCGCAATTCTGAATCAAGAAGAAGCGGACAAGGTAATTACCCGGCATTTCTCCTCACTGACGCCGGAAAACGCCATGAAATTCGGCGTAATTCATCCGGGGCAGAACGAGTGGAACTGGGATGAAAGTGACCGTATAGCGCAGTACGCCCGGCAGAAGGGACTTGCCCTGCGCGGGCACACCATCGTGTGGCATAATCAGACCCCTGCCTGGCTTTTCCGTTCCAACGGCGGAACGGAAGCGGTTTCCAAAAAAGAACTCTTTCAACGGCTCGAAGACCATATAGCCGCCGTGACGCAGCGTTACAACAACGCGGTATATGCCTGGGATGTTCTGAACGAAGTCATTGATGTGGAAAAAGGCGACGCAAACGGTTTCCGGCTCAGCGACTGGTACCGGATCGGCGGCAGGGAAATCTACGAATTCGCGTTTAAGCGCATGAGGGAAGCCAGCCCCTGCACAAAACTCTTTTACAATGATTATAACATTGAACAGGGAGAAAAACTTGAAGCCGCGGCGCGTTTCCTGTCCGAACTGCTCGATTCCGGCGTCCCAGTCCAGGGTGTTGGCATTCAGGGGCACTGGTACTACAACTACCCCAATGAAGAAATCCTGTGCGCGGCCCTGGAACGATTCTCCGCACTGGGTCTTGAAATTGAATTTACCGAGGTGGATATTTCCGCCTATGAATTTGATGATAAACGTGACGCGAAAGATTATTTTTCCTCCATGCCCGAAGGCAGACTCCGGAAACAGGAGGAGCGGTACAAGGAACTGTTCCGTATTGCCGCGCGCTATCCGGCAGTTAAAAATATTACTACTTGGGGTATCGCCGATAATCACACCTGGCTGGACAATTTTCCCGTACGCGGAAGAAAAAACTGGCCTTTGCTATTTGATCAGGATTACCGGCACAAGGAGGTCGTTTCCGCCCTGGTGGAAATAGGCCTGTGTATGGCTGATTGACGAACAGGGCGCCTGCGCATGAATTGCGCAGACGCCCCGCGTGTTAAACGAAAGCAATTAGTTTTTGCAGGCTTACGCCTTACTCAATCAACATCAGCAGTCCGTAATCGGCGGTGCTTTGATAACCCATGTTGGTGTCGCTGACCCAGTTGCGTATGCCGGTGCGGCCGCCGGATGTCGCGTCATTGATCTGCACATCAAAGCCCAGCAATGCGCCCGGCGCGGGAGTGATGGCGTACAGGGGCAGCGCCATTTCAACACGGTAGCCGCCGGGGATTATCATGGTTCTGGATTTAAAGCGGGAGCTATCGCCGCCGTTAAACGAAGGAACATTGCGGAAACTCACCCGGTATTGCCCGTCGTCCAGCTCATAGGCCGTTGTTCTTCCGTTGTTCTGATCCACAAAGACTTCGACAGTGTCCTGTTCATGGACCACATTCGATGTGGAATCCAGCGAAGGGTCAACAACTTCTGTCAGCACATACAGGTACTGCTCATCCCACAGAACCCTGAACTGCGAGCCGTCCTCGGTATAGCCCAAGGTCTTTACGTTCATCGGTATTGACTGTGCCCTGTCCCATGCGGGGTCAATAGCCCTCGCAGCCCTGGCGGAAAGGTCAACGGTTCCCCGCTTTGCATAAGTTACCGGGGGAAGCGCCCTGAGATTCACTGTCCCGTAATTCAGGGAAGACGTTTCCTGCGTATTGTCGTAATCATTCCAGCTGTGAAGGGTCGTATTGCCGTTTTCAATTCTGAGGTCAAAGCCGATTTTTGCCTCAAGTTTGCCTTCAAAGGGAATCGCGGCAAGCAGGGTATGTCCCGATCCGTCGGCAACAGCGTCACTCTGGTTGAACACGGCGGTAAAGGCTTCATCGCTGCGCTCTTCGAGTTTCTGGTTTCTTGGTTCAATAAAGAAACTCAGCTTCCCCTGGGGGTCTATTTCGTTTATGTGAACTTTGGTATAGATATTCGATGCGTCCCACATTATCTTAAACCAGCCGTACTTGTTCCCCTGTTTATCCGCTATATCCCGCGGGGATACCAAATTCCATGCGGCATCGTTTATGCCCGATACGGCATGATCCGTGCGCGTTGCGTCTATCCTTTTGATCTGTATGGGTAGGCGGCTGGGATCAACGATAGTCCAGTAAGCGGGTTTTGCTCTCAGGTCTTTGCCAAAGAAAAGGGGATAATCTGTACGGCCCGGCACCGGATGATTATTCAGCCATGTTTCGTCATCGGCCATGCCCCAGACCATTACCATGTCAAGGTTGCCTTCCTTGGCTTCTTCGCGGAACATTTCAAAAAGCGCACGGTACTTGTTTGCCTGTTCAAGCAGAATCTCGCGGTCGGCGCGTTTTTTCGCTTCTCCACCGTTGGCGTAAATGGAAATGTCGAGTTCCGTTATCTGAACTTTTACACCCAGCGAAGCAAGCCGCCGTATGGTTTGCCTGAGGTCCGCGACCGTAGGCCAGGAAATGTTGATATGGGCCTGTATGCCGGCCACATGCACGGGAACGCCCTCTGCCAGCAGAGTCTGCAACAGATTATAAAAACCGTCCTGCTTGGCTCCTGCGGCTTCAATGCCGAAATCGTTAAGGCACAGGAGGGCGTTGGGGTCCGCCGCATGCGCCCAGCGGAAGGCATTGGCGATATATTCATGGCTGCCCACGATCTGGTAATATCTGTTGTTTCGGAATTCGCCGTCATCCGCAATTGCCTCATTTACCACATCCCAAGTGTGAATTTTTCCCTTGTAACGGCCCAGCACTTCCTTTATGTACCGTTCCATGCGGGTATACAGCTGATCTTTGCTCGCAAGCCCACCGGGGCTGGAACCCTGGAAAAACCAGTTCGGTACCTGCTGGTGCCAAACCAGGGTATGCCCCCGTACGAGCTTGTTGTTTCGTGCGGCATATTCTACCAGCGCATCGGCGTTAGTCCACACGTAACGCCCTTCCGACGGCCCCATAGCGTCCTGTTTCATTTCATTGCCAAAGACATAAGCGTTAAAATGGCGCAATAAATCGTGGTGAATGTTGGAGGGATCAAGGTGTTTGCGGTCAATGGCTGCTCCCAGGGGGAAATCACCGGCAAAAAATTCGTGTAACGGCGGAATGTCTTTTTCCGCCTCAGGGGGAGGCAGTGGAGGCAGCCGGGTAATCGTTATATCATCAACATAAAAGCTGAATGTATCGCTGGGCGTGGTGTTCTCATCGGATTTATAGGTGCTTTCAAAATACAGAGCCGTAGCCATCTCGTAGCGGGAACGAGGAACCGTATACTCTCCTTCGATATACACCCATTCGCCTCTGGGCACCCTTTCGGCCCCGATGGTATTGTAGGTTTCCCCCTGACCGTCTACATTCTGCTGTATGCTGATATTGATACCCTGAGTGGGGGCGCTGTCGTCGTTAAACATGACCCATACGGAGACGCGGTAGGTTTGCCCGGGTTTAAGGCTTGACAGGGAGTAAATTGCCCCATGCCAGGTTTTTGAGCGGCTGCTGACATACAGTGACTTGGCTCCCGAATGGGCCGTACCGGATACCACGCTCACGCTGGCGCCGCCGCGGGGCTGCCAGCCTCCCCGGTAATTTTCAAAATCCTCAGTGTAAATCACCACTTCCTTCCCGGCTCCGGCGCCGGTGCTGGCACAGCCGCTAATGAGGAGGGAAATCAAAGTTAAAGCAAACAGAATGTATTTTTCAACTTTTTTTGCCATACGTGACCTCTTGTTGATTATGGTAAACTCTAAATTAAAAATTCGCAATCGGTTTTTCAGATAATCGGTTATTTTCATAATTTGTTGTATATTATATCATACTTATCAAAAGATTATATTTTGATAAACAGGGATCGCGGGGACGTATGAGAATAGGACTTTTTCTGAATAACCTTGATGAGGAGTACCAGACTTCCGTTTATAAAGGCGTACGGGACGAGGCTGCCGCGAAAGGTCTGGATTTGATATGTATCCAGGGAGAAACCTTATACAACTACCGCGACCGGAATCCCGATGAGTTGTTCCCTTCGCGGGAATTTATATGCGCCGACGGCATACTGATCCTGACCTCAACAATCATGGACCGCACGGTAAGCAGCCCCCTACAGGCTTTGCGACAGTTTATCAAGGTTCCGCTGGTATCTATCGGCAGCAGGTTCCCTGACTATCCTTCCATTATTGTCAGAAACAGCGATACCATGACTCTGCTCATGGAACACCTGGTTGTGTTTCACGCCTACCGGAAACTGCTGTACTTGGGAGGGCCGGTTGAACACCCTGCCAATTTGGTTCGGGAGCATATTTTTTGCAGAACGATCAACGCCATGAAAGACCGGTTTCCCGGACTGGAAGGAAGAGTAATAAACGGAGAATTTCGTCAAACATCGGCAATAATGATGATGCGGGAATATATCGGCGCCCACCGTGACGATCCCCCCGATGTAATTGTGGCAGGCAATGACAATATTGCGCTGGGTGCGCTGAAACTGCTCAACACCATAGGAGACAGCCGCTGGGAAGGCTGCCGGGTGACCGGTTTTGATGACATTGAGCAGGCCAGGCTGGAAAACCCCTCCCTTACCACGATATGGCAGCCTTTGGAAAATATGGGTCGACTGGCGGTAAAAACCCTTCTTGATTTAATAAACGGCCAAAAAGTAGACGAGACCATATATATTGAATCTGAATTGCGCATACGTAATTCCTGCGGTTGTACCGCGCTCCCGAAAAACAGGAAAGGGAAAAACGCCGCGGATCATAAGGTCAGCAGGACAATTAACCGGCCCGAATACCATTTGCAGAATATGAGTCTGTTGGGTCAGGCTTTTATATCCATAAATTCGTTAAACGAAATGATTTCGCCCTTGCGTTTTTTTCTGACCAATATGGCGGTAAAGGGTTTTTTCCTAATCCTGTATCCGCAGCCCCTGGAACACCCCGGAAATGTAGGAAATCTGATATATTACCGAACCGCGCATGGAGAGTATCACCGGGTAGATTCTCCTGAAACTCTGGAAATGACAGATTTTTTCTCCCATACCATTGCCAAGCACATAGAAAATTCACCCTCTGCCGGAATGGCTTGGTGTGTATATTACCTGCGCTCCGGCAGGGAATATCTGGGGCTTATTGTGTATGAAGCGCCGGATGGGGTTCATCCCCAGATATGCAACGCCGGCGTTTTTTTGTCCAATACGGTTAAGCGGCTTCAGATTCATGATGATGAAAAGGGGCAGATCCAGCGGCTGGAACGGGAGGTAGCCATACGGACCAAAGACCTTGGCGAGACTTACCGTAAATTGCGGGAGGAAGTCCAGCGCCGCATGGCAGTGGAAGCCGAGGTGCTGAAAATCAGCGAGATGGAACGGCTCCGCTTCAGCATGGACCTCCACGATGATATTTGCCAGCGTCTGGCGGGCATATCCATGCTCTGCAAAAGTTTCATAAACGGCGCAAGCTTCGAGTCGTTTCTACCGGAACTTTCGGAATTAATTGATGAAACACTGGCCCGTACCAGGCGCTATGCCCACGATTCCTTCCCCATGGAATTGGATGTACTTGGCCTTAAAGAAGCGCTGGACGCCCTTTGTCATACGGTAAGCAGACAAAACGCCTGCCGCTGCGTCTTTTCATGGTCGGCGCCCGAGAAATCCCTGTTTAACTCCGTCCAGGACCTTAACATCTATCGTATTGTCCAAGAAGCCCTGCAAAACGCCGTTAAGCATGCCGGGGCAGCCGTGATAAACGTGGATATTCGTGCCGCCAACGGAATTTTTTCGGTGAATATCCGGGACAGCGGCATCGGCGATCCCCAGTTGAACGAGGAAAAATCCGATTTTACGGATATACAGCGGTTTATAAAAAGGGGCGGTTTGGGTCTGCGTTCCATGCGTTACCGCGCCCACCAACTGGGCGCCGAATACATTTTTGAATCCAGCGAAAAGGGCGGCACCAGAATAGAAATTAATATCCCCCTACCGTAAAATTATTGTGGTAATCCGGGATATTTTGATATATAATGTATTATGATCACTGATTAGCGTCAAGGTTAATCAGCAGTTCCCTATAAATCATTTCAGGAGGATTTTATGAAAAATCTGATTTTTGGAACAATGGCGTTCTTTATACTTTTTGCCCTGATTTTTGCTGGCTGCAATACCCCGACAGATCCGAAAGGTCCCGGGGGGAGTGGCGAGGATGTTATTTTTGATTGGGGAAATCCGGGATCCAGAAATACGCCAGGTAACAGCCCTGATTACCCAGGTGTCATGCTTACTCTGGCCGACTGCCCCACTATAACGGGGACTTTGGGTGATATTTCCGACTACGGCCAGGTAATCCTTGAGGCGGTATTGTATGCCAATGACACCGCTACAGATCCCGTTGCACAGGCAGATGGATTGGGACACTTTGCCCTCCTCAGTGGTAACAACTGGGGAAATGACAAACTTTTTGATCAAGTGAATAACATGAAGGTCAATGGCGCAACTTCCGGCGTGATTTCGTCTGACAAAACGGAAAAGCCGGTATACCTTTTGGTTCAGACTGCCAGCAACTCCGGCGTGGGTTCAATTGAAATCCGCAAACTTACTCTTAAGCCAAAAGGAAACAGTGTGGTATTGACGAAAGTTTATGGCAGTAATATTGAGGTGAACGGAAATGAGATCACTTTTAACAACGCGGAAAATAATCAAGGGGCGGCATTTTACAAGTTTTCAACCAGTGAACTTGAAAATTTGGGAAGTAAAACGGTAACGGTTGCTTACACGGTTGTTGATTATAGTCCTGATCCAACCGTTGAACAGCAGCTGGTCATCCAAGCCGCCGGAAGCGGCAATGGCGAAGCCAATACTGACGGAGGTTCTCAGTGGTATCCTGTGTTGACCACGCCTTCCGGTACATTTGATTTATCAGGTAATACCTTGCTGGATAGAGCGAATGCAAAAAGCTTTACATTAACCGGTTTCCGCATTGCAAACAACGGCGGTACTACCGATGCAAATCCTCCTGGCAAAACAAGGCAGCTGTCTTACACGCTCGTTATTGACTCTGTTACGGTAAAGTAAGGCACAATAGCCGCCACCTGCGGCAGACGTGATTGACAAGGCCGCTTCGGGCTAACCGGAGCGGCCTTTTTTTGGCTTACCGCTTTGGGGGCGTGTTCACATCAGAAAAAAGTGCTAAAATAACAATTAATATGTCAATTGATAACAGAGTAAGCACCGGACTTTCCGGTTTTGATCAGGCTATTGATATGCTGCGGCTGGGCGACAATGTGGTCTGGCAGGTGCAGTCCATCGAAGATTATATGC
>JGI24698J34947_10001714_pt1 | contig 11675 bp, 17 predicted proteins | sample TergutMp193P3_FD_34947 | JGI IMG/M metagenome (IMG submission 34947)
TTTNTAACCCATTTGTCCCCTCCCATGGTTTGGCTGGTGAATTCTACCATACCTCAATGATTTTAGCTAGTTTTTGCGCGGTCTCCGGCTCCGAAGACGAGGGGAATAGGTAAAACCTTAACGGGGGAAGAAGGCCTGACCACATAAACGCTAAACTCTGTGGGTTACTCTGCACTTGATGATTTATGTGGTCAGGCGGCTTCGGAGCCGGGTTCTACAGGAGCTCTCGCTAAGGCATTGCCCGGCCCGTTTTGTGTGTTTTGAAATTATTATTTGTGTTCAATTTGACAAATTAGGGTTTTTTTATAATCCCGTGTGTTAAATTCGTGTGTTTTTTCCAATATTTGACGATTTACCTAAGAGGTAAACACATGAGACAAGAATACAGCTTGGTGGCGCGGTATGGCAAAAAGGGCAAAACGTACTATGTCCGTTACTTTCGGGACAATATAATGATACCTTCCCAATGGAGTACCCGGACGGCGGATTACGAGAAAGCGGCGCTTTTTGCCAGGGTAAACAAGGAAAGGATACTGAACAGGTATTTCAATCGAAGGGCGGGTAAGGTTCTTTACACTGTTTTGCGTAGTTATTATACAAAAGACAGCCCCTACCTCATCATTGATACCGCAAGGGGACGGAAATTAAACGAATCATCCAGACAAATTCTGCACGGTTTTATCGTCAATACCTTTATCCCGTTTTTGCTAAAGAATCAAATAAAGGAATTTGACGAAATAAAACCCGTTGTGATGGGCCGCTTCCAGAACTATCTGCTCCTGGAAAAAGGCCTGCTCCCCCAGTCAATTAACCGGCAGGTGGGCGGGATCAAGGCCATCTTCAGCCATTTGTTTATGACAGGCGTAATTGAGCGGAATATAATGAAAGACATAGTCCCGCTAAGGAGCATGAACAACAAGATTCGCGGCTGCTACTCCATGGAAGAACTCGCGGGAATCTTCAGGGACCAATGGGATGATAAAAAGTCCTACCTGCTCTGTTCCCTCGTTTACTCCGCGGGGCTGCGAAACAGCGAAATACAGAACCTCACGGCTCTGGATATCATCACCAAAGGGGGCATACATTTTCTGAGTATTACAAGAAGTAAGACAAACGCCGGGGTGAGGGTCATTCCCCTTCACCCCAAAATCCACGAAACCCTGGAGGAATGGATAGACGAGAAGCGCCTTTCCGGCGGGGAACGCATTTTCATGAAGCACGCGAGGCAGCGAATCTTCAAAACCGCCAAAAAGGCCAACATAATCATGGGGTCTCTTCTGGGGAAGTCCCCAGCGGAATTGCAAACCGAGAACATAACGTTCTATTCCGGGCGGCACTTCTACAAAACCATGCTGAACCTTCACAACCTTGGCGACATCGAGGAACTGTTTATGGGGCACAAAGTCAGCAACGACGTGAGCGAACGTTACAACCACAAAGACAAACGCGGCGAAAAAGAACTCCTTAAAGAAGCCGAAAAGGTCATCGATATAATCGACAGATCGTTGTTTCGGTAGCAATTTAGGCACATTATGCCTAAACCTTGACAATGCACCGTAAATAAGCTATTCTTTATCTGTCCTCGTAAGGGGATCGCCACTGGAAGAGGCGGCGTTGTAGCCTCTTTCGCCGTTTCCCCGGCCACGTAAAGGCCGGGTGTTTTTATCTTGAGGCATCGTGGAAATTTGACAACCGACATGTAATTATGTATATTTATAGCGCCACCGGAGGAGGCGGCAGTGGGCGACGGCCCCGAATAGCCTCCTCCGCCGATCCCGGTTCTGCTTTGGTGGAACCGGGTGATTTTTTTTACTTTGTTCTTATCAGGCCCCGTAATTCACTATACGTCCATGAGTATAATGTCCCGGAAACCTCAAAATAACAGGAAAAACGGCCATCATCAGTGCGATTTTTCAATTCCCCGGCTATTTTTGCCCTTACACTACCCGGAGAAAGATTTGAAAAGAGACGGATAAATACCGAATGTACTTTCATTTCGGGCAGAATTCCACAAAGATAGGCCCCTTGTTTATAGCCTTTCCTAAATTCCGTACCTAATGTTGTTCGAGTCCCCGTTACTGTCTTTATCTCCACTATTTCACCATTAATAACAGCATCCGCTGATAACTTCCCAAGATTATCCTTGTTTTCAAATTCAGGAAGAAAGTATACCGCGCTTTCAGGATCAGTAAAGACACGGATCTGCTCTATTTCCCATGCCAGCTTTTCCCGTTCTTTTGGTGTATTCCGAAAACGGCTTTTGGCGATAAAGATACCTCCCCTGTGGGCTATCCATTCCTCAAGGGGGAAAAGAGCGGAAGCCAGCAAATACGACTTTTTATTATTTAAACAGTATTGGTCAGACGGCTCAGGAGGCATTATAGATCATCATATCGTAACAGGTAGCAGCGAGCAAGGTAGCGCCATATCCCCGTATGTGCTTTTTTTGTGTGTTAATTTTTTCCCAGACCATATTTTTCTTGCGTATAACAACTTATAGACCGGTCACCTACCTAAATGAAGAGAGCTCTTATTGTATTTTTAATGCTTGCTGTGATGGCAGGAGGCTTGTTCGCCCAGATCACATTTAGCGGCGGTGCTGAAACCGGCGTAGGGGTCTTTATTGAGGATGGCATAACTCTTGCCATGAGACGCGACGAGAGTTGGAAAAACTGGACCAACGCTGAAGTTAATGCGAGTTTAGACCACGAGTCCGGAAGGGCGGGCGCGAGCGCCGGGTTCAATACTGATGGTGGTTGGGGAGGCGAACTCTGGTTTAAGCCGTTGGACATACTCAAAGTCAGCGCTGGAGACATTGGCTGGTATTGGAAAGCCGGCGGCCCGGGCAGTGTCGGTAATAACAATAATGCTGATGTTGGCGCCGGTATAATTTTTGAGTTGTCACCCGGGAACGGGATTGATTTGGCTGCGGCCGTTTATCCAAATGGCGGATTTGCCGACGCTGTGTACGCAGGCTGGGTAAAATACGGCCTCAGCGGCGTTTTTAACGCGGCTGCTAACGTTGAATACAACAGGACTGGTGGCGACTATGCCAAAGACATGATTACCGCCGGAGCTGGCGTGGGCATTTCCGCCCTTAGCGGCTTGGGTATACCAACTATCGCTGTTGACGTTGTTGCGAGAAATGTTAACGAGCTTTCGACATCCGGCTGGTTAGCTGTTGGCCCGCGGATTGATTTCAAGTTTGGTGACTTCGGTGCCGGGGCGCGCGCCAACCTGTACATACCGGTTTCCGGTCAGGAACAAGGCCTTGCTGTGGGCGTGTGGGGGCAATACCCGATCGCCGGCATTACTGCCCGTCTTGGCGCAGGTTACTCGATGGGACGCACGATATCAGATACGACCGGCGAGGCATTTGATTATTATGCTGATTGGAGCCATCTGCCGAAGGGATATGCTACAGCAGGAGTGGAATCCGCTGTTTTAGGTGTACGCCCAAGTATTAGTTTTGGCGCCGCAGGGGGTAACTTTAATGTTGGTTACGGTTTCTACACCCATATTGGTGGCACACCGAAAACCAAGAGCGCGCTTTATACATTCTACAATGTTAGCTTCTAATCCAGGTTAAACTTTGCTTGACAACCGCCTGACCACTTGGTCAGGCGGCTTTTTTACCTTTAGTAGTGCTTTTCCAACTGCGGGCTTTTCGTCGCGAGCATCCGGGTGCACTTGTCCGTAGTCCGGTAGTGGAACCGGTGGTGGTATTCTGTCACTCCCGGACACATAAGCATCCAGAATCCCACTTGAAAAATCTGCTGCGTAATATATACTTAATGACAATAAGAGGAGCTAAAGATCATGGAAACAGGCATCGCGGCAGCAATACCAATAGTTATAGGACCGTATACTCACAATTGGAATAAAAAATTTGATAAAGAAGATTTTTCCGATAATTTCTTTGACGGCTATACTGTTGCTGATGAAGAAGAGCAAATTTACACTGTCAAAGAGGAATTGCTTCTAAGTAATTACTCTTCCTTTCTGGATGAATTTTACGACTGTATCGGAACAAAAAATCCCCTTGCGGGCATGGTTAAATTCGGGATTTTCGGATAATCCCCCCAATTTCTCTATTCTGCCCCATATTCCCGGATAATTTCATCCGCCGATTTGCCGCTTTTAAGCAGCTTGAGAATATCCTTATGCCCTTCCTCGCGGCCTCTCTCCTCGCCTATTTTTATGCCTTCCTCCCGGCCTTCTCTCCTGGCCCTGTTGCGCCGTGAGACTTCGTCGCGGCGTGCTTTCTCACGCGCTTCCGCGAGCATACGGGTGCGCTCGTCCGCGGACAGCTCCTTGAGCACACCGACTGCTTTTTTCAGTTCCGGGCCTTTTTTCGCTAACATTTTCAGTTCCTCCTCATTATTGGTTTCCATGAACCGCATCCAGTTCCAAAGTTCCGTCTTGGGGCCTTGGGGTATTGTTATTTGTAAGTACATTTTTTAGGCCCACGCCATGAAACATATTAACAAAAACGTGCTCGATGTCTCGCACGCTTTATTTGGCGTGTCTCACTCAGCAGCTTGGCCAGTTCCAGCGTATCAATCTCGGCCAAATCCGTTAATTCTATGCCGTCCCCGGTCCGGTAGCGGAACTGGTGATGGTACCGGCCGCTCCCGGACACGTGCGCGTAGGCTGTTATGATAATCGACACGACTTTCTTTATCTGCAAGTATTCATCTCCGCTGCCTATCTGCTCGGTCACCATTTTGGACTGGTAGTAGAGAAACCTTTCATTCATCTCATCGATGGGGTTAACCTGGATTTCGATGTCGATTACCCGCCCGCTTTTCGTGTTGATCTTTACGTCCAGTACGCCGTACTTGTCGTCCGGATAGTCCGCCTTGACGAAGGGGTCTACTATGGTGATGAACTCGTACTCTTCCTCCGGTATGTCCAGGACCGACTTGAGGAAGCTTGCCAGTATGTCGGTGTTCCGCTGGTCGCCGAATATGAGCTTGAAAACCAGGTCCATCTTGACTGACAGCAGTCCTTTATTTTCCGCCATGCCATTATTCTACTATTGATAATCCCGGTTGGCAATAACCATTCTCATACACCCTTGTAAAGAAATTTTCAGGGTGATTCCGGTTCCTAAATGAAGAAAGCTCTTATTGTACTTTTACTTCTTGCTATAGCGGCAGGGGGGTTGTTTGCCGACATCAACGTTTCCGGCAGCGCTTCAACCGGTTTTGTGGTCTTTATCGAGGATGGCGGCCCGTTTTTTACCCTGTATAATAACCAAGGGTGGAATGGTAGTCGATGGGGTGCAAGCGCCAACCTATCCGGTACCCACTCGTCCGGAAAAGCGGGCGGTTCTCTCAATGTCGGGTATAATGCCGCTGGTCCCACAGCGGGCGGTGGCGTTGTTTGGTTCAAGCCTATAGACAGCCTTACAGTAAATCTTGGGAACAACCGTGTCTGGTGGAAAGCTAACCCCCCCGGGTATGCCGGTGGTAATAACCAAATTGATGTCGGTAACGGCGCATTCCTTGAGGGCAACCCTGGCGGCGGTCTTAGCTGGGGTGCGGGAATCTATACTGATCGTGACGGTTTCCCGGCTGCACTTGGTGGATTTGCCGATGCCAGGTACGGGGGCTTCGTGAAATACAACGCCGGTATTGTTGAGGTGGGCGCTAACGCTATTTATAATGGCGGCCACTGGGGAGATAATAAGAATAATGGAAATATTGACGCCGCAGTGGGCGTGGGTACTAACATTGCCGGTATTGGACTTTCCGTTAACGGAGTGGCATTTGGTTTACAGGATCTGACTGGGAGCGGTGAATTGGTTGTTGGTCCAAAAGCCAATTTTAGCTTCGGTGATTTAAGCGCCGAGCTGGGAGCCGAGGTGTGGATACCGGTGTCCGGTCAGAAGCTTGGTGTTGGCGTAGGAGTTAATGTAGGATACCCGATTACAAGCGCCGCTAGTCTCACACTTGACGCCCTTTTCTCATTGAACAATGCACTGGAAGATCGGACTGCCCCATACGATTACAGGGCAGGTCAGGCGTTTACGATGGGATATTCTGATGGAACAACCAGTTCTCTGAATGTGAATCCTATGCTGGAAGTTGCACTGGCTTCCGGTGCCACCTGGAGGATTGGCTACAATTTCATGACCAATGTTGGAGGCGAGTCGAAGATGCATAACGCACTCTATACAGCTTTCAGGGTTGGCTTCTAATCCAGGTTAAGCTTCGCGTGATAGCCGCCCGGCCGCTTGGTTGGGCGGCTTTTTTTATGGTGGGGGGTAGCTATTAACAATATTTCATGGAAATTAAGCAAGCTGCAGCGCCTCGGGGGTTGTAAAAACCGCCAGATAGGGTTAAATTTAGTTCATGGAAACCATTACTGTCCCTGTTAACAACAAAAACTTTGTAGGTATCGGCAAAATGACCTTTGATTCCAATGCCGAATGGAATATTCCCCACCTTCATTTTATGGTTGATAAAACTGTCGACGGGAATTACGAGGCAACACTTCTGGAATTTAGTCTGGTTTCCTGGTCCGAATCCTTAAATGACGCCATAAAAAGCCTGGTTAAACAGACCTATACTCATATTCTTTCTGTTTTAGAAAGAACCGGTTTTGAACAGTTTATTCAGGAAGTAGACGACCAGGTCATGGATGGTTATTGGAGATGTTACAGAAAGATAGAGTTTTCCCTGGCCCGTGATGGCAGAGACTTAAGCCATGATCTGAATGTTCTGTAAAGTCCGCATGAGAAAGGAGTCGCCCCCGCCGCTAACCCACAAAAAAAGCCGCCCGGCATTTAAAAATGTACTTGCGAAAATAAAATGAAATACTATAATGATCAATAGGGAGTTCAAACATGGGGAAAAAAACTTACTATATCAATGGCAAATACTACATTGTTGACGATGAAACAGGCGATATAAAAAGCCTCACGATTAATGACAACCAAAACATCCCGATTGATGATTTGAAACAACTGGTCAAGATTTTAGCGACCGAGAAGAAAGCTGAATAAACGGGAAGTAGGCGATTCCATGTCATGACCTGTCGTCACGTTTTTTCTTGACGAGTTAACAGTATTGGGTTATATTTTCTATAGCCACTTGGGGTCGTTTTGGACGTAAGCTCAAGGGGGCCGGAAACGGTCAGCACGAGGCACCCGGGACGCGCATTTTCCAGAATGTCCGTACCTTAACAGCTAATAACCGCTTACCTTGCAAAATCTATGTGCTCATCGGCAGGTGGAGATCGCAAAGACAGGACGGTAACCCCTTTTGCATTGGTTATTGCCATATCTGTCATACGGAGAATGTCCATTCCCACAATGAAGTCAAATTCATGGTTACCGGAAAACTCAGCGGCCTTAATATTTTTAGCCATCATTCTGTTGGGGAACAGAATATCAATATTATATACAGAGGAAATATACTCACCTTTCGCCATTCGTATAGTACATTTTTCGTACGAGACAAGTTTTGCTGCCTGAACGAAGGTACTACGTATGGCTGACCTTGATGCGCCGGTATCGATAAGTGCTTTTGTTTTTTGGGGTACCCCTCTGTTCAATAGATAGCCCTGAACAGGAACCAGGATTTCTATATCAATTACTATTGAGTGACGGTGATTATCAGGTACGCGATAAGAAAAAGCGGTATAATCAGCCAAAACTTACTGCCTCATTATAGTAATACATGCTTTCTTCGTCTTTTGATATACATTCTTGAACCAGGAATTCTCCTATTGCATAGCCCGATCTTTGGGCATATTCAAGCGCTTTATCGTCATCCGCAAAATAGGAAATAACGGCGTTGTCTTTAAGTAAGACTCGTTCGCCCTCATGGCCTTTAATGATTTCGCCCCTGTTTTCATCAAACCACTTGTATAAATCATCTAGATTTGTCATATTGACTTGCTTAATCCCCCTAATACTGAAATCTTATATTTATACTAGATAGAAACCGTCCAATTGTCAACTTTTTTGAGACTGTGAGGCGCTCTTTCCCGTGTAGTGTATCGGTTTTGAATACCCTCACAAAAAAAGCCGCCTAACCAAACGGTCAGACGGCTATCAAGTGAAGCTTAACCTGGATTAGAAGGTAATCCTGTAGGCTGTGTAGAGCGCGTTATGCATCTTCGACTCGCCGCCAATGTTGGTCATGAAATTGTAGCCAATCTTCATGGTTCCGCCGTAAGAAGTGGCAATATTCAGGCAAGGATTCACATTCAGGGAACTGGTTGTTCCATCAGAATATCCTGACGCCAACTGCTCACCTGCCCTGTAATCGTACGGGATATTGACATCGCCCAATGCATTGTTCAACGAGAAAAGGGCGTCAAGGTTGAGGCTAAGGACATCTGTAAGCGGGTACCCAACATTAACTCCTCCGAGAATACCAAGGTCCTGACCAGACACCGGGATCCACACTTCGGCTCCCACCTCGAGGCTTAAATCGCCAAAGCCAAAATTGACCTTTGGACCAATAACTAATGTACCGCTATTAGACAGGTCTTGTAGGCTAGTTGCCACTGCGTTAACAGCAAGTCCAATACCGGCAATGTTAGTACCCACACCCACTGCGGCGTTAATCTTTTTGTTACCAGGGATGGGGCCCCAGTGTTCGTCATTATAAGCTACGTTAGCGCCCACCTCAACAATACCGGCGTTGTATTTCACATAGGCCCCGTACCTGGCGTCGCCAAAGCCGCCAACTGATCCAAAACCGTCGCGATCAGGATAGATCCCCGCGCCCCAGCTAAGTCCGCCGCCGGGATTGCCATCAAGGAATAGCCCATAGCCGACGTCAATTTGATTGTTACCACCGGCATATCCGGGTGGGTTAGCTTTCCACCAGTTCCAGTTGCGTCCTGCATTTACCTGAAGGCTGTCTATCGGCTTGAACCAAACGACGCCACCGCCATTATTGCTGCCACCCTGATTATACCCGGCAGAGATAGAACCGCCCGCTCTTCCGGACGCATTGGTACCGGATAGACTGGCGCTGGCAGTGAATCGGCCACCCCAATCCTGGTGATTATACATGGTAAAATACGGGCCGCCATCTTCGATAAAAACCGCCAAACCGGTTGAAGCATTACCGGAAACGTTGATGTCGGCAAACAACCCTCCTGCCGCCATAGCAAGAAGTAAAAGTACAATAAGAGCTTTCTTCATTTAAGAATCCTCCTGAAATTGACAAGAGGGAAATAACCTACGGTTATCCATGATCCTCTTTATCGTTTTATGTTTAGATTATACCCATCTTTTCGACACTCTGTCAAGTTTTTTTTGTAACTTTTTTATCATTTTGTGGGAAGAAAAAAATCCCAAAAGCAAGGCAAAAACGCGTTTCCGCGCGATATATGGGGTATACTGGGGACAGACATCAGAGGTGGCTAAAAAAGGCGCCAGGCACCCTACGGGTCATCTTTTAACGAATTTTTATTTTTTTGCCCAAAAAGCCAAGCAAAAACGCATTTCCGCGCAGTATATATGTTATACTCGGGGACAGGCATCTCTGATATCTGTCCCCAACCCAAGGAGGAAATTATGGGTCTTGTGTATGCTGAAATAACCCTCAAAAAATCCAGAGATGTGGATGCTGCCCAGGAGGGGCGTATGAGGGAGGATGAGGTCCGGTCTGTTGTGGTGAAAGCCCTTGTAGACACAGGCGCCTGGACTCTGGTAATCAATGAGGAAGTCAGCCGGAAACTGGGGCTTAAAGCTGAAACAGAACACCAATCGACGCTGGCGGACGGCAGCAAACAAATATATAAACAAATGCAGCCGGTAAGGGTCTATTGGGAAAACAGAGATTCAGTTTGCAAGCCCACGATGATACCGGGCGGCGACGAGGTACTTCTGGGCGCTATCCCCCTTGAGGACATGGACCTCATTGTAGACCCCAGGAATGAAAAACTCATAGGCCGCCACGGCGAGGAAATAGTGCGGATGATATATTGAACAGAGGAGGTTCTATGGGAGATATGGAGCGGCAAGAGGAAGACGACCCGGCGTGGACGGAGTACCTGGAAAAACAAGGGAATGACTGGGAGCGGCAAGCAAAATTATGGGCTCAGAACGAGGCCAGGGAAAACTGGCTTTTGTGTGCAAANGTGAAAGGAAACGACAAAAAGATCGATATTTTCGAGAATTATCGAACCGATATAGTCCGATATGTACTTTTACCCTGTCTGACGAAAAAATTCCGCGAATTTGGCTTTGATTTTACAGAATATAGCTACGATATCCGTATTACAGACAAGGAAAATAAAATTCATATGAACATTGACGCCTCTCTTGAAGGCGGCGATAAGGAAATGATTATTGAAATCGAATCTGAACCAACCACTGATGACATAAAAAAGCACATTGAACGCATGGAAAAAATACGAACCCATTTGAGCCGGTATAGTTTCAGGCGGGTTCACCTGGGCGCTATTATGGGGGTGGTATTTAATGATAACGAAAAGACATTTGCCCTTGAAAACGGTTTATACGTCATCGAGCCGTCGGGGGAAGAATTCGCCATCACCGTGCCCGAAGGCGAGTATTCCCCGCGGGAATGGTAGCCCATGGGCCGCAATTTTGCCTATTCCGCCCTGGCGCTGAGGGTGAGGGCCTCCGGAGAGGCGAACCGGGAGGCGTGGTTTCTCACCGCCGAGGAGGGCCTCGTGAGGGCCACGGTCTTCGGGGGGCCGAAGAGCCGCCTGCGCTCGCAGGTGGCGCCTTTCCACGAGGGAAGGCTCTTGATCTACCACGACCCCGTGCGGGACTCCCGGAAAGTAAGCGATTTTGACGTGCGGTCTTACAGAACCGGCTTACACGAACTCTACGAAAGGGCCATGACGGCTGCCGCCCTCGCGGAGACCATCCTGGCATCCCAGGGCGGCGGCGGGAACTGGCAGGAGGCCGCGAGGCTCGCGGCCGGCAGCCTGGATGCCCTGGACGGCGCGGACGCGGCGGCCTGCACCCGGATCGCGGTGTACTTCTTTTGGCATTGGGCCAGGATTTTGGGCGCGGCCATAGAAATCTCCACCTGCGCTTCCTGCGCTTGTGAAGTAACTCAAGATGCGGTACTATGGTACAATCCAGGGGAAGAGGCGCTTTTTTGCGAAAATTGCCTCGCGACGGCTCCCGCGAAGCGCGAGGGCGCGGAGGGGCGGATTCGCGTTGAAGGCGGGGCGCGGCTCTGGCTGAAGGAGATTGAGGCCCTGCCCCCTGAGGACCTCGCGGCAGGCGGGCGCCCCGCGGATAGATCGTCGCTGGAGCAGGCCAGGGCCCTGGTAAAGGCGGTTCTTGGGGCGGCCATTGGGAAAAAGCTTCCCACATGGGACCGAATATGATGAGGCGTGAATGAAATGGGAAAAACAGGAGGTTTCTCCTGAACTCGTAAAAAACATTTCTTCAAAATACGGTTGCGACCTCCTTACAGCGTCAATCTTGATCCGCCGCGGCATACTCTCGGGGTCCGAAATCAAGTTTTTTCAGGAAGATGATCCCCGCCACCTCGGCAATCCCTTTGAACTTCCGGGAATGGAAGACGCGGTGGAAAGGATACTCGCCGCGAAAGACGAGGGGGAAAAGATCCTGATTTCAGGCGACAGGGACGTGGACGGCATCACCGGCACCGCCCTGCTCGCGGATTTCCTCCTCTCCCTCGGGATGGATGTCGCCACGC
>JGI24698J34947_10001715_pt1 | contig 11674 bp, 11 predicted proteins | sample TergutMp193P3_FD_34947 | JGI IMG/M metagenome (IMG submission 34947)
AGTTCAATCACTTTCAACACCCTGTCTTTTTTGACCCGGTCGCAGGCTTCCCGCAGGGATACGTGAGTCGAAACATGCACCACCCGTAAATTCTCTTCGGCAAGCATCATGGAATAATCTTTTGTACCGGTAAGGTCGGCGTAAATTTCAGTGTGGCCGGCGTAGTGGTGGCCGGCAAGGTTAATAGCCTCTTTGTTGATGGCGTTTGTGATGGTGGCGTCAATTTCACCCGCCAGGGCAAGTTCAATTACTTTTTTCACAGAAGTGAAAGCCGCCTCTCCGCTCATGGCGTCTACCTTGCCGATTTTTAGTTTTTCTATATCCACGTTATGAAGGTCATACACGTCGATGGTTCCCAATTTAAAGAGGCATTCCTTGATTGAAGACACCGGGTGAATGGCAATATCCTGTCGTTTGACCGCTTCCCTGGCGGCCTTCTCAATGATCCTGGCGTCACCGATGATCACCGGCCGGCATATATCATAAATTTTTGCCTGCGCCAGGGTCTTGACGCTTATTTCAGGACCATTTCCGGAAGGATCTCCCATGGTGATGCCCAAAACCGGTCTTCCACTCATTCCTTAGCTCCTAACATAATTAAAAATTTCCACAAGAGAATCGGGATTTCCGAATCTCCCGCTTTTTGTTATGATAAAATGCCCGTCGCGGGCGCCGCCGGTGATCCGCCCCAGCGGAATACCGGGGCAAATTTCGGCTAACGGTTCTATGGCGCTTATGCCAAGCCTGCGGCAGATACCCAAAGAAATGTCCCCCCCGGTACTCAGAATTACAGGGAAGCTGAACGAGTCCATCAGCTTTTCGGTCAGAACGCTCAGCGCCTCGGAAATCGCAAAACTGGTACTGTCCCCTTCGGCATAATCCTGAACCGTTTCCCCGGCAGGTACCCCATTATGGAACATACTTTCCACGGCGATTACGCAGAGCTTTGAGTTTTGCCTCATNTGCCGCGAGGCCGCGTCATAGGCCTCGGCAATGGCTTGTTCAGTTTTGCCGGCGGCAACCAGGCTTACCTTAAACTGTATAACCGGAATCGGAAATTCCCGTGAAAGGGCGTTGATTTGGGCGGCGGTTTCACCCTGCCTTGTACCGGCAATTACCAGCGCCGTGGATAAGCCGGACGGTTTTTTAACGGATACCGGTTTTTCTTTGCCAATACGGCGCGCCAACTGACCGGCCAGCCCTGCGGAACCGGCCAGCACGTGCGGCTTGCCTAGAGAGGCGGAAGCCTCGGAAATTGTCCCCAGATCTTCGTCGGTTAGGGCATCAGCCACAAAGATCCGTTTCCCGCCTTTGTTATGCGAATTGATAAACTCCGTTACCGCTCCCACGCCGCGCCTGATTTCCTCCAGAGGGATATTCTCCGTCTTCCACCCTGTTCCGTCAGCAAAAACCTGTATCGCGTCAATGCCGCCGGAATTCGTTTCCCCCCCTGAGTAAAGCATCCCTTTTTCAACTACGCTCCGGTTCGCGGGAAAAGAAGGCGCCACCAGGGCCAGTGGAATGCCCAGCGCGTTCATCACCGCAGCCAACTCCCGCCCGGGATTTCCCCGGAGTACGGAATCAACTTTCTTGTAAACAAAATAGCCGTCTCCAAGACGNTTTACGGTTTCATGCACAACCTGGTACGCCTCATCGGCGTTTATTCCCCGGCTGTTGGAATTAATCGAGATAACATGGTAATGAGTGAACGCTTCGGCGTTTGTCTCGGTGGAGTGGGTTATAACCAGCGAAGAAAGCCCTTGCTTGAAAAACTGGATGGCGGTATCATTCGCCCCGGTGAGATCGTCAGCTAAAATAAGCGTCCGGTTTTCAGGCATATCATGGATATAGCAAAAACCATGCCAAGAATCATATACCAGGAAAGAATATTTTAAGGGGATTTATGGAAACATTTAACAGGAAAACAATGGAAAACGGTTCGGTTCTTTATCGTCTTGCGCAAATGATACATATTTTAAAAATGACAGATCGGGCAAGCATTTTTTTGTCGCAAGGTATGTTGCAATTTGAAACAAAAACGTTTCTTTTTGAAACTACTAAAACAGAACATTACTCCCTTAGATCACCTGCCGGTATATGGCCCTGATGTCATCCAGGGATAATTCCCGCATGTTATTCACCAAAAGCCGCGTCTGTTGGCTTCCCGCCAGTACCAGATCGTCCAAATCATCTTCTTTTAAGCCAAAATCTTTCAGACTCTCCGGTATTTCGGTGTTTTTCACGATCCCGGCAATCCTCTGAATCAATATTTCCGCTTTCGCGTCTTCTGTTTTCCCCGCGTGTTCCGGATATACAGAATCACAGAGCGCCGCCAGGCGGGCCTTGCAGGCGTCTCTGTTAAAACGCATAACGTCAGCAAAAAGAATCGCGTTTGAAACCCCGTGGGGAATGTGATAGCGGCCGCCCAGCGGATAAGCCAGGGCGTGAACCGCAGTGGTTCCACTGCCGGCGATTGCCACTCCTCCGTAATACGCGCCCAGAAGCATTTTTTCCAGTGACGCCAAATCTCTTTTGGCATACGCGCTTTCGATAGTATGGAAAATCAGTTTCGCGCCTCCGGAAGCGTAAAGATCCGACAGAGGCGTGGCTTTTTTGCCGGTAAAACATTCAACACAGTGGGCCAGCGCGTCCACGCCCGTAGAGGCGATGATGGATTTCGGAAGGTCAATAATGAAATTCACATCCAGAATAACCTCATCGGGAATGAGGGCCGGATTCACAATACCCTTCTTCACCTGTTCTTCCGGTATGGCCACAATGGCGTTGCCGGTTGCCTCGCTCCCTGTCCCGCATGTAGTGGGGATCATGAGAGTACGGTATCGTTTCCGGGCCTGAAGTGGATCTTTCAGCAGATCCCGTACACTGGAAGACGCGCCCAGAAGTACCGAGGCCAGTTTCGCGGTATCCATGACCGAACCGCCCCCTACGCCAACGATCAAATCCACGTCGGCGTTCTGTACTGCGGCAAGGGTTTCTTCAACATCCTGAACCGACGGCTCAGGCGGGATACGATCCACTATCTCAACTTTGGCGCCGGTATTAGCGACATATCCCTCCAGGGCTTCGGTCAGCCTGAGTTTTCGCAGGGATTTATCCGTGAAAATCAATGCCCGTTTTGCTTTATTACGCTCAACGGCCTCCGTTACGCGTTCCAAAGCCCCTTGTCCAAAATGGATTTTACCGGGTAATTGCAGCAAATAACTCATACGATTCCCCTTTTCTTTTCGGTTTCCTGATACCCAATATAAACGAAACCGCTTGTTTTGGGAACTGTTGAAACAGGCCCGTAAACTCAGGCTAAATTCCAAAATCCTGTATTTTTCGCCAGAGGGTTGTCCTGCTTATTCCCAGGGCCACCGCAGTCTTGGTCATGGATCGGCTGTTATCTGCCAATACCCTGATGATATGATCCTTCTCAATTTCATCCAGGGCCGCTTTTTCGGCATGTACAAAATGCTCCGGCGGCGAAAACGGAGCGCCTTCACGGCGGCCCGCCTGAAGATCCTGCAAGCGAATAATTTTGCCTTCGCAGACAATAACAGCCCGCTCTATCATATTTCGCAGTTCCCTGGCGTTTCCCTCGTAGTGGTAATTACGGAGCCAAACAGCCGCTTTTGGGGAAAACCCCTCAATATGCTTGTTGTAGATTTTGCATAACTCTTTGAGGAAATGATCAAGCAACACCTCAATGTCCTGCCTCCGTCCTGAAAGCGGCGGAATGTAAAGGGATAAGGTATTTATCCTGAACAGCAGATCCTTGCGGAACAGGGACTGATGTACCATCCCAACCAAATCTTTATTGGTGGCGCAGATGAGCCGCACATCTATCGGCAAAATTTTGGAATCCCCGATGCGCATCACTTCCTTTTCCTGAATGACCCGCAAAAGCTGGGCTTGCACATCCAGTGGAAGTTCGCTGATCTCATCCAAAAACAGTGTTCCCCTGTGGGCCAGTTCAAAGTATCCGGCCTTACCGCCTTTCCGGCTGCCTGTAAAAGCGCCCTCTACATAGCCGAACAATTCGCTCTCTATTAAAGATTTTGGCAGTACCGCGCAGTTTACCGCCACAAAGGGACCGTTGCAGCGTATACTGTCATTATGGATACTTTGGGCGAAAAGCTCCTTTCCAACGCCGCTTTCACCCTCAATTAACACAGAAGCGTTGTAATGACTGAATTTTTTCGCGATTGAAATACAATGGGTCATCTCAACACTTTTATGCACGATAGATGAGAACTTATACCTTGCGACAAAACCCTTCTCCGTCAGTGCAAGCCGCAGTTTTTGCTCCCAATCCTGAATCTTCTGAATGTCCCGGACAATAATTACCGAACCGAAAGAAACTTCTTCTTCCAGGGAAACCGGGATAATCGAGCCTGAAAGCAGCCTGCCGCCTATTTTAAAGGTCCGGTCCATAACTTGCCCGTTTTTAACTTCGTCCGCGAATGGAAGTATTGAAAGCGCCCTTATCGGTTCGCCAAGAATCTCTTCCTGCCTGACTCCCAGCAAATCCTGGGCAATGGCGTTAAAAAGAATCGCCCTGCCGTCTCCATCGACGGCGATTATTCCGTCATGGACAAAATCAATTACCGTCCGCAGCCGCCTGGCAAGTTCCTGCTCGTGTTGCAAAGCGGTATGAATACGCAGCGCTTCGTCCATTGCCGCCTGAATGGAAGAATCGCCCGACAGGTGAAGATAACACTCATAGCCGGCAGCATCGCAGGTTTCCTTGACAATCGTGTCCCCGATGAACATGGAGAATCCCCTCGCGGCGCAGGCCGAAACCACCTCTTTGACATCGTCGTTATCATTGATATTTACGATGGTAAGCCTTGTTTTGATAACATTTTTCAGCATCGCCTCATCACGGCTGCTTACAAGATTTGAGTATCCTACTATGGCAAGAGGCCGGTCTTTTTCAATCGCCGCCGAGAGAGACTCAATTAAATCAAAGGGACTAAAACGAATTTCCACCACCGGCGTATTCGTGATCGCCTGCTTTATTAACCTATAGGTACCGCCCCTGGAAATAATCACCCGCACATGGCTTTCAACCGCGTTTATCGCCTGGGCAAGCCCTTCCCCCAGATTGGCCCGGACTACATCAATGTCCCGGTATTTTTCGTCCTTAACTATCCGCAGGGCAGATTCATACATCTGTTCGAAGGGGGCGATGAGCAGTATTTCTTTCACAAAAATATTGTACCACGGAATTTCAAATTTGCCCTAAAATCGCTATATTTTCATAATTCGTTGATCGGTTGATACATTCTTTATGTTTTTGTACGATACCTTATGGTCATAGCATCAATAGACATTCAAAACGGAAAAGTGGTTCAACTCAGGCAGGGGGCGGAACTGGTACTGCAGCGGGACAATGCCGTGGAACTTGCCGAAGAATTCGATCGTTATGGGGAAGTGGCTGTCATCGATCTTGACGCCGCCATGGGCAAGGGGAACAACGGGGAAATGATAAAACCTCTGCTTCGCAAAGCCGAGTGCCGCCTTGGAGGCGGTATCAGGACCCCGGAACAGGCAAAGGAGCTTGTGAGCTTTGGCGCGCAAAAGATCATCATCGGGTCAAGCGCGTTTCGTAACCCGGCGAAGAAAGGGGCGGGAATTGCTGGCGGCGAATTCGGCGTTAACGTTCCCCTTCTGGAAGCCTTCGCGAAAGAAATCGGCCGTGAGCGGCTTATCGTCGCCGTGGACTCGTGGGACGGGGAAATCATGGTTGACGGCTGGAAAACCCCCTCGGGGCTCGATCTATTTGAGGCCGCAAAAGCGGTGGAAGAGTGGGCCTCGGAGCTGCTCTTTACCTGCATTGAGCGGGAAGGAACCATGACAGGCACCGATACGGAGCAGGTGAAAAAGCTAAAGAAAGCCGTCTCGAGTCGCATAACGGTTGCCGGCGGGGTAAGCGCCCCGGAAGAAATCGAAATCCTCGCCGCCATGGGCTGCGACGTGCAGCTTGGCATGGCCCTCTATACCGGGAAGATAGCCCTTGCCGATGCCTTCATACGCTCGCTCAACTGGATGAAGGGAAACGGAAAACTCCCGCTCATCGCGCAGGCGGCTGACGGCCAGGTTCTTATGACGGGGGTGGCCGATCGCCAGGCGTTATGCGAGTCATATAAAAGAGGGAAGCTCTGCTTCCACAGCCGCACACGGAACAGTCTCTGGATGAAGGGTGAAAATTCCGGCAATACCCTCGCCGTGATTCGCCTCCGCGCCGACTGCGACAGGGACGCGATTCTCGCGACGGTCGATCCAGCCGGACCCGTCTGCCATACAGGCGCCTGGTCATGTTTTTCTACCGACCGCCAGTTTACCCTAAACTATCTACAATCAGTTATCAAAGAACGCTTCCGCAATCCCGTACCAGGCTCTTACACGGCAACCCTTGACGACAAACTCGTCCGGGAAAAACTGATGGAAGAGGCCGAGGAAGTCTGCACCGCGAAAACCCACGACGAAATCGTTTGGGAGGCCGCAGACGTGCTTTACTTTACCACCGCCCTTATCACACGAGCCGGTGTTGACGTTGAGGAGGTACTTGCGGAGCTGGACAGGCGGCACAAAAAATGAGCGCCTACTGGAGCGATTTGACCCGGCGGCTTGTCCCCTATGTCCCCGGCGAGCAGCCGCGCGATCGAAAGTTCGTCAAGCTCAACACCAACGAAAACCCCTACCCGCCTTCCCCCCTGGTGATCGAGGCAATACAAAAAGCCGCAGCCGATACCCTCAGGCTCTACCCCGATCCGGCCTGCACGGAACTTCGCGAGGCCGTCGCGTCCCGCTACGGGATTAAGACAGAACAGGTTTTCACGGGCAACGGCTCCGACGAGATCCTGGCCTTCGCCTTCGCCGCCTTCTTCGACAGGGCCGCGTTACGCGAAATTGAATCAGGCAGTGTCAAAGACGCTATCCTCTTTCCAGACATTACCTACAGTTTCTACCCTGTATATGCCGGTCTTTGGGGCATTGCGTACAGGATAATCCCTTTAGGGGAGGATTTTTCAATGGATACCCGTCCCTACCTGGATATATCGGGGGGAATCATCTTTCCAAACCCAAACGCCCCGACGGGCATGGCAATATCCCTTGAAGAAGTGAGAAAAATCGCGGAAGCCGCGAAACGCAACAGGCGCGCTCTTATCGTGGATGAGGCCTACATCGCATTCGCAGACGGGGAAGGCGTGGCAACGGCGCTTTCCCTCATTGGTGAATTCCCCAACCTGCTCGTTATTCGCACGCTTTCCAAAGAAGCTTCACTTGCGGGGCTTCGCGCCGCCTTTGCCATGGGCGGCGAGGAACTCATCGACGGGCTTTGCCGCATACGTGACTCCTTCAATTCATATACCCTTGATCGCCTGGCCCTGGCAGGCGCTGCCGCCGCTGTTAACGATTCATCGTATTATGACAAGATAAACCGAAAGATTATTGCCACACGCCGCCGCGTCTCGTCGGGGCTCCAGGCGATGGGTTTCAGGGTACTGCCCTCCCAGGCGAACTTCGTCTTTGCCGCCCCACCATCCGGCAAAAGCGGTCAGGGGTTTTTCGCCGCCTTGAGGGAGAGGGGATTTTTAGTGAGGTACTTCAACAAGCCGCGAATTGAAAATTTTATCAGGATCAGCATGGGCACAGACGAAGACATGGACGCTTTTCTTGAAGCCTGCAAAGAAATACTGAGGATATAATTAACCACGAACCAAACAAACCAACACAAACTTTTACTTTTACATTCTCTTTTGTTCGTGAAGGTTCGTGTCGTTAGTGGGAAAATTTCTTGTAAACTGTAAAGGAGAGAAAAATGGGACTTGTAAAAATTATAGAAGCTTCGGAATTCAGAACTTACTTTGCGGGCATCTCTTCAGGAACGGCGAACGCCGCAGCGAACGCCGAAGTTAACTCCGTGGTGAGCGAAATCATCGCCGCAGTCCGAAGCGAAGGCGACGCTGCCGTGAGGCGTTATGCGTCACGCTTTGAAAAGGAAGTCCCGGAAAGATTTGAGGTTCCCGTTGAGGCGGCAAAGGAAGCCTGGGAACACCTAAAAAAAACTGAAGAGAACCTCGCTTCTTCGCTTACCCTCGCGGCGGACCACATCAGGCGTTTCGCGGAGCTCCAAAAAGGGCAGATTGTTTCCTTCGAAACAGAGATTGCGCCTGGGCTCATTGCCGGCCAGCAGGTCATCCCAATTGAAAGGGCGGCGATCTATGTGCCCGGTGGGCGCTTTCCCCTGATTTCATCCGCTCTCATGGGAATCATTCCGGCAACAGTCGCAGGCGTGAAGGAAAAGACCTTCGTTTCCCCCCCGGCGGAAGGCGGGCTTCCGAATTCGCGCATACTTGCCGCCGCCCATCTTGCCGGGGCCGACCGCATCTTTGCCCTTGGCGGCGCCCAGGCAATAGCCGCCCTTGCCCTTGGGACGGAGATGGTTCCGAAGGTGGACTTTATCGCGGGGCCCGGGAACAAGTACGTGGTTGCAGCCAAGCGTATGCTTTTTGGGGAAGTGGGTATTGACTTACTGCCCGGCCCCACGGACGTGCTCATCATCACCGACACGAACACCGAAAAGCCGTCAGGCGCCAAAGAGGCCGCGAACCTGATCGTAGAAGCTGCGGACTTGATCGCAGCAGACATGATCGCCCAGGCCGAGCATGACCCAGATGCGAGGGCCAGGGCACTCGTGCCGGACAGGGGAATGGCCCTGCTCATTGAGCAGGCCCTTGAAAAGCGCCTTACAGGGCTTCCTACCGCGAAAACCGCCCGCTCGTCCCTGGAAGCGGGAGGGCTCATCATCGTCTGCAAATTTAGGGATGAAGCCCTCTCCATCGCCAATGAGATAGCGCCGGAACACCTCGAACTCCAGGTCTCTTCCCCGGAGGAATGGATACCGGGCCTAATAAATTACGGTTCCCTTTTCATAGGCGCACTTGCCGCGGAGGCGCTGGGGGACTATTCGGCCGGTATCAACCACACCCTGCCCACCTCGACTTCGGCGCGCTTCACCGGCGGGCTTTCGGTGCGGCATTTCCTCAAAATCGCTACCACCCTGCGCTGCACCCCCAGCAAAGACTGTGAGGAAGCCCTTAAGGTTGCGGAAACCATTGCCCGCGCCGAAGGCCTGGCTGCCCACGCCGAAAGCGCCGCCCTGCGGCTCCCCAACCTGAACGGGCAGGACATACCAGGATTTTGAGCTTGACAAATGAACGCCTTATCGGTATAGTGACGATTGTAAGCAAGCACTCTTGCGGGAATAGCTCAGTGGTAGAGCGCGACCTTGCCAAGGTCGATGTCGCGGGTCCGACTCCCGTTTCCCGCTGTTAAAATGGTGAGTTAATTCTTTATAATATAAAGAGTTAGCGAATAAATTTTAGAAAAAAGGTCTAATTTCTAGGTCTAAAAATCAAGTGGAGCAGGAAGAAACACGATAGGTTTCTTCTATACTGCTGGGTCTTATACATAGTATGTCGAGATGACCCAATACTGCTTCATTGTACCTTTTTTAGACCTTGATTTTTCTTACGTTTGTCGTTTCATGCCATTGAAAACCTCTGAAAACTTGTTCATTGGTGAGGCGGCAAATGCAAACGGTAGGCACGGCAATGTTAAGGGATTTCTCTCAACTCCTATTGAAGTATGGCGCTTCTTTGGAGGATATTATAGGTATGGTCTATACACAGGAAGAACTTGACCCGTCAACCGGAAAGTACAAGAAATACTTCGATTTGACTACAGTCAAGCGGAATCCTAAAAAATATCCGGACGGATATACATACAAAGTACGCTACAAATTGGACTTGTCAGGAAATAGAATATCACAGGGAAAGGCTACATATACAACATAGACCACATCCATTGATGAAGCCGTTAAATTAGGTTTTGACAACCGCATGGATGTACTTAAAAGTTATGAATTAAGCAAGGATAAACCAAAAAGCGGGAATCTTTTCTACAAGATACTTAATGATTATTATGCCGATGGTTCAAAGTACCTTGAGGATGATACCGTCAATAATAAGCGGGAAGTTGTTTATAAAGCGAGAGTTGAGGCCCAGGCATTTATAAAAAACAATATAATCCCCTATTTACAGGAAAACAAGATTAAGCATATTAAGGCATATTTCTCCATCAGAAAACAATTGACCCTAATGTTCTGACGAAAGAAATGAAGGTTATTACCAGAGATTTACGCAGTCTAACAAAAAAGGAGCAAGAACTAATTTTTTCCAGTTATATCATGCCTTATACGCTTTGTGTCTTAGGGTTAAATACCGGGATAAGAAACAGTGAAATAGGCAGAATCAAGAGAGAAGATTTTATCGGGGTTCCTGAGAAGGAAACTTTTTTATTGAGAGTTTGGAATAAAAAGACAGAGTATTTTAATATAACAGACGAAAGCAAGTACCGCAAAATACCGCACTCCTGTTTGCTTATTTATATATTGAACTAAATCACCATTCTTAACGGCTTCTTCTTTGACTTGTATATGTGAAGGTCTAAGGTCAAATGCTATTTCTAATTCCTGTACTCCATCAATGAACCAACCTAAATTGTTTAAGATAAACTGTTAAGTAGTATTATCCATCATTTCTTATTCGGGAAGTCAAGGTATTTAATCTTTACAAGTTCATAAATAGCCGAAGCGACATTTTCTTTGAATGATATTTGAAGGTTAAACCATTCGCCATGTATAGCGAGTGCTACCCGGTCACCGAACCTGTGTAATGTTAGTCTATTTTTAGGGTCTATATTTTTCTTCTTAATCATTGCCAGGTTAATGAAAGTATTGTTTAGTATAACTTTAAACTTATCTATATGCTCTTTCTGTTTATTCAAAATATTCTCATTGAAAAGATACCGGGTATTATGAATTAACACCCGTCCTTGATCGTTTCTTTGCTTTTCATAAAGCCTCCTGTAAAATTATTCATTACTATGTACATCAATGTGCTGCGGTTCGTGCCTGAAAAAATGATGACAGAAGTCCTGCACATTGTCGCTATCCGAAAAAATGGCTTGTCGCTTTGTTTTGTCATTTATAAGATGAGGACAGTAGCTGTCTGCCTGGCTGCGGTGGACGAAGACTTTGAAGAAAACATACTATTCATCCCTAGAGAGCTACAAGACAAAGTAAGTATAGCCATTGCCGATGGCGCATGAGTAAGTCCCCTGGGGTAAAAGCAAAAACGGTAGCAGTGTACTGTTGAAAACATAGTTGACGTTTGGGATTGTAGGGTTTTTAATTGCATAGCCGACGAGATCCTTTTCAACGAAAATGAGTGACTTCTTTTTTGCACAATTCCCTCAATTTTATTATATAATAGATACGAGGTAATCATGAACGAAGAACAAACCGTTTATCTTGAAAGAATCAAAAAAGACCCCGCCGCGTTCAAGGACGTGCCGCAGGAACTGGCGACCGAGGAATTCTGTTTCGCCGCCGTGCTTGTGAACGCTAACGCGCTCTCATACCTGCCCCCCGGCCTCAAGGACAAGGCCCTTTTCATCAGCGTTGTCAACACGGCCGCGCAATTCCCCCCCGAATACCGCCTCACGCCGTATGAAGTCATGCTTTTCCACCATGCTACCAGGACGCGTATCAAGTCTATTGAAGCAAAACAGGCCCAGGCAAAAGAAGCCGAAGAACGCG
>JGI24698J34947_10001716_pt1 | contig 11672 bp, 11 predicted proteins | sample TergutMp193P3_FD_34947 | JGI IMG/M metagenome (IMG submission 34947)
ATGTCGAATATCGCATAACCCGCGTCGGCGTCGCCGCCGGGGGAGTCTATAAAAATCCGTACCGGATCATCGCCCATCGCTTCCATTAACAGAAGCTGGCGAATCGTCTTTTCCGCAAGACCTTTCCGTATTTCGCCGGAAAGCAGGATCGTGCGGGTTTTTAACATTTTCCCCGCCAGCATATCCGGCGAGTATCCCTTTTCTCCGGTTTCTTCGTTCAGATCATCGTCGTCATCATCTTCTTCATTATCTAGCAAGCGCAAGTCCATTACGTCCCTCCATGTGGATATTATCATGTTTATTCCCCTTCGTACACCCTCGGTACGCGTTTGTTGATATTGCAGGTAATCTCATACGGTATCGTGCCGATCCGCTCGGCAAGGACGGCGGCGCTGGGGGCAGTCCCGCCGAACAGCGTCGCTTCATCCCAGCGGCGGACGGCGGGGTTGGGGCCGATGTCCGCCATGCACTGATCCATGCAAACGCGGCCTACCAGCGGGTACGTTTTGCCCCCCATGACCGCCTGCCACTTATTACTGGCAAGGCGGGGCAGACCGTCGGCATAACCAACGGGCAGTACGGCAACGTAGGTATCCTGCGGGGCGGCCCATGTTCTGCCGTAGGAAACGGTTTCGCCCTTTTTCACCGATTTAATCACGACGACATTGGTGCGCAGTTCCATCACCGGCTCCGCGTACAGGGGCGGTAACATCAACCCCGCATCGACCTCTTTGACGGCTTTGTAACCGTACAGCACAATCCCCGGACGCACCATGTCAAACCATGCCCCGGGGTGCAGGATGATCGCGCCGGAATTGGCGGCGTGAACAATACCGGGATTGAGACCCGCCGCGCGTATGCCGTCCAGCGCTTCGTTAAAGCGGGCAATTTGCCGCTCGGTAAAGGCGCGGTCGTCGGGGGCGGCGGAATCGGAAACGGCGAGGTGGGTGGCGGTTCCGGCGTATTCCAGGGCGGTACAGGCGGCAATTTGCCGCGCTATGGCGGGGGCTTCCGCGGGCAAACAGCCCATTCGCCCCATGCCGGTGTCTATTTTCAGGTGAACGGGCAGCCGAATGTCCGCTTCCGCCGCCGCGCGGTCGAGTATTACGGCAAATTCACCGTCAGAAACAAAGGGAATCAGCCGATTTTTGACAATTTCGGGGATTTCTGCGGGCAAGCACTGGGAAAAAAGCAACATGGGGGCGTCTATTCCCTCTTTCCGCAGCGCCGCCCCCTCCTCTACCCGCGCAATACCCAAAAAAGACGCCCCCGCCGCAAGGCTGGCGCGAGCAATGGCGGCGGCCCCGTGCCCGTAGCCGTCCGCCTTGACCGCCACGCAGATATGCCGCTGCGGCCCTACCCGTTCCCGTATCGCGCGGAAATTCCTCAAAAATGCGTCTAAATGGATGATTGCCCTGGTAGCTTGCATCATGACCATTTTACCAAAATCAAGGTAAAATTCCTAGAATTATTTACACGCGTATGCTATATTATAAGTAGAATGGATATCTCTGTCGCCAAAAGGGCTGTCCTAGTGTTGGTTTGTCTTGTCCTTTTCTCTACCTGTGGAGAGCTGGAAACGCTGTTTCCCTCAAACGGGACGTATCAGGTACGGACATTGGTAAACGGCAGTTCCCTTGATGAATGTTCCATAATACGCTCTAACGATAAAATTCGTCCCTATTTTGCGAGTTCGGTGACCAACGATCCCGATTTAATCGGCTTGCTGGTTTATGTACAGGATTCTCAGGGGAAAATCATCGGGCAAAAGGTTCAATATACCCTCCTGTCCTATGCCGGTGAAACCGCGCTGACGGAAGTGGATTTTCAGGAAGAAGCAACGAAGCCGAATGAAGCGGTGGAGCCGGTTCCTGAAACGAGTGAAGTTAAGCCTCAGGCAGCAGAAAAAAAATCCAACATAGAGATTGCGGTCAAGTCCCTTGCCGCGGAACTGCCCTATTTTCCCCTGCCCAAAGAAATGGAAATAGGCTCTTACATTCTGGTTTTTGAGGCGTTGGGTAAAAGAGAAACGCTGTCCCGCATGGAAATTAACGTGTTCTATCTGGGCAGCGCGGAATTTAACCTTAAAGATATTTCAATGTACCTGTCCGGGCTGTCCGGTCCGCAGCTTATCCCGCCGGGAACCGTGATAATGCTGGAAGCCTCGCTTGATTTTGACAACCGTCTCGACCCCTATCTTGTCTGGTACAACGGGAAAAACATCATCAGCGAAGGAAAGATAAGCGACGGCGCGGGAAAACTGCTATGGAAAGCGCCGGAACAGGCCGGGTTCTATTCCCTGCGCATGGAAGCGTTCCCGCTCCACCTTAAACGCACTGCCTATGCCGGACTTTCCCGTGAAATCGCCCTGCCGGTTTCTCCCAAGGCGATAAGCCTGGGCTATTTCTTTGAAAACAACGAGGAATATACCGCCCGAAGTTCCCTGTCAACGGGGACGGCGTATGCGGCAGCAGGCGAAGAAAACCCCGCCTCCTCTCCGGCGCCGGAATTGTTCCAATGGTATCAATTTGAAGGCAGTCTGCTCAGTTCGCTCGCCCTGACCGGAGAGCAAACCCTTCTGCCGGACAAAGAATCCCGCTCCCGATGGGCGGCGGCAGGGCAGAGCTACGGACTTGCCATAGGACCGGATGATACCTATCTGATTCCCTCAATCAAATTCTTCCGCAATAAACAGAATGAGGGCGGCGGCATTTTACTGTTACATATCAGGCCCCTTTCCGAAGGGATCATTTTCAGCGCGTTTTTCCCGCCGCAATCCCCCTTAACCTCAGGCGTATGGATAGACATGATCAAAAAGATGGACATGATCAAAAAAGAGAATGTCATTATGTTACGCCTCAGCGCCGCAGATACCTTTGTCGAATTGCCGGTATACCTTACCTTTCCCGCGACGGAGGGCCTTATCCCCATCGCGGTAGAATTCTACATCCGGCCATCCCGTCTGGAAGCGAAGATCAGCCTGGACGAATATTCACAGAGTCAGGCCGGGGCAATAAAACTTCCCGGCGTCCTGTCGGGAGAGGGCAGGATCAGGCTTGGCGGCGTGGTGGACAAGTCCACCTTGGACAAATCCGCCGTGGACAATTCGCTAACCTCCAATGCGGAGGAAGCGCCTTTTGAAATGATAACCAAAATAGACAGCTTCGAAGAAGCAGCCGCCTATGTTCCGGTAACCGATACCATCTGGGATGAATTGGCGATCCTGTTTTCGACAATACCGCTGTTGCCGGAAGGGTCGTTGGAAATCGCCAATGTTCAGTATGTGGTGAAGCCCGTGCTCACAAAGCCCGCGGAAGCCAATATCCCCCTGCAGGAGCAAGAGACGCAAGAGCGCGAGGCGCAATAATGACCGCGCGTATCCCCCTGTTGTTGGCGGCGTTCCTGTTTGCCGCCTGCGCCTTACCATCGTCAAAAGGAAAAATACTGTTTATCCCCGATTCCGCACAGAGCAATCAACAGGAACAACCCGGCTTATCCAGCTCATGGCAGATAATTGAATCGCAAAGCGGTCACGGCGAGGACGGACTCCCCGCATGGGTACGCAGTTACTTAAACGGAGGCGTTAGGCGCATTGAAACTCTGGATGCCTACCACAAATATGTATTTATTGGAAGAAACCGGGGCAATAATTTTAACGCCCTGCAGCAATGGGCAAACGGCTTTACGGCCGCGCAGGATCTGCCCCGGCTGATTGTGCAGCGGGTGGAACGGCGGCTTCTCGCCGCAGCTGTCCTCTACCCCGACGATGAATACGGCGAATATTTTGCGCACATGATAAAAAGGGTATCGGACGAGGAATATCCGGGGGCCGTTAAAGAATCCATCTTCTGGACTAAACAAAAAAGAATTCCGAGCGAAGCGGAAACCGCAGAAAACGCCGATCCCGAAACGCCGCCGGAAAACGCTGTTGTTGAACACGCTGAACGCTATGAATTTCTGATCTTGTTCAGTATAGACCGGGAGGCGTTTCAGGCGCAGATACAGAACATAATGACGGATATAAAAACAACCACCGCGCCGACACGGGATCAAACAACGGCGATAAACAAAATTCGCCAAACTTTTTTTGAGGGATTTTAATGGAAGCGCTGCTGCAATGGGGGCTTGATTGCATCAGGCTGATTCAGGGCTGGGCGAATCCCCCGCTTACTATGCTCATGCGGTTCATTACCTTCCTCGGTTCCGCCGGCGCGTATATAGCGGTAGTGTGTTTTGTGTACTGGTGTATTGATGAAAAAAAAGGCCTGCATTTGGGAATCATGATGCTTATCTCAATCTGGATAAACCTCTCCCTAAAATGGGCGCTGGATCAACCCCGTCCGTTTTTTCCCGCCTACGATCCGTCGGTTGGCATCATAAGCGAAAGGCTGGGGGGATTCCCGTCGGGCCACGCGCAGAACACCCTCGTCGCGTTAACCATCATTTCTACGTGGTTAACGCGAAGATGGGCGTATATCGCCGCCGCGCTGGTCTGCCTGCTGGTAGGATTTTCCCGCGTGTACCTCGGCGTGCATTTTCCCACAGATGTCATCGGCGGCTGGCTGATAGGCGGCATATTGCTGGCGGCGTATTTCCTCACCCGCAAGCGAATCGAGGCGCTGATTGCAAAGGGCGGTTTTCGTGGAGGAATGTACGCCTGCGCCGCCCTTGCCTTTGTCATGATCCTGTACCGGCCGTCGGCGGAATTGCTCATACCCAGCGGCACGCTTCTTGGTTTCGGGGCAGGTTATTGTTTATGCAAAAAATATTATAACTTTTCAGCCTCCGCTCTTCCCGGCAGAGTTGGCGTCGCAAAATACCTTGTCATGCTGGTGCGCTTCCTGCTGGGGATAACCATTTTCGCGCTGCTGTATGTCGTAACGGAAAGAATAACGGGTGATATGAATAATTCCGGCAATTACCGGCTAATAGCGTTCCTGCGCTTTGTTCTGCTGGGCCTCTGGATTTCGGCGGGAGCCCCCTGGCTCTTCCGGTTTTTGCGTTTGGCGGAACGCGCGTAATGGGCGGCTATTCCTACGGCGACGATTCCCCCATAGCGGCGTTTGCCACCGTTCCCGGCGGCAGCGCGCTGACACTCATCCGCTGCTGCGGCAAAGGTGCGCTGGAACTTGCCGAAAAAATTTTCTCCAAACCGGAAAAACTGCGGCAGGCGGCGGGCAACACGGTTCTTCACGGCTGGATAGTTACACCTAACAATGAAAAAATTGACGAAGTGCTGCTCTCGGTGTTTCGCGTCCCCCAAAGTTACACCGGAGAGGACAGCGTAGACATCTCCTGCCACGGCGGCAGCGCGGCGGGACGGGGGGTAATGGACGCCTTACGCGCCGCCGGTTTCCGTGACGCCCTCCCCGGCGAATTTACCTTCCGCGCCTTTATGAACGGCAAACTCGATCTCACCCGCAGTGAGTCGGTGATGGAACTCGTTTCCGCCAGGACGGACACCGCCCGCCGTTATGCGATAAGCAGGCTGTCCGGCGCGCTGGAACAGGAAATCAACGCGATAAAAAAACAGTTAGTCGAAATTCTTTCCGGCGTGGAAATCTTTTTGGATTATTCCGAGGATGAGATAGGTGCGGACGCGGACGAAACCGCCGGACGCTTTTCCGGCCGGCAGAGTACGGAAGAAGCCCTGTCCCGATTGCGCACACTCGCCCAATCGTGGCAGCGTCAGCGGATCTATCAGGAGGGGATTCTCGCGGTGATTGCCGGGCGTCCCAATGCCGGAAAGTCCAGCCTGTTCAATCTATTGTTAAAAGAAGAACGCTCAATCGTCACCGCAATCCCCGGAACCACCCGCGACTGGATCGAGGCATGGGTTTCCATAGAAGGCATCCCGCTCCGTCTCGCCGACACCGCTGGCCTCCGCGATGAAAGCCTCGACCCGGTTGAAAATCTCGGTGTAGAGCGCAGCCGCGCCTTGTTGGAAGAAGCGGAACTGGTCATCTATTTGATCGACGGCTCCGCAGGCATTACCGCCGAAGACGCGCAATTTATCAATCAACCGCCGTCAAAGCAGTTGATACTCCTGTGGAACAAAGCCGACATCGCCCCCCCGCCGCCCTCATGCGACGCCGTCAGTATCAGCGCGAAAACCGGCGAGGGCATGGCGGAACTGATCGCGGCAATCGTTAAGGCGGCAGGGATACAGGCGGAGGAAACAGCCGCAAGCGGAGAAACTCAAGACCCCGCCCTCGGCTCGGCGCGTCAGAAAAATTTAGTCGAAGCCGCCGCCTCCGCGCTGGAACAGGCACTCGCACTCGCCGAACAGCAAGAACCGCTTGACCTTATCGCCCCCCTGCTGCGCGAAGCGGTCAACTCGTTAGGCGAAATCACCGGAGAAGTCTCCACCGCCGATATTTTGGAAGAAATGTTCAGCCGGTTTTGCGTGGGGAAGTGAGATCGTGCAACAGTGACAGATGATTGCTATGATATAAATTGTTGGGAAAGAGAGGTTTTTGAGTGTCACAGATTAGTAAAGACTTTGCCATAGAATCTCATATTTCAAGCGCTTATTCAAATAAGGGCATCATGGCGATAGGATACTTTCTTATCCAAATAAAAGGAGTATCCTATGGTGTAAAAGAAAATGATGCAACTGCTCTTGCAAATTCATATGACGCAGTAATTCGTCGCATGGAAATGAGAGGAAAGCATATTGCGCCTGCTGATTTAATTATATTGCCCAGTTTAGAATTAGCTCAAATCACTAATAGTTCCTTATATGGAAGTATAGATAACAAGGATTCTTGGGAATTTAGTATACCAAGCAATGAATTAGCCGACATCATTTACCAAAACAATTTAATTTGGGCTCCTGATGGAGACGAAGCATTTGATGATGGCAGTAGAGTATTTCAATTTGATATAGATGAGGAAATTGTCAGACTAATAGGTTATAAAACTACTGAGGATTATAATGTTCATACATTAAGTGATTTAAAAATGGATTCAAATGAATTTTATGCAACTTTGCAAGAATGGTCGGATAGTTTTTATCAGGAATGGCAAAGTTTAAGGAAAAGATGAAAACAAAAAGACAAAGACCAAAACTTGGGGCTATTTTGGCAATCCCGCTGCCGGACGGCACTTATGCGTTTGGACGGCTTTACAAAGAATGTACTCTGGCTATTTATAAAGGAAGATCGGAAAACATAAAAGAAATTCCAGATAAAAAAGAGTACGATTTTTTCGTCGGAGTATATGCGGATTTATTAAGGGATGGACAATGGCCTGTGGTTGATACTATTCCCTTTGAGAACGAAGATGACTCATGGAGGCCGCCAACTTATATGAAGGATGCTATTACCGGCAAATTTTCCATATATTTTCATGGGGAAGTTTCCCCATCGTCAGAGCAGCAATGTAAAGGTCTTGAATTGACCGCAGTATGGGATAGGCATCATGTAATCGAAAGGCTAATGGGTAAAGGAGATGTTGCTTATCTGCCCCTGAATTAATGATGGCACCAAACATTGGTCACCTTGACGCCCTCTTATGTTCCCGCTGCTAAATAAATAAAACTTACCAATCCATTTTCATCAAACTTAAACATTAGCTCCATGACATCCCATTCTTCATTATAATAATAATAGGAATTGTTATCGATATAATCCGCATTTCCATATTTTGAAAGCACTTCCTCTTTTGAAGTGCCAATGGTAACCCCTCTCTTTGTTGAATATCTATTTGAAAATATTTCTATCAAACGAACATCGGCATCCTGAACCTCTTCTGGTTTTGCAAATGCTGATATAGAAAATATAATACCTTCAGCCGGATATTGTTTAAAAGTTATATTACTATACTTTCTTATACTGTAATAAAGAAGATTTGGATAAATTTGACATATTTCTGAAAATCTTATTCCCAGTCGGATTTCCACATTCTTTGATTTATCAATAATCACATATTCATCCATTGGAAGATTTGCAAATAAATTAGTGTCTGCCATACCTCTGTCAAAATCTTCCCATTGCTTGCTATCTGAATAAAATGTTTTTGATTCACCTAATCCCATTCCAAAATAAACAATATAATGCAAACTACTTTTTTTATCGTAGTACAATGTATCTATCCCGTCTTGTTTTTCTTCAACCCCTATTTCATTTAACGAATTGGGCAGCCTGTTATGAACCATTCTAAAGTTTTCTATTTTTTCCACAAGAATATTTCCTTCTTTCATAAGGCGATAATCTCTTTCATATCTTAAATAAAAGAACAAAATAGTACAAAACAATACTAATATTCCTAAAACTAATATTATATATTTATACTTTCTCATGTTTATCCTTTGGACACGCAAACGGCTCCTGTCACACGAATCGTCTCTCGTCTTCATTATACTTGCCTTTCCCCCTTTAATCCAGTGTCTGTTACCCATGCGTTTTCTTTACACTATACGTTACCATTCAGGTAAAATGTCCGGTTTTGGGTGTTTCAATTTATCTTTTTGGTATACTGTAATACACCATCCGTCATACTTATCATTGTAAATTTCAATTTCAATGTTTTTATCCTTGTGTACATAGGAAATGATATTGGCATCAAGGGCGTATTTGGTCATATTTCCTCAAAGGGTCTAAATCTAAACCGTTCCGGTTCCCCTTCCAGCACCTCGTCGCTGTTTAAAACCGCTTCGCCGAATTGTCGCCATGCTGTTATCCGTTCCTGTCGCTCTTTTTCTTCATTTTCAGAAATAGTTAATGTGGCATTTTGCCGTCCTTTTACATCGACAAGTGGTTTATCGGGAACAAACACGCCATTTTCAAAAAAACCTTCTACGACCAGCATTATACTCTCCTGGATATTATAGAATAGCCCACTCTTATTACTTGGTCAATTATCCCTAATTTGGGTATGCGCCGTAGATTTCCCTTGACTTTTTGGTCTTTTGAGGGCATTATAAAGGAAAATGTCTAAAAGGAGCCCCCTGTGAGCCATTCAACCGATCAAATCAAAAATGTTACTATTGCTGGACACGGACAAACTGGGAAAACCACCCTGTTTGAGCATATTTTGTTCGCTGGGGGCGTGATTTCAAAGGCTGAGACGCTGGAATCCGGCAAAACGGTGAGCGATTCCTCCCCGGAGGAGATTGATCGCAAGATATCCATACATACGGCGATGGGCCATGTGGAGCGGAAGGGGGCAAAACTCAATTTTTTTGACACCCCCGGCTCGTCGGACTTTACGGGCGACGTTATTTTAAGCTTTCGGGCTTCGGAATTCGCCCTTTTGACGGTGGACGGGCGTTCCGGCGTGCAGATCGAGACGATTAAGCTGTGGCGGAACCTGGATATCCGCAAAAAATCGCGGGGCGTTTTTATTACCAAGCTGGATACCGAGCAGGCCGATTTTAGCCGGACGCTTGCCGACATCAAGGAAAAATTCAAAATTGAGCCGACGCCGATAACCCTGCCGATGGGCGCGGGCGGCTCGTTCAAGGGCGTTATCGACGTGCTGCACGAAAAGGCGTATTTTACCGGAGGCGATGGGGTTGAGAAAGAAGGCCCCGTCCCCGACGAATTCAAGGATGCGGTGGCGGCGGCGCGGGAAAAGCTGATCGAGGCGGCCGCCGAGGGCGATGATACCCTCATGGAGCAGTACATCGAAAAAGGCTCCCTCTCGCCGGATGAAATGAAGCAGGGGCTGATCGAGGCTCTGGCGGAGGGCAAGTACGTCCCCGCGTTTGCCGGCGCGCCGCTGAACAATTCCGGCATTGTGCCGCTTTTGGACTTTATCGTCGAAGCCGCCCCCAACCCCCGCACGGCAAAACACATCACGCATGACAACGAAAACAAGGAAGTTATCGTTCCCCTTGACCCGGACAAACCCTTTTCGGGGCTGATAATCAAAACAACGTACGATCAGTTTTCGGGGAAACTGTCATGGATAAAAGTCATCACCGGCAAATTGACGTCGGATACCGAAGCCTACAACGTATCGGAAAACAAAAAAGAGCGCATCGGCAAACTCCATACCTGTCAGGGCAAAAAACTCGAAGAAACAGCGGAATTGGCAGCCGGCGACGTGGGTATTATCACCAAGTCCGCCACCCTCAGAACCAACGACACGTTAGCCGCAACTGACAACGGCCTGAAATTTATCCCCCTGCGCCTGCCGGAGCCGGTACATTCGGTTGCGGTTAACGCGACAGCCAAAAAAGACGATGACAAGTTAGGCGAATTTCTGGTACGCGCCGCGGAGGAGGATAAAACTTTCCGCTATAATTTTAACGGCGAAACCAAGGAAACGGTCATCTCCGGCATGGGCGAATTGCAGATCAACATCATTCTCGACAAGATCAAGACCAATCAGAAAATTGAGATTGAAACCCACATTCCCAAAGTCGCCTACCGCGAGACCATCACCAAAAAAGCCGGCGCCGAATATACGCACAAAAAGCAGACCGGCGGTCACGGCCAGTACGGAAAGGTATTGCTGGAAATCGCCCCCCTGCCGCGCGGCGAAAACTACCAGTTTGTCAACGCTATTTTCGGCGGCGCGATCCCGAAGAACTACATCCCCGGCGTGGAAAAGGGCGTATTGGAAGGCATGGCGCACGGCACTATGGCGCACTATCCCGTTGTCGATGTTGAAGTAAAAGTGGTGGACGGCAAGTACCATCCGGTTGATTCTTCGGAATTGTCGTTCAAGCTGGCGGCGCGTAACGCTTTCCGTGACGCCATGCGTCAGGCCAACCCTACCCTGCTGGAACCGGTGATGACCCTGACGGTTTTTGTCGAAGAAAAATACCTCGGCGACGTAATGAGCGATCTGTCCGGCAAGCGGGGAAAAATTCTGGGGCAGGATTCGGCGGGCGGTATTGCGGAAATACACGCCGAGGTTCCTCAGGCGGAACTGCTGCGTTATTCGATAGACCTGCGCTCAATTACATCAGGCACCGGCTCTTTTACCGTGGCGTTTGATCACTACGCGCCGATTTCCGGCCGTATCGCCGACGACGTCATCAAAGCCCGCGAGTCCTTCAAGGTACAGGAAGCTGACGAGTAAAGTAGAAAAAATGGATACCAATAACACCGTTTTATCTTCGGAGCGTCGCGCCGCGATTGTCGCCGCTTTGAATAAAACTATTGAAACATTTGTCGTCTTTAAGGGAAATACTTTTGCCGAAGTTATGGCGAACGGCGTCTTGCCCATCGCCGATGTTCTGGGTCTGGATCGCGTTGCCATTTACAGCCGCAGAGACAGGGAAGGCGCCCTGCATTTGGGGCAGATTTACCGCTGGGACAGGATAGAGGGCAGCAATGTTTCGCTTAACGACACCCTTATGACCCTTCCCAAGAACGAAGTCACCGATAATTGGACGGAAATTCTGACCAATAACGAATATGTATTCAGATGCCGCAGCAGCATGACCGAAAGCGAACAAAATTTTACCGGCATATTCGGCGTTCAGTCCATTTTACTGGTTCCCATTTTCTCGTACGGAAAATTTTGGGGAACCGTCTCCTTTCAGAACCATACGGCGGAAACGAATATCGGCGAGGATTGCATGGACCTGCTCTATTCAGCGGGGAATCTGTGCGCCAATGCGTTAATCAGGGAAAGCTTACATCAAAGATCGCATGACTCTTTAAGGGCGATGGAACGCAGCAAAAAAATGGCCGATATTGTTAATAATACTGCCA
>JGI24698J34947_10001717_pt1 | contig 11671 bp, 6 predicted proteins | sample TergutMp193P3_FD_34947 | JGI IMG/M metagenome (IMG submission 34947)
CCCCCGCGCTTTTTTGGCTTGTTCAATACCGTTTTTGGCTTTGGCATTATTGGGTTCGATTTTCAACACCGCTTCAAAATCAGCGATTGCTTTGTCATAATCTTCAATCCAACAATACGCCCAACCGCGGTTGTAATACGCCTCGGCATAGCGAGGGTTCAGCCTGATTGCCTCAGTCCAGTCCGCGATGGCCTTGTCACTGTCGGCTAAACTATACGAATTACCGCGAAAGTAGTACGCTTCGGCATAGCGGGGGTTCAGTTTGATAGCTTGGGTATAGTCGGCGATAGCTTTATTAAAATTGTTGTTTTCATAATGTACGTTACCGCTTGTAAAGTAGTCATCGGCGGTTTGTTGGGCGAATGTTCGGGCGCATACGGTGAAGGTTAGGAGTAGGAGTAGGGCGGGGGTTTTCATGGTCATGCTCCTTTAATTTTCATTCTATAACGCTCTATCTAGCGTACTGTTACACCTAACGATATCAGGCATTTTGGCGCCCGTTGCTCAGGCTTAAGCCTTCGCACTTTTTATCGCATACAGTAGCCTTTATTGGGGCTACAACGTGCTGCATATATTCATCAACACGGCTCTGCCGTGCTGTTTGTTGTTGGGTGTCAGGTACCTCCGTGTTACCAAATAATCCCACCCCCTCTGAAAGAATCGAAATCAAAAATACAGATCTTCCTCCGGCCCGGCAGTTGTTTCCCAGCATTGTGATGTGTAGGAAGTGTATCCCTTAACGTATACCGCATGGCCGTTGTTGCTTAGTACGGCGCCGGAACTGTCTTTTACCACATTGCTGTTACTCGTATCACCCGCGCTGTACCCGTAGATAGTTCCACCGGTTTTCTCAACGCCGACACTTGCATATACCCCGCCGCCGTGTTCTCTGGCGGTATTGCCGGAGATAGTTCCACTACTCATGGTAAGGGTTCCATCCACATACACCCCGCCGCCATCCCCGCCGGAGGTATTGCTGGAGATGGTTCCTCTGCTCATGATAAAGATTCCAAACAACACATACACCCCGCCGCCTCTATAGCCGGCGGTATTGCCGGAGATTTCACCGCCGCTCATCGTAAAAGTTCTTTCTATAGTACTAATATACACCCCACCGCCGCTATAGCTGGCGGTATTGCCGGAAATTTTACCGCCGCTCATCGTAAAGGTTCCATAACTATACACCCCACCGCCGCTATAGCTGGCGGTATTGCCGGAGATTTCACCGTCGCTCATCGTAAAGGCTCCACTACTCACATACACCCCGCCGCCGTCTTCATCGGCGGTATTGCCGGAGATGGTCCCGCCGCTCATCGTAAAGGTTCCATCCACATACACCCCGCCGCCATCAGCACCATTGTTAATAGAATGGGCGGTATTGTCAGAGATGGTTCCCCCGCTCATGGTAAAGGTTCCGTTATCCGCCACATACACCCCGCCGCCGCCGATGCCTTGACCACCTGCACCGCCGCCTCCGGTATTGCCGGAGATGGTTCCTCCGCTCATGATAAAGGTTCCAAACAACACAGACACCCCGCCGCCGCCCAAACAGGTATTGTTGGTAATGGCTGATCCGGTATTCATTTTAAGCGTGCCGCTCCATACCCTCACCAATGCGTCGTTATTACTGCTGCGGCCTACGAGGGTAATGTTGTCGTCCAGAATCAGGGTAACGCCGGAGCCTATAAAAAACATCGGTCCGTTGGACGAAAGGCTGATGGTACGATTTGCGTCAACGCCTGTAAGGGTTATGGTGATGTTACTCTTGTAATGGTTAAAGCCCTTGGGACTAATGCTCTCATCGGCGCTTGCTTCTACGGTATAGCTGGTATCGCTTTGCGCGTGGAGTTCAAGCCATGCCAGCTTATTTTCAAAGCCCTCAACGGAAGAAAAGGGAACAATATTCCCCCACTGGGCATACAGGGTGATGGCGGCGATGTTGCCCGCCGGCATATAGGATGAACCCGCCGTGTAGACCGTACCCGAGCCGTCTGCCCTGGTGTTCCAACTGGTGAAGCTGGCGTATATCAGTGACAGATTATCTCCATCGGGGAGGGTTATACTGTTACCCGGCTGGATTCTCTGTGAAACAGGAGTCATGCCGCTCCCCCCGTTGGTGTCGAACGTTACGGTGTAGGTTGTTACGGTCCAATGACCGTAGAGGGTAACATCACCGGTAACCTTGTAAGATGAACCGGCGTTGTAGTTGGTTCCTGTGCCGTCGGCATTGGTATTCCAGCCGATGAAGGCGGTGCCGCTCATGTACTGTCCGTCGGGAAGCGTTATGACGGAACCATCACGTGCCGTCTGTGGGGCAGGGGCCGTACCGCTCCCGCCATTGGTGTCGAAACTTACGGTATAGATTGTGGTTGAGGGTGTTTCGTTACCACCCGGATTGGAACAGCACACCAACAACACGGTCGCCGCGATAATGGCAGCAAGCCGCCGCAGTTTGCATTGGTTTTGCATAGATTACCTTCCTGTTTTTTTAGTGGTTAAAATTAAATAATGCCTGTTTTCCGATACTGCCGGAGCGGAATCCAGACTTATAAAGTTTAACATGTATCCATAACCGATTTGAAAACTCATTTCATTACTGAATGGATACAGAAGCGAAGCCTCAGCTTTAAGGGAGTGTGTTACCACCGTTCTATCGGGATGTATCCATTTCATATTTTCATCAAAATCAATAAACTGATACTTGAGCCAGGCTGCATCGTAAAGTAACGACAGATTGAAATATTTAAAAATAGTACTGTCTAAATTCAGATAAAAGTGGGGGCTGCCCCAGGTGTTTTGCGTATAATCCGCTATTTCAGGATCTATTAAGGGAACGATGCTCATTTTTTGAGCGGCATTCAGAAAGAAAACCGGCACCAAGCCTGCGGAAAAATGAACCTTAAACCTGTCTGAAAAATAAGAAATACCTGTTTCCAATAATGGCCCCAAAAGGTGCATGGCAAAATCATTATTATAGGAATTAACCCGTTCCCGCGGCGGTTCCAGGGTTTCCAGTACGGGCATATTAAAAAACCCTTTCTCGGTAAGTTTATTGTATTCATAATACAGGCCGGCTCCGGCCCAAAACCTGAACTTTGATCGTTCAATCAGACGATATTCGACAGGCAGTAAGAACACTTCGAACAACTTTTCGTTTGTTGCGTTCAAAGAATCCGCGGTTCCCGGGATTTCTTCGTTCTTTTCTATGGTAGTATAACGAAATTTCACCTCCCCTCCCCAAAAATCGTTATACATAAGACCGGCACCCACATCAGTTATGGAACCATCCGCCAAAATTTTTGGCGAAAGGAAAAAACTGAATTTCCCCAAGTTTATATTGGTGTCCTGCGAAAAAACGGGCCAGGGCATGAGTAACAATGCCGCTAATACGACATTTCCTAAAATAATTTTACTTCTCATAATTAACCTCCTAAAACCTGAATTTATAAAAAACAGGCTCGTTACCGTGAATATATGATCTGACAATATCATTCGGTGAAATTGTTTTGGCGTTATACTCTGAATTGTATTCTTCATCCGATGTCAAATTATCAAAATTCGGGGTAATGGCGTTCATGCGATCCAGCGAAATATTATACATAGCATCATCCTGGCTTTCCTTAATTAACATAACAAAATAATCATCTCCTGAACATTTTGGAACATCAATGAAAGGAAACTCTTCTCCTCTATTTGTGAGAATAAAAGAGGTACTACCAAAGTTTGAATGTGTAAATGTATCAGCGTGGGGCGTTCTAACAATAAGATTCACGTAAACTTCCCAAATTGCCGGAGAAGTATACAAAATAATGCGCGTTTTTTCACTATAGAATTTTATTGAGACTGAATCTTCCCATGTCATTCTGTTTGCGGTTATTTGTATGCCTATTTTTTTATACTCATATTCATTGTTTACATTGACACAGGTAAGATTTATGGGTATCTTATTGCCGTTTCCGTTGGGGGAAAAAGCGCCGGATAACGCGGAAGTTGAGGTAAGCCCGGCGGGCAGGGTCAATTGATACGTACAGGAACCATTGTAGGCATTGGCGTTTATGATGTTGAGATTAATATCCAGATAATAAGTTGCATTGATATATAATCCATATATATGCACCAATTCCTTCCTTTCTTCACCCATAGAAGTATTCGTTAGAATATAGGGATCGCTTATTGACGCTTTGAAATTTATGCCGTCTTTTATCATAACATTGCCAATATCTTCATTATTGGTATTTGATATTACCGGAATCGATTTATCGCCTACAGTAACTTCATAGGTATCGCCAGGGATAACGCCGGCGACTTCAAAGTTTCCATCGCCGTCAGTTTTTGTTGTTTGCGCATTGGCGCTGTTATTCAGGTTAGAAACAACGACATCAATGCTGCCTATACCGCTGATTGCCCTGGCGGCATCAACCGATCTTGATGCCGTATCATTCACCACACGGCCGTTAAATGATCCATTGGGAATTCTTGAGGCAAAAAGGTAGTCTGTTACTCCATGTGGTGAAGGATTTTCCCATGTACCGCCATAATTACCACTATAATAATAATAATCAGTCATCTTAAGCACATTAGGGGAAATCCTTTCTATAACAGGATTGTTAACATATTTACCGGAATATTCACCATTATCATAATAATACATATCCATGTTACTAATATATAAAACAGACCCAATATCAGTAATCCATTCGCCCCAATACTCTTCACTGTATTTATTACGTTCAGCAAGCGAACCCGAAGAAGGAACTGATAGACCGGCTTGATGGGCATTGGAATAATACTTAAATGTTATTCTACGCCCTCTTATTTCAGAAACTACTCTTTCTTCAGAAATCCCATTTGGGCTTAAACCGAAGCTCTGATCAACATAGCGTTTGTATTCAACAGTCCAATCATATTCTATCTCTTCATAATCACTATAGATTATTTTTTGTTGGGTATTGAAGCGATCACCTGTAACCTCAATAATGCCCGTTTTTTCCGTACCACTGCCAGCTTCACGAAAGGGTGTATATATGTTTATCGTGATTTTATATTGTGTTTCATTTATAAAGTAATAGTCTTTAGTCTTATCTTTTTCTTCCCGATCAAAAAGCATATCAATGCATGTCGTGAAAAGCGTCAGCACACTGAGCAATAGAATTAATACGGTCTTTTTCATGGTAATACTCCTTTCTCATTTATTAACAGCCCATATGGACCGTTTTCCAGAAAGATAACTGATACTCCCATACCATTTCTAGGGCACGGTAAACGAACCCATAAGCGTACCGTTACCTACGCTCCCCGAACTACCGTACTGTTTGGAAATCAATACCCTGCTGCTGTCAGTCGTTCCCGATGATGGATTAAACGCCGGATTGGGCGAAGCGGCAGTGTAATACACAGCAAACGAACATTCATAATCGTATGTACCGCCGTTCACCCAATAGAACCTGACCACATCGCCCGGATTAACCGTGAATGTGTGATACCCCGGACCGCCGCCGCTGCCAAGTCTTGCGTTGGTCGAAAGATCTGTTCCATTTACGTTAATTCTCAAAGCCGCGTTGCCGTCCCAACCATCACCATATTTATCCCACATGGCGACGGTAACTCCTACCGTTCCCGGTACTACTACCGGCCCCGTCCCGTCCACCAGAGTTGAGCCGTTGCTGTACAGGTTGTCTGTTTCCCAAACGGTGGTGTTGCGCCTTGGATTTGAATTACCATTACCACTATCGTAGTAAATCGCATGACCGCCGCCCAATCCGCTGCTGTTGCTTTGTGCCGTATTTTTAAGCGGGATACCGTCCGCGTCATTTCCGCTTACCTCGCTGCCGTAAATAATGCCACCGGTCTTTACAAAAGAGACAGGCATAAAAGCAAACCTTACACCCCCGCCGTATGCTCCTACGGAATAATTTGCTGACCCATAAGTGTAGTTGGGATTGACAGATGAGATAACGCTATTACCGCTGATAATACCGCCGTTCATAATAAAATCACTTCCCTCGGTAATATTTATGCCACCCCCCTCTGCAGCGCAATAATTATTACCGGATGCATTAACGGTATTCTTTCTGATTGTACCGCCCCTGAAGTAGAAAGATGAATTTTTAACAATAACAACACCCCCGCCGCTTGCAGCTGCCATTAAGTTTGTTGATCGGCTGTTAAGGGTATTACCTTCTATAATTCCGCCGGTCATTTCAAAGCGGCTGTTATTGTCAATGCGTATGCCGCCTCCATTAGCACCAATGATCTCGCCAGATGCGACATTGGTAACAAGGTTATCCCTAATCGCCCCGCCGGTCATCAGAACATTGCTGCCGTTAAGCGCGTATACACCGCCACCCCGTACATCCCCCCTGATAGTACCGTTCACCGTATTCCCGCTAATCTCACCCCCGGCAATTTCCAGCGTTCCATTGTTTACATAGACACCTGCCCCGCCGGTTTCATTAACGGACGTGCTGTACGTATTCCCCGTAACCTTCCCCCCGCTGTTCATCACCAGCTTGCCGTTTGTGTTCACTTTTACCAGCGATGTGTTATTGTTACTTATGCCCCGCAACACAATATCTTCCAGAGCCAGTTCCACATCCGCGCCAACGGTAAACAGCGAACCCTGACCGGAAAGGCTGATATTCCGTGACGCGGTATTGCCCTTCAGAGTTATGCGCTTGTTCCGGTACGCGGCAGGCGTAAGGTCTTGCGGGCTTAGGCTAAAGTCAGCGGTAATGGCAATGATAAAATCATCGTTGGAACTGCTGCGTATTGTGGAAAGGGCCGAATTAAATTCCGTTGCGGTTGAAGCGGTAAGTGTTTCGCCGCTCCCAATAACGTTAAACCCCGGCGGTAATTTGACAACGCCGTTCTGCCACTTGAGGATGGGGAAGGGGTACGATGATGGCCCCATCTCCCACACATTGTTAAAGTCCCAACCGAGGCCGGTTTCGTAGGTGGAACGCTGTTTAAGCTGGGCTGCGGTTTTATCAAGACCGTTGCGGCTGTTGGGATCATTGCTGGTAACGGTAGAGCCCCTCACCAGCATACCGGCGTATGCGTAGTTGTTGGCGAGAGTTGTAGCTTTATTGTGATGATCATATTGGATTCTGGCATAATATGTGCTATTGGGATTGTTTATCCGTTCCATCAGCGTCACACAGCTACTTAAAGAACCAACACGTCCTATTCCGCTGCTGCTGGTCCATCCTGAACTTGTCGCGTTATTTGTTATTGTACCGGCGCTATAACTCATTTGGATAATAGTTACTTCCCCGGAATCGACACCATGTAATGCGGAATATAATCCATTGCCGGTTATATTGCCGATATAATAACAATTCCTGATGGTGTTAGTAAAATTTGCAATTCCACCGACATCATTATGGGTACCACTGCTTGTCGTCGTTATGTTCATACTTGCATAGCAGTTTTCTATAATTGAAGAAATATCCCCTTCCATGTTAATTCCAGAGATACCGCCGATAGACGTACTGTAATTATTGGAATTGCTGACCGTAATTCCCGACTGTGAATATATGCCACAATTCCTAATAACACTGTTCTTATGTGCCCCGGCAATTATTCCAATTCGTTGAGAAGTGCTGTTGGTCACCGATATTACATTTGTTCCCAACTCCACCTGTAAATCCTGAATCAACGCATCTTCTATATACCCGAACAGCCCGATAAAGTGGATAGAACCGCCCGGAAGAACCAGATTGCGTATGGTATGCCCGTTCCCGTAAAGATTACCACTAAAGGCGTGTATGCTATCAGTCGGGACGCCATACTGATTAACCGTCTCCACACGCCCGATCGGTGTCCATGTCCCGCTCAGTGTAATATCCTGTTCCAGAACATAGGCGTTCTTCCCGTTATTATACGCGGGATCGTCAATATGAGCGCGAATGGCTTCAAGATCGGCCTGGGTGTTGATGTTGATGCGCGTTCCGCCTTGGGGAATTTCTATGACGGTTGTCCCTCCTCCCTCTGTTACAACAACCACCGCAGCATTACTCACCGCTGTCGCGGTTATGTTTCCGTTCATGCCGTTTTTGGTGTTAGTTACAACTACGTAATAGTAAATCGTCCCGGCGGTATTGGTCGGCGGCGTATAACTTGAACTTATCGCGCCTGAAATAAGCGTCCCGTCTGAATTGCTGTTCACCGCATTACTGTACCATTGATACGACAGAACCCCGCCATCGCTGACGCTTGCATGTACCATAAGCCGGCTTGCCGGAACGTTACGGAAGTAGGCGCCGCCTGCAGGATGTTCGTTGATAACGGGCGCTGCCGCGTCAACCGCCAAGACCGCCTGTGCGCTGTCGGACGATAATCCTCTGCCCGCGCTGTTGGCGGCTTCTACATAGTAGTAATAAGTACCGGCGGCCAGGCCCAAATCCTCGTACGATATATTGCCCGTACCCCTCGCGGTTAAAAGCTGGAATTGCTCACCGTCCGGGGAACGATACACATAATAAATATCCGCGCCGTATACGTCATTCCAGCTTACGATTACGGTGTTACCTACATCTGCTGCGGTAATCTCAGGCTTCCCCGGTCTGGTCAGCACAGGTCCGTAAGAATCCGACAGATAACCTTCCTGAGTTCCGTTATAGCCGCGCACGCGGTAATAGTAAGCTTCGCCGCTTATTATTCCCTCATCCCGATACGTTGTTGATGATGCTTCGCCAATTTCTTCGTAATACTCATTGTCAGCAGAACGGTACACATGGTAGGAGCCCGCATTGGCAGCCGTGTTCCACGAAACATTGATAACCGGTTCCGCTCCCGAATAATCCACTGCGGCGCGCAGGTTTTGCGGTTTTGCGGGCGCGGGAAGGCCGGTGCCCGTCTCAATGTTCACCGAATCCGAAGGAATGGATACATACCCTTCGCCGCTGTCGTTATAACCGCGCACCTGATATGAATACGAACCTGCCGCGAGGTTTTCATCATTATATACAGTTGTTTTTGTGTCATGGCGGATTATATACACATCTCCGTCATACATTGACGCGCGGTATAAAATATACCCTTCCGCCCCTGTTACCGGTGTCCAGGTAATGGTTATGCTGTTACCCGAAACATCGGTACCGGTAATCTCCGGCGCTTCAAGAATACCCTGATTCTGTACCGCAAACACTGGTCCCGCCCACCCGGACGGTTCGCTGACTTCCCCGCTTTTGTATGCCGTTAGCCGGTAATAATATGGAATATCCGGCGGCACCGACGCGCCGGTATCAATGTAGGTAGTCCCGCCCGTCGAACCGCGGCGGACAATATGGTCCGGATTATCGGCGGGTGCGCGGTAAATAGTATAACCGTCCGCGTTAGCTGAAATATCCCAGCTTATCTGTATGCCGCCGGAAGAATCCCCTGCCGCCTGTACATTCGTCGGTGGCTGTAACGACTGAGGTTGTTGTTTTTCATATCCCGCCACAAGACCGGCGAACTTTCCGTCAGTCTCAAAAGCGCACGTAACAAAAAGCGGCAGCAGCGCCACAGCCGTTATTATTCGTATCAATGTACCCCGTTTCATACTCTCTCCTTATTTTTGCCTGTTCAGAAAAAATTCCCATTCGTAACCGAGCGAAAAACTTAAAGTGTTTCGTGTATACAGCGCAAGCGTACCAGAATTGTCATTGATCACCGTCTTGTCAAAATCGCCCGAAAAACGCGCGTCCGCAAATAATATGCCTGGGCCCAGCTTAATGCCCGCATTCACTCCGGCGACATAGCCCGGAGGTATCGAAAACCGGTACGAGCTGTCATCGTACACATTGCTGTGCAGTTTCATGTCCCCCAGGGGGATATTAAACGACATGCCGCCGAAAGCGGACAGCACAAAGATCCCCGGCCTGAACGTAAAACGGGCCAGCAGCGGCACGCGCAGCGAAACGGAGTCAAACGAGGCGGTATACGCTGAGCCGTCCGCTTCGCTCCCCGAATAGGAAACCTTGTCTATGGACAGGGCCAGTTCGGTTTGCACGGCGAACCAATCGGTAATATAAAACGCCCCCTGAACCGCCGGTTCAAAACCCGAGGCGGGACTTTCGGCATCGCCGTTTACGTCGTCCGAAAGCGTCCAGAAGTGGGGGGAGAGGCCGGCGCGAACGCCAAGCAGGGCTATGTGGTTTTTATCGGGTGAATCACCTGAAGCCAGCAGGGATCGGAGTTTTCTGTCCTTTTCACTTATCCCTTCAATAAGAAACGGATATGTTTGGCCGGTTTCGGTTATGAGCGGTCTTAATATCAGCGTATAGGTGTTATCATCCTTGCTAATAGAGCCGGTAACAATACATTGGGCGCTTAACATTTTTCCGATAGCGAGTTCGGTTTCCTCGCTGGTTTCCATATTCAATGAGAGAGCCAACTCCTGCCGCCGCAATTCAATGTTATTGCGATCGACAATGATAAAATGGTCTCTGCATTGGCTTTCCAGTCTTGGTAAAATATAATCGGACACAGCTTTATCCTTTTCCGGATTTGGAGCGGTAAAGTTCATAAACGCCACTCTTGAATTTTTCGGCAGTTGTTCAAGCCCAATCAGATACTGTGCCGCATTGCGTATAGCCTCGTCCAGCGAGGCTGCCTGATTAAGTCCCGCTGTTTTACTGTTTACCGTGTCCCCTTTGGTAATTGAACGGGCGGCGTTTTGGGCAAGGATGTTTACCATAGCGGCGTTCCCGTATTGGCGGCGCCTCTCCGCTGCCGAGGGGTCAAGCATGATCAATAAACGATAGAAATTATCGGTAGCCTGGGCCGCGTCATAGGCAGCATTGAGCAGTTCAACCGCGTCAGGGGTTCCAGGATACTTTTCCGCTTCCGCTTTTAGATATTCGATTAAATTTTCACTTTCGCTTATCAGCGCCGCGTAACGGGCCGAACATTCCTTTCTGTTCATGCGGGCGATTACATATACCCTCCCGTCAGCCGCAGCCCAGGTATCCATCTGCACCCCCATAAGGCCGTTAACGCTGGTAGAGCTGGTAAGTTCTTGGGCGATTTTTTCGCTTGCGGAAGATACTTCTGTCTTTTTCCGGCCTGTGTTGTCGATTACCCGTGCAAACCGTTGGTTGTCCGATATCGTTTCCTGTATATTTACATCGAAATTCCTGGCCAAACCCGCTATAGCGGCGTTTTCCGCCAATCTTTTGTCCTCACCGATTGCGACATAGCATAACCACTCGCTGTTGGGATACACTGCGGCCATGTCGGTTACCCAGAGCGGCGCGTCTGCGGGCGTTGGCCGCGCCTCTGCGGACGTTGACTGCGCCGGCCCCGTACTTACGCAGCCGCCCCAAAAAAACTGAATCGTTAATAGTACAAACGGGATATTTACCGCTCTTTTCATGGTAATACTCCTTTGATTGAAGAAAATGGGGAAATGGATTTATTGGTATTTTGATGATTGCTGCGAAAGGTGTTACTTGCCGGGCGGCTGCCGCTCGGTCTGAAGACCTCGCGCGTTTTTTGGCATACTGTGGAATTTACTGAGCCTACGCTGTGCTGATTTGGTTGATCCACACGGCTTGCCGCCGTGCGGTTAGCGAGCGGGCGGCTGCCGCTCGGGATAAATCCCTCGCGCGTTTTTTGGCATACCGTGTAATTTACTGAGCCTACGCTGTGCTGATTTTGTTTATCCACGCCCTGTCGGGCGCGATTA
>JGI24698J34947_10001718_pt1 | contig 11669 bp, 4 predicted proteins | sample TergutMp193P3_FD_34947 | JGI IMG/M metagenome (IMG submission 34947)
AAGGCATATTGCAAATATTTTGAAAAGTTATTTAACATAAGAACATGTAAGCGAGGGTTTGTTAAAAATTTTGTCTAAACTCAACATTGAAAACGAGCTGAACGAGCCGCAGATAAAAGCGGTGCGTGCCATTGAGGGGCCGGTTTTGATCATCGCGGGCGCCGGTTCTGGAAAGACAAGGGTAATCACATACCGTATCGCGCACATGCTTGAAAAGGGAATTTCCCAAGGAGCGATACTTGCCCTTACCTTTACCAATAAAGCGGCGCGCGAAATGGAAACAAGGGTCAAGGAGCTGACAGGGAAAAAACTGCAAAGTCTTACAGTAAGCACCTTTCATTCGTTTGGAAATAAAATTATCAGGGACGAAGCTGAGCTTCTTGGCTACAGAAAAAACTTTTCGATTTACGACGAGAGTGACAAGATGACTCTTATCAAAGAAACTTTGCGCGAATGTCGAATGTTTTCAAGCAAGGTTGATATTTACGCGCTTAGTCAATTTTTTTCCAAAATTAAAACAGGACTTGCGCAGTGGACAGAAAACGCCGACATGAAGTCTGTCTTTGAAGAATACAACCAGTCGCTAAGAATTTACAATGCCGTAGACTTTGACGACCTTTTAACAATTCCCCTTCATCTTTTTGAACATTACGAGGACATTAGAAAAAAATACCAGAAACGCTACCGTTACATCATGGTAGACGAGTTTCAGGACACAAGCGTTGTCCAATACCGCCTGATGAAATATCTAACCGCCTCAGAAGATTCCAATGTCTGCGTAGTAGGAGACGACGATCAGTCAATTTATTCATGGAGAGGCGCTAATTATGAAAATATTTTATTTTTTGAAAGGGATTTCCCCGGCAGAATAGAAATAAAACTTGAGCAGAACTACCGCTCCACTTCCACAATACTGGACGCGGCAAACGGCGTAATTTCGCATAACACAGACAGAAAGAAAAAAAATCTTTGGTCGGGAAAGCAGGGCGGAAAACCGATAGAATTATTCTACCCCGAAAACGAAAGAGGCGAGGCTTTTTTTATCGCCGGCCAAATCAGCCATTTAATGATAACGGAAGATTACAAATATCACGATTTCGGCGTACTTACGCGCACCAATTCTCTTGCGCGTAACATCGAAGAAGCTTTTTTAGCGGACAACATTCCCTACCGCGTGTCTGGAGGGACAAGTTTTTTCCAGCGCAAGGAAATAAAGGACATTTCCTCGTACCTGCGCGTAATAGCAAATCCCGACGATGACGTAAGCCTTTTGCGCGTCATCAACACTCCGCGCAGGGGCATAGGCAGAACAACAATCGCCGCGTTAAGCGACATTGCCAGAAAAAACCGCTCCAGCATCTGGGACGCCCTTTCGCGCTTGAACTACGAGCGCTCTCACGGACAGCAGGGGCTTTTTCAGGACCAAAAGGCGGCGACAGAACTGGAAGAGTTTTCAGGTTTTATCGAAAATTTCCGCGAGAAAATGCTGGAGCGGAAGACGGAAACAGACACGCCGTGGAAACTTTCATCAAATGTACGCGCGTTAGTTGACAATATCGATTACTGGAGTTATCTGGTGCTGGAACACGGCAAGGATGAAAAAAAAGCGCGTTGGAAATTCAGCAACATTGAGTATTATATCCGCATGATAGAAAACTGGGAATCCGATCCCGACAATCTTGACTCAGGGCTTTATCCCTGGCTGAACAGAATCAGCCTTATCACAAGAGACGACGGCGAAGATAACAACGAAGGCAAAGTTAACCTTATGACAATCCACTCCGCCAAGGGCCTTGAGTTTCCGGTTGTTTTTATCGCCGGCGCGGAAAAGGGGCTGATTCCCCACGAGCGCAGTACAGGCGAAGAAAATGATGAAAACGAAGAAAGCGGAAATGTCGAAGAAGAGCGCCGTCTTTTTTACGTCGCGATTACAAGGGCGAGGGAAAAGTTGTACATAACAAGCTGTCAAAAGCGCCGGCGTCTTCAAAGCGTCAACGAGTGCGAACCTTCCCCATTTCTCGACGAAATCCCCAAAGAGCTAATCAAATACCACGAAAAAGAAATAGAAGTTGTAAACGATGAACAAGCGGAACAATTCATGGCGCAGATAAAAGCCAAGTTTGTCTAAAGCGCGACTTCGCTGAAAGGCGGCGCCTCTTCCAAGACCCTCGCTATTACGCGATGATCCGCAAGCAGTAAATCGAGGTCGCTTTCCAGAATGGAAAACGCATCGGCGCGGGCGCGTACAAGTTCTTGCGCGTCGCGGACGGGATTGGCAATTCCTAAAACCAGGTAGCCTGACTGCTCAGTCCCCGCGATTTGGCCTGGGCCGCGCATTTTAAGGTCTTCTTCCGCGATTAAAAAGCCGTCGGAGTTTTCAAGCATTACTTTCAGCCGCAGTTTGCCTTCGTCGGTTAGATCGTCTGAGTAGACAAGAAAACAGTACGACTGATCTTTGCCTCTACCCACGCGCCCGCGCAGTTGGTGTAACGCAGACAGGCCGAAGCGTTCGGCGTGCTCGATGACCATACATGTAGCGTTTGGCACATCAACGCCCACTTCCACAACGCTTGTCGCGGTAAGAATTTTTATCTCTCCACGGCGAAAATCGTCCATCGTCTGCCGTTTGTTTTCTTCCGTCATTTTTGAATGAATAAGAGCGACCTTATACCTTGGAAATATTTCTTTCGCAAGCCTGTCCGCCATAGAAACGGCGTCCTTTATATCTTCTCCGCCGTCAATCAAAGGGTAGACAAAATATGCCTGCCTTCCCTGCTCCAGCTCTTTGCGGACAAAATCGTAAACTCTCTTTTCGCTGGATTCTTTTGCAAGATGAGTCTTCACCGGTTTTCTACCGGGAGGCATGTCCTTTATTGTAGAAACGTCCATGTCGCCGAAAATCGTCAGGGCAAGAGTTCGTGGAATTGGAGTCGCGCTCATCATTAAAAGGCTTGTGTTTTCCCCCTTGGACATTATAAGCGCCCTTTGCGTTACGCCAAAACGGTGCTGTTCGTCTATCACCACAAGCTTGAGGTTTTTATACTCAACGTCTTTTGAAAAAAGAGCGTGAGTGCCTACAACTATGTCGATTGTTCCCTCTAAAAGATTTTTTATTAACTCTCTGCGCCCGGCGGCCTTTATATTCCCCGTAAGAAAAGCTATACGGCATCCCAACGGCTCCAAAAGACGCGCGGCGTTTTCTGCGTGCTGGCGGGCAAGCAATTCAGTTGGGGCCATAATCGCCGCCTGAGCGCCGTCCTCTACCGCTTTTAATGCCGCAAGAAATGAAACCAGCGTCTTTCCGCAACCGACATCTCCCTGCAAAAGACGCGCCATCGGCGATTGAGTTTCCATGTCGCGGTTGATTTCGGCGACAGCCTGCTCCTGTCCTTCTGTAAGCGAAAAGGAGAGTCTTTCAAGAAGTTTTTGCTGAAGAAGCGAATAAGGCGGGCCACTCTCATTTTTTTGCGGCGCGGAAGTAATTTTTTGTCCGCGCCTTTCAAACGCGCGTTTTCCCACCATCACCTCAAGATAAAAAAGTTCTTCGTAAATTAAAGTTTTTTTAGCTAACTCCAGCTCCGCATCGCTTGAAGGAAAATGAATGGCTTTAATCGCCTGTCTCTTTGACAGCAGATTGTCTCTTTGAATAATATGCGCCGGAAGTTCGTCTTCAATATTTTTCGCGTAATGTTCCAGTACATGAGAGGTGTAACGGCGCATCATTGCCTGTGTAATTCCGGCGCAGAGCGGATAAACAGGCAGTATTCTGCCGAATGCGGCGCTTGAATTGACAGGTTCAATTTCAAAAGAGCTGGATTGAATTTCTCCGTACTTGTGATAAAAGCGCCCCCAAAGCCTGAACTGCTCGCCTTGAACAAGCTGTTTTTCAAGCCACGGCCTGTTAAAACAAAGAAGAGCAGCTCGCGCCGACTCGTCTTCAATATAAACCTTTAGGGTTTTCATTTTGCCGTAGCCTACCCAGTCGCGCGTCAAAACGGTAACGACAGTGCAGACCTTGGCGTTTTTAAAACCGCTGATCGGGACGCTGTTCGCGCGATCTTCCCAGTCACGGGGATAGTGCAGAACAAGGTCTGATACGCTCGTTATTCCCAAACGCGCGAGCTTTGAAGCGGACGCAAAGCCAATTCCCTTTACGGCGCCTGCCGGAGCGGCCAAAGAACGCAGAAACATTAAAACGGCAGTTTTACCAGCAGTTTCGCAATCTGCGGTATAATAAGTTTTCCGCCAAGCCAAATTGCAGCTAACACAAGAAAGGAAATTATCACTCCTTTAACGTAGCCGGTTATTTTATCGCCGAAGATTATGCGGTTTGTTCTGTACAAAAGCGGCTGAGTAATCGCGTCTATAATCCGCCAGAATGTTCCGTACATGTCGCGGTTCGTAAGATAGGCGATAAAACGCAGAAGAATTAAAATCAGGCAAAACCCGAGAATAAACGACACGATGGGCCACAGCGACAAAAGAATAATAGCCAGAATATTTCCTACGGTGATTTTTTCGATTCTTACAAAAGAGTACAAGAGGTTCTGAACGAGGGAAAGAAAAGCTATCGCCGCAATAGGAGAGAGATCCAGAAAGCCGAGGCGCAGGTTTAAATTCCGCCGCCACCAGTCAAGATAGGGGTCTGTAATACGCGCCAAAAAATTCACCGGTTTTCCCGCGACGTTGCCTGAGAACCATGTAATTATTATGCGGATAAAAATCAAAAGTGAATAAATACCCGCGGCCGCAGCCAAAAAATTGAAAAAAAACCGCATTTATTTCCTCCATGCCTCCGCTACACATTTACATTTTTTTATCTCTTCAATTATATCCCGATTTTGGGAAATAGCGATACCTGCCGCCGCGCGAATTTTTCTTTCACCGCCCGACACCGGAACGTGTATAAATATTAAAGCCGAGCCCGAATTTTCGGCAATATAATCGCGAAGCTGTGTCAGATTTTCCCCGTCATCCACGGCCGCATTGTCCAGCCTGATGTGTATCTCATGAGGTTTGGGCGCAGGCTCAAGTTTTTTTTCAACTTTTGGCTCAGGCGGCTTCTCCCCTGCAGCCACTTTTCGCGCGGCGCTTCGGCAAAGCTGGGCGATGTCGGCGATGCCTGAAACTTTCAGGCTGATTTTTTCAGGGTTGCGTTCGTTGGCCGGGTCTATGCTTCCCCTAAGCGCGATTATTTCGTCAAGCTTAAGAAAGTTTCTGCATTCGGCGTAAGTTTTTGAAAAGAAAACAAGATCGATGTCGCCTTCAAAATCCTGCAATGAGGCGAAGGCCATTTCATTGTCATTTTTATCTCTAAATTCCCTAAGCGATTTTAAGAAACCGATAATCGTGTAACTTCCCTTAGGCGAGTTTTTAAGATTACCGCTTTTCAAATCCGCCATGTAGACCCAAGCGGTTCTGAATGTTTCCCACTTTCGCTCAAGAGCCTCGGTTTCTTTCACAGCGGTGTCAACATCTTTTCTGTTTATACAACTTTCAACGATAAAACTGTACTTGTCTTTATCTTTTTGATAATCGATCTTTCCCTGTAAAATTGAAACTTTGTCCTGCTCTACCTCATTCTGACATTTTTCCCACGCGCCGGGAAAAAAAGTAACTTCTATTTCGCCGTTGTAATCGCTAAGAAGCGCGAAAGTCATTTTACTGCCCTTTGCGGTAATTATTGTTTTAACATTTTTTATTATACCCACAAGGACGCAATTTCCAACTTTCAGGCTTTCAGTCTGTCCAAGATTTACTTTTACCGTCTTCTGCCATATTTCGCGGTATTCGTCCATTGGGTGGCCTGAAAAATAAAAACCGATTAGCTGTTTTTCAAGATTCAGTTTTTCCGCGTGGCCGACAGGAGGGAATTCATCAAACTTGAAATCGGGCATGTCAGACTCGCCGGAATCATCAAAAAGGCTTGACTGCCCGAGCAGTTTGTCTTCTTTCTTTTTTTGAGCGTATTCAACCGCACGCTCAAGATTTCCGGCGAGCGTTTCGCGCGTTACGCCAAAACTGTCAAATGCCCCCGTCTGCACAAGCAGTTCTATCACTTTTTTTCCAATAGCCTTGATATCCACCCTGTCAAGAAAATCAATAAAATTCTTATACGGACTTTCCTGTCTGCCGCGCACAATTTCTTCCGCCGGAGCTTCTCCAAGACCCTTTATTCCCAAAAAACCGTAAACAATTTTCCCGTCTACTACGGTAAAAAGTTTGTCTGACTTATTAATATTCGGCGGCTCAACTTCAATTCCCATTCTTCGCGCTTCATCTATGCACTTTGAAAGCTTGTCTTTGTCGGCGCTGTGAATCTCGTTTGTAAGGTTAGCCGCCATGAACTCCGCCGGAAAATGCGCCTTCATGTATGCTGTGTGATACGCAACTATCGCGTACGCCGCCGAGTGGCTTTTGTTAAAGCCGTAACCGGCGAAGGGAACGAGCATGTCGAAAATTCCCTCTGCCTTTGTCCTTGAATAGCCCTGTTTTGCCGCGCCTTCAAGAAAGGGAATTTTTTCCTTATCGAGAATTTCTTTTTTCTTTTTGCCCATCGCGCGGCGCAGAAGATCCGCCTGCCCTATGCTGTAACCTGCAATGATACGCGCGACTTCCATTACCTGTTCCTGATAAACAATAACGCCGTAAGTTTCTTTCAAGATTCCCTCAAGGCTTGGGTCGGGATATGTTATTTTCGTTCTGCCGTTTTTGCTGTCCACAAAACGCGGAATATTCTGCATAGGGCCCGGGCGGTACATGGCGTTTAACGCGATCAGGTCTTCAATGGAAGTGGGCTTTGTCTGCTTCAGAATATTTTGCATGCCTTCAGATTCAAACTGAAATACCTCAAAGCTGTTTCCTTCACCTAACATTTTAAAAGTCGCTTCATCGTTCTCAGGCTCGTTCTCAACGTTGAAGTCCACGTATTTGCCGCCGCGTCGGCGAATCAACTCTGTCGTATGCTTGATAACGTCGAGCGTTTTAATGCCGAGGAAGTCCATTTTTACAAGACCGCATGGCTCAAGGTAATTCATGCTGTACTGGGTAGCTATGCCGCCCTGTCTGCCCGTCTTTGGATCGTCGCGTTCCTGATAGAGCGGAACCAAATCTATCAAAGGAGTTTTGCCAATCACGACACCGGCAGCGTGTATCGAAGAGTGGCGGTGAAGCCCCTCAAGTTTTCTTGCCAGTTTGAAAAGTTCCGTAAAACGTGAATTATCCTCAAGTTCGCGCAGTTTCGGCTCGTCATCAAATGCTTTTTTCAGCGTGATCTTCGGCTCATTGGGAATGAGTTTTGTGATCATGTCCGACTCGGGGATTGATATTCCCAAAGTACGCGCAACGTCCTTTATTACCGCTTTCGCTCCGAGCGTTCCAAAGGTGATGATCTGCCCTACCCTTTCTTTTCCGTATTTTGCGGTAACGTAATTTATTACGTCGGCGCGTCCTTCGTTGGCGAAATCAATGTCAAAATCGGGCATGGAAATACGCTCAGGATTTAAAAAGCGCTCAAAGAGCAGATTGTACTTCAGCGGGTCAATGTCCGTTATGCGCAACGCATAGGCGACAATGGAGCCTGCCCCAGAGCCTCTGCCGGGACCCACCGGTATTCTCCTGCCTTTGGCGTAGTTGATAAAATCCTCGACAATAAGGAAATAACCCGTAAAGCCCATGTTGATAATCGTATCCAGTTCAAATTCGGCTCTTTTTTTAATTTCTTCCCATTTATCGCTATTAGCTGTCATTTCTTTCGCGTAACGCTTTTCAAGTCCTTCTTTGGTAAGGTGGCGCAAAAAAGAGTCGGCGTCTTGAAAACCGGACGGTATTTCAAAATCAGGCAGATACTTGGGTAATTCCTTAACCTTTACATTGGGCACATCCGTTTTACAGCGCCGCGCGATCCGCACGGTGTTCGCAATCGCTTCGGGGTATTCGCTGAAAAGCTCTGCCATTTCATCGCCCGTCTTGAAATAAAACTGATCTCCGTGGTACTTCTTGCGCTTCTCCTCAGTCCGCAGTTTTCCCGTCCCGATGCACAGCAGAGTGTCGTGCGCCTCGTGATCTTCGCGCTCAAGGTAATGCACGTCATTTGTTGCTACCAGCGGAATGCCTGTCTTTGCGGAAATTTTCACGACAGCTTCATTTATCTCTTTTTGCGATAAGTCAGAACCTTTCAATCCTCCTGAGGGAATTCCGTGATCCATTATCTCAAGGTAAAAATTGGGATTCCCCTCGCCGTCCGCGCCGAAAAGCTCGCGGTAATAGAGAGCCTTTTTTTCGGCCTCGTCAATTTTTCCGGCCTGTATCAACCGCGGAATTTCACCCGACGCGCAGGCGGAAAGCGCGATAAGACCGCCGTAATACTTGGCCAAAATTTCTTCGTCTATGCGCGGACGGTAATAAAAACCCTCGGTGTAGGCAAGAGAACACAGTTTTACAAGATTGAAATATCCTTCGCGGTTGGAAGCTAAAAGAATCAGATGATAGTATTTATTCTCATTTTCCGTTCCCTTTTTTTCCAGGCGCGAACCGGGAGAGACATAAACCTCACAGCCGATAATCGGGTTTACAGGATTTTTTCGGTCGGCGTGTTTTTCTTTTCCCTCATCATCTATAACTTCGGTTTCTTTGCAAACGCCGATAAACTCCATCGCGCCGAACATATTGCCGTGGTCAGTCAGGGCAAGGTGGCTCATGCCGAGTTTTTCCGCCCTGTCCGCAAGCGCCATAAGAGAAACAGAGGCGTCTTGCAGGGAATAGTCGGAATGGACGTGGAGATGGACAAACTCGGTCATTTACAGGATTTTACCCTGAAACGCGATTTCCCACAAGAGCGCTTATTCCGATTCCAGCGGATACAAAACCACCTGCACGGGGCCTGAGACAAGCATTTCGCGGCAGAGCGAACGCACGCTTTCGGGATTGGCCGCTTTTATAGAAGCCGGCCGCGAGTTAAGCCTTGAAAGCGGCGTACTGTAAAGCACGGACGAATTGGCGTAGCTCTGCGCGATGTGCAGGTTCCTTTGAAGCGATTCTTCGTGTTCCATAAGAAGCGCTTCCCTTGCTTTATTGAACGTGTCCTGGTTAAGCGGTTTTGAATAAACTTCCGTTAGGCGCTCTTTCACGGCGGCTATAAGTTCTTCCGCGCGCATGGGGTTACATTCAAAGTATACGCTGAGCCTGTATTCCCCTTTTGGAATAACAGAAACCGAGGCTCCGGCGGAGATTGAGTATACTCCGCCAAGCTTCTCGCGAATCTCGTTTGTTAGAACGATATCCAGATACTCCGACAAAAGCGCGGCGCGCTGGTTTCTCTCTTCGCTAAAATCGGTGGGACCAGGCGTAAACCACGCAAGGTAAACCGAACATTTTTCTTCCCTGCCTTTATATATTGCTTCTTCGGTTTTTCCCGGCCGCGTAACATTTGGATCAATCCACATGTTCATCCGCGCCCCTTCTTCCGCTTCGGGAATGGAAGCGATAAAAGAGGCGCAAAGATCGCGCATTTCTTTTTTATCAAAGTTTCCGGTAAATACAAAGGTATAGTCGCCGGGGTTAACACATTTGCTAATAAAGTTGAAAGCCTGCTCCACAGAAACCTTGTCTATATCTTCCGCTTCCAACGGCTTAAAGCGGGGGTGATTTCCGCTTATAATTTTATTCAGCTCACGCGAAAAAACATTTTTTGGATCTTCGTCCTGATGAGCCAAACTTGTCCTGTATTGATCGAGCATGGCGGCAATCGCTTTTTCGTCCAAACCGTGTTTTGTAAAAAACAGATGGAGCATTTCAAAAAGCGTCTTCAAATCTTTTGTAGTAGACGAGCCTTGAAATCCACGGTAGTAATTTGAAACCCAGAAAGAGAATGAAACCTGCTTTCCTGCCAGTTTATTGATAAGCTCTGTGCGCGAATAAGGGCCGAGACCCGACACTCCTGCCATTTCCGAAGCCAAGTCCGCGGAAACCGCGTCGCTGTCAGGCGCGTTCAGCGTCCCTCCTTTTGCCATAGCGTAGAGAATCACTTCGCTGTTTTTATTTTCAGTCTGTTTAAGAATTACCTTCGCGCCGTTGCCCAGCGTAAGAATCTGCGCGCCCGTTTCCTTGTCTGTCGATTCAGATGCGACGGTACCCGGATGCGGCTGTCTGTCTAAAAGCTCGCTTGAAAGGGACTGCGATTTTTTCCGCGCGATTTTCGCTCTCGCGGTTTCCTTAAAAATAGCCTTGATGCGCTCTTTGGAAGGAAGGTTTTCCTCTTCCGCCTGAGGCGCTATCAAAAAGACAACGCAGTCATTATACGCAAAATAATTTTTTGCCGCTTTGGAAATCTCCTTTAACCCGATGCCGGGAAGCAGTAAATTTATAGCGTCCACTTCCCACTCTATATCCGCCATATCCTCACCGTGGATAAAATGGGAAACAAAACCGTTTAAATAAAAGCGCGAATCTCTCTTGTCCTTTTCAGATAACAGCTCTTCCATATATGAAAGAAGATTGAGCTTCGCTCTTTCAAGTTCGCTTTCCGTAAAACCGTAGCGGCGCATAGCTTCCTTCTCCAGCAAAAGTTCCTTAAGAGCGGCCTCGGCGCCGCCTGTTTTTGGCAGGGTTCCCATGCTGTAAAAGCGCGAGTTAGTTGACCAGCGCCAGATGCCTCCCCAGTGTTCAACCGCGGCGGCCCCCGGATCGGATGTAATTTCCTCGAAGCGGAAAGAAAGCATTTTATCTATAAGATAATCAATTAAATTTTCGCGGTAATAGGCAAGCGTACCCCTCTGCGAAAGCGGTTTTTGCTTGAAATAAATCATAAAATCGGCGGAAGTAAGCTCAGGGTCCGTGATTATTTCAACCTGAAAATTTCCTTTTTTTGGCGGCGGCAGATCGTATAACGGGCGGTCTATCGGCTCTTCAGATGCCGGCATGTTAAAGTGACGCGCAAGTTCTCCTTCCAGTGCCAAGCCGTCAAAATCGCCTGTGAAAACAAGAGCCATATTGTCGCTTTTATACCAGCGGTCGTAAAAGCCCCTAACCTGCGCAGATTCCGCGTTTTCAATAATTTCAGGCAGGCCGATTGGGCGGCGGTCAGCGTAGGCGGAGCCCGCGAAAAGTATGGGCAGAGTAATCTTGCGCACCCTGTCCATTGCGCCTAACCTTGAGCGGTGCTCTTCAAGAACGACAAGGCTTTCGCTTTTTACGTCTTGGGGAAGAAAACTTACCGCGTAAGTCCAGTCGTCAAGAATGGCAAGCGCCCTGTCCGGTATGCGCTTTACGCCGTTTATTTTTTCGACCGGCACGTCAAAGTGATACACTGTTTCATCGTAGGAAGTGTAGGCATTCGCGTCCGCGCCAAAGCGCATTCCAAGCGAGCGCAGGTACTCGATAAGTTCCAGCTTGGGAAAACGCGCCGTATCGTTAAAAGCCAGATGCTCCACAAAATGCGCAAGGCCGCGCTCGTCGTCCCTTTCTAAAACCGAGCCCGCGTTTACTACAAGGGCAAGATGGGCGCGGTTTTCAGGGCGCGGGTTTTCCAGTATGAAGTACTTAAGCCCGTTGGGCAAAATTCCGGTAATCGCCCTGCTTGTAAGAGGGACTTTGTCTTCGGCTTTGCCAAGCCCGGCGAAATCCACCGCGGAAGGCGCACAGGCCAAAACCGGCGCGAGCAGTAATATGGC
>JGI24698J34947_10001719_pt1 | contig 11667 bp, 10 predicted proteins | sample TergutMp193P3_FD_34947 | JGI IMG/M metagenome (IMG submission 34947)
TCTTCTTTTTATGACACTGCCTATCCATTCGGGAATCCGTCGTCCCCGCATCAGGAAGGGCGGGCGGCGCGCGAAGCGCTGGAGAATGCCCGCGCCCGCTGCGCCGCCGTTCTGGGCATTCCCGCCGATACCGTTTATTTTACCGGCGGCGGCACGGAAGCGAATTGTATCCCGCTGTACTCATTTTTGCCGCGGCCGGGCGACGGGCGTATGCTCGCGTCCGCCGCTGAACACGCTTCGATTACCGAAAATATGCGGACGCTGGAACGGCTGGGAAAACCCATTGGCGGCATTCCCATCGATTCAACGGGCAGGGTGACGCCGGATTTGCTGTCTCAAACGCTGAAAAAATACCGCGACGCCCGCTTTGCCGCAATCATGGCGGTTAACAATGAAGTGGGCGCCATTAACGATATGGCCGCACTGCGGGACGTTATGCGTAATCGTGAAGGCGCGCCCATTCACCTTCACTGCGACATGGTGCAGGCCGCCGGAAAACTCCCGCTGGACATTGCCGGCTGGGATGTTGATTCCGCCGCGATCAGCGCGCACAAGCTCGGCGGGCCGCGGGGGATTGGCCTGTTGTACCTGCGCCGTCCGCTGGAAGCGCTGTACTCAGGCGGCGGACAGGAGCGGAAGATCCGGCCGGGAACGGAAAATGTCGCCGGCGCAGTGGCTCTGGCGGACTGCCTGGAAAGCCACGCCCCGGAAAAACGCGCCGCTGAAATGACCGCCGCCCGCAGCCGCTGGAAACGCCTGCTGTCCGCGCTGGCGAAAATCGAACGCTGCCGCATTATCCCCGCAGCGCGGGAAATTGATATTGANNATGAAAATTTTTCGCCGTATATTGTGCAGGCTGGGTTTAAGGGCATTCCCGGCGAGGTAATGGTCCGCGCGTTAGACGACAAGGGCTTTGCCGTTTCCACCGGCTCCGCCTGCTCGTCCGCTTCACCGGAGCGCCCGGTGTTGGCCGCCATGGGCGTTGAGGACAGCCTGCGCCTTGAGGGGATTCGCATTTCGCAGGGCTGGTCAACCACGGATGAGGAAATCGATCGGTTGTTCGCCGCTATTGAGGAGGCGCTCAAATTTCTGTAACAACGGCGCGGACGGCGGTCTGGCTTTTGAAACCGGCCGAGTTGAGCCTCAAGGGCAACAATAAAAAGTCATTTGAAGCGGTCTTAAAACGCAACCTCCAGACCATGCTTGCCGAGTGCAACGCGCGGCTGGAAATACGCAGCGGCCGCTTTTACCTCTACGGCGCGGAGGAGGATCACGCCGCCATAGAGGACGCGCTCGGGCGCTTGATCGGCATTAGCGGCTGGGCGCGCACGCACGTTCTCCCCAAGACGGTTGAGGCGGTGTTGGACGCCTGCGTCGAAGAAGCAAAAAAACTCGCCGCGCAGGGCGTCGGCACTTTTAAGGTTGAAGCCCGCAGAACCGACAAGAGCTTCCCCCTCGATTCATTCGCCCTGCGCTGCAAAGCCGGAGAGGCGGCGCTGGACGCCGCACCCGCCCTGAAAGTCGACGTGCACCGGCCGCACGCCGTCATCTACATTGAGATACGCGAGAAGGCGTATATCTACAGCGACGCGCGTAAAGGGCTGGGAGGGCTGCCGGTGGGGACGGCGGGGCGGGGGCTGCTCTTGCTGTCCGGCGGCATTGACTCGCCCGTGGCGGGCTTTCTCATGGCATCGCGGGGCATGGGCATCGACGCGGTGCATTTTCACGCCTACCCCTACACCTCCGCCGAGGCGCAGCAAAAAACCGTACGCCTGGCGGAAATTCTCGGCGGCTACTGCATGGGGATTCGCCTGTACGTCGTCGGCTTTACCAAAGTTCAGATGCGGATAAAAGAAAGCGCCCCCCTGCCCTGGGCTACCGTACTGTTGCGCATGGCGATGATGGAGTGCGCCGAACAGATCGCCCTTAAAATAAAAAGCAAGTGCCTCATTACCGGGGAAAGCCTTTCCCAGGTTGCCAGCCAGACCATCGAAAATTTAAACTGCACCCAAAGCGTGGTGACGCTGCCCGTACTGCGCCCGCTCATCGGCATGGACAAGGACGCCATCACCCGCAGGGCGGAACAAATCGGCACGTACCGCACCTCCATCGAACCGTACGAAGACTGCTGCGTCCTGTTCAGCCCGCCCCACCCCGTCCTGCGCGGCAACCTTGCCGAAGCCGCCGCTTTGTATCGATCCCTTGAACTGGAACCGCTCATCGCGGAAGCTTTGCGCGAGTGCGAAGTTATAAAATANCGCTGGGCTTTACTCGAATTGCGGCGTGTACTATAATGTTGGTATGNCCGGAGCAAAGACCATAAAATTTTTAATCGTTGATGCTCAACCGCTGTTTATCCGNGGGCTTGCCGCTCTTATCGAAAGCAAGCCGGAGTATAAGATAATCGGCGAGGCATCGGGTCTGACCGACGCCGTTACGATAGCCAGAAAAGAAAACCCGAACATCGTCATCATGGATATTGACCTGGGGAATGAAAGCGGCCTCGATCTCATTCCCCGGTTGAAGTCTCAAAACCCCAACACGGCGATTCTGGTGCTGTCCACGTATGATGAACGGTACTATTCCGAGCGCGTTCTCCGNCTGGGAGCGCAGGGGTACATCATGAAAACCGAGGCGGCCGTCAAGGTGCTGGACGCTGTCAAAACCATTACATCCGGAAAGATTTACATGAGCGACACCGAGCGGGACAGGATTTTCAAAACCATGACCGGCGAGAGCCAGCGGGGAGGAAAAGACTGGACGGTCTCAATAAGGAAACTAACCGACCGCGANCTTGAAATATTTTCCTGCATAGGGAAGGGTTTGGGAACCATCGAAATCGCGAATAAATTTAACCTGAGCACCAAAACCATTGATACCCACAAAGAGCACCTTAAAATCAAACTGCAATGCAATTCCTCCCAGGAACTGCGGCGGCTTGCCATAGAGTGGACGAACCACCCGGGGAATCCCTAGCCCCCGTCCCCAACCCGGTCGGGGCGGAGGACTTCCGCGCCGTTGCGGTAAACATGGCAGGGCTTTGACTCCTGCGGCAGATAGCAGTGGACAAGGACGCGCAACACGCGGGGAAGGGCGGCATCGGCAGTTTCGGCTTCCTGTACGGCAAAGAGGGCAAGCTCACCTGCCCTGCCGGTCTGGCGCAGCGCGGCGGCGGGGTTGAGGGCGTCAAGATCGGCGGTTTGGGAAAAAATAACGGAAACAATGTCTTCTTCCGCAAGGCGGTTTTTTTCCAGGAGGGAATCGTACAGGAGGGAGATCTGCCGGCGAATATCCTCCGCCGTATTCATACATTGAGCCGCCCCCCTCAGGCCGCACAGCCGCTTATCACTCATACATTACCCCCCGTCGCAACCACAATAAACGAATTGAGCATGGAAAGAACAGCGCCCAATATCCCAACGACAAAATAAAAAAATAAAATCAGGGTATTGCGCAAACCCGGAAAATGAACCAGACGATGAACGCTGAACCCCAGAGAAAAAAGCGAAAAGGCGCAGAGTATTAATGACGTATAACGCAGCAGCCGCAGCAGGAAGAACAATGCGCGATCGGAAAAACCGGGATCGGGGATACTGCCAAACAGGTACACGGTAAAAACCGCAACCGAAAGGGCAAGGGAAACGCGGACGCCGTTTCTCGCATAGCCCGCGAAAATCCACCTTCGGCCATGTTTGCCCGGCGCGGTTGTTTCTGTAGAATCGCTCTCCAATTTATCCATTGATCCCATTGCCTTATCGGTCTCTTTAAGGTATCATAAAATGGTAAAATGAAGAAGTTACTCAGTACTCTTTTGATTTTGGCGATTCTCGCGGCATTGGGCCTGTTTTTTGGGTGGGCGCAGCAGGGGGTCCCGCCGGACGCCTACGGTCTTATCCGGTCAAAAACCCACGGATTGGATACCCGCCTGATTNAACCGGGGGAATTCCGGTGGGTCTGGTACAANCTGATCCCCACCAATACCACGACGGCGGTCTTCCGCCTTAACCCCGTCAGCCATGAATTTTCGGCGCAGGGCACGCTCCCCTCGGGGAGGATTTACGCAACCTTTGCCGGTATGGAGGATGATTTTTCCTGGGAAATCCGCGCGGCGTTTTCGTTTACCCTGCGGCCCGAGAGCCTTGCCCCGCTGGTTACCGCCCATAATATCAGCGATCAGGAGGCATTGACCCGCTATGAGCAAGAGATTGCCGCGGATATCGAAATGTTTATACTGCGGCGCATGGACGCGCTCGAGGCGCTGCTTAAAGACGGGGAAAGCCCGGAGATTGAGCGCGCCGTACTGGGGCAATTCCCCTTTATTGACCATTTTTCCCTGAAGGTAAAATCCGCCCAATTCCCCAATTACACCCTGTACCGGCAGGCGCAGGGGCTGTATGAGCAGTATGTTTCCCTGCAAAGGGATATGATGTCCGGCGAAATGCGGGAAAAAGCGAGAAACCGTATCGATTCCTACCACCGCTTTGAGGAATTGGAGCAATACGGCGCCCTGCTGACCAAATACCCCATATTGCTTGATTATTTGGCGCTTGAACGTTAGTTTGTAACCCTAACGGGTTACTGTAACCCGTTGGGGTTACTGGTTGTTGTTGAAAAAAGCCGCGTTTTTCGATATATTGATAAGTGGAGTTTATTCAATGCAAAAGGTCGGTATTTTTTTACTGCTGCTGGGTTTGTGCTGGTTTTCCGGCCAGGGCGCGTTTCTGTACGCCCAGGAAGAAGATACGGAAGAAATAGAAGAAGGGGGAGAAGGAGAGGAGGATTCCCCGGGCGGGGATATTTCGATAGAAACCGATTGGGATGGATATATGACGGAACTCTATTCCAGGGGGGATCAAACCTTTACCATTTCCGCGGGGGTTATCTTTCCCGCCGTGTTTTTCGATTACCAATCGAAGGTAATTAAACACAATTGGTTTCCGGTGGGCGGCGCGGGGTCGCTGGCGTACACCCGTTTTCTCAACTCCCATTTTTTTCTGGGGGGCGAGATTGGCGTTAATTTCAACAACACGCTGGGGCAAAATACCATCTTTATCATACCCATCGGGATACGGACAGGCTGGCAGTTTCTCCTCCACCGTTTTGAATTCCCCATCACCCTGACCGCCGGCATTGCGCCCGAAAGCTACCTTGACTTCAGGTATATAGGCTTGTTTATCAAAATGGGGGCTTCCGGGTTTTTCCGCTTCAACCCCGAATGGTCGTTCGGGCTGAATGTCGACTGGAACTGGTATCCCCAATGGCCCCAAAAAGATAAAAATCCGGCGGCAAAAGATATATACGCGAACATAATTGGGGTTACCCTTGCCGCGCGTTACCATTTTTAGGACGGGAAAATGAGAGCAAAAAATTTTTTGATTGTTATCGTATTGTCGGGTCTTGCCGCCGTTTCATGCAGCCAGGATAACATCTTTCAAATTATCAGCAACGAAACGGCTCCCCAAAAACCACGGATCGAAGGCGCCCCAACCAATATGGTGGTATTTGAGCGGCAGTATCCCGGTATAGACAAGCCCGTCCCCATTATGTACGTCGCGTCGGGGCGGCTCCACTGGTACGCGAAAGCGCCGGGCGCCGATGTGCCCCAATGGGATTCGAGCGTATACCCTATTCCGCGTCCCAAGGGAAAGATCATTTCGCTTGCCGTCGCCAAAGACGCCTACGGCGGCGGCCGCCTGTACGCGCTGTGCCGGGACGGCCACGGCGTCAACGCGATACTGCGATACATAGAATCCCAATTCACACCGGGTGAAGACTGGAAAACAATCAGCTCTGACAGAACCGAAATCCAGTCAATCTATGCCGATCCTGAAACGAGCCGGCTCTTTGCCGGAGCCGGCAGGAGCAGCTACGACATCCTGTATCTGGACGATTCCGATACGCTCAGACTGCTCAAAGCCAACACCTCCATATTCTCCGGCGCCGTCTACAAGGATACGATTTACTACCTCTCGACCAGGGGCGATGGAACCAGAGGGGGGATTTTCCAGATCTCCGAAGCCGATCTTGCGGCAAATATAATAAATGATGACACCGTAATACAGCTTGCCGATAATACCGCCGTTGAAGAAAAAGACAAAAAACCTCACGGTACGTTTATGAGCCTGACTAAACTGAACGATACCATTATCGCGGTTGAACGCGACCGGGGGGCTTTATACGAAGTACAGAACGGCTCTTTTACGCGGATGCAGTACGCTGATACCGGTGACTGGATAACCTTTCGCAAAAACGCATCAGGCTCAGGCTTCCCTTACGCAACACAAGCNCATATCCTGTGGGAAGATCCGGAGCGCGGCATAAAGNTGTTCATTAACGGAATACAGAGCGAGTTGTTCTCTTCCACTTCCAGTTCCCATACTTATGGTTACGTTGAATTTGAATTAGACGCGAGCGGCGCCTCCATCACCGCCATCCGCGATTCAAACCGGAGCAATCTGCTGAGTCTGCTTGACGGTAATCAGGAACGCTACAAGGCAAGTCTGGGCAAACATCCCATCAACCACCTGTTTCAGGCGCCTGATACCATTGATCCTAACCTGACCTTCTTCGCCTCAACCCAGACCGAGGGCCTGTGGTCTTACCGGAACAGAACCGATAACGGGGGATGGCAGTGGAACGCGGAAGAATGAGAGCGTTATGAGCTATGGAAGATCTGTTCTCGACAAACGCCAACAATGACGGGCAAAGCCAAGGACAAAGTCCCCTTGCCGATCGGATGCGCCCCCAAATTCTGGAAGACATTATCGGGCAGGATCACATTGTCGGCCCCGGGCGGCTGCTGCGGCGGGCAATTCAGGCCGACCGCCTCTCCTCGGTTATTTTTTACGGCCCGCCGGGTACGGGCAAAACCAGCCTCGCGCGGGTAATCGCCAACACGACGCGGGCGGCTTTTGAAAGCCTGAACGCGGTGTTAAGCGGCGTCAAAAATATCCGCGAGGCCATTGACCGCGCCGATGAGCGATTTAGATTATACAGCAAGCGCACGATTTTATTTGTCGATGAAGTCCACCGCTGGAACAAGGCGCAGCAGGACGCCCTCCTGCCCTGGGTAGAAAACGGCACCGTCATTCTGGTAGGCGCGACGACGGAGAACCCTTTTTTTGAAGTCAACCGCGCGCTGGTCAGCCGCAGCCGCATTTTCCAACTCAAGCCGTTAAGCGCGGAAGGTTTAATGGAAACCGCGCGCAGAGCCGTCGCCGACTCTTCGCGCGGTTACGGGAAATGGCGCGTCAGTTTTGAAGACGGCGCGCTTGAGCATTTAGTCGAAGTTTCCGGCGGCGACGCCCGCAGTTTATTGAACGCGCTGGAACTCGCGGTGGAAACCAGCCCGCCGTCATGGCCGCCGCCTGAGGGCGAAGCGATTTATATTTCGATGGAGGCCGCCGAGGAGAGCATCCAGCGGCGCGCCGTGTTATACGACAGGGACGGCGACTACCACTTTGACACGATCAGCGCCTTTATTAAAAGCGTGCGGGGCAGCGATCCCGACGCCGCCCTGTACTGGCTGGCGAAGATGGTGCGCGCCGGGGAAGACCCCAGCTTTATCTTCCGCCGCATGATAATTCTCGCCAGCGAAGACGTTGGGCTTGCCGATCCCCACGCGCTGTCAGTCGTCATTTCCTGCGCCGAAGCGTTTGACCGCATCGGTTTCCCCGAGGGGAATTTTCCCCTCGCCCACGCCTGCCTGTACCTTGCCACCGCCCCCAAGTCCAACACCGCGATGGCTTTCTTTGACGCGCTCAAAGAGGTCGACCGCGAAGACGCCGAGGTTCCCAATCATCTGCGCGACGCAAGCCGCGACGCGGAAGGATTCGGCCACGGCGAAGGCTACATCTACCCCCACGCCTACCGCGACCACTGGGCGGCGCAGCAGTACCTTCCCACCGCCCTACGGGGCAGGACGTTCTATATCCCGTCCATAGTCGGTTACGAGGAGAAGATACGCGCAGAGGTGCTGCGCAAACGGGAATTGCAGGCGGCGGTCGTTCTGGGGGACGGCGCGGAGGGCGCGGCAGGCAGCGGCGAGCTGCTTACCTGGTCGGCGGCGGCGAAGGGGCGGGAAGGATGGTTCAAGCGGCTGGAATCGAACCGGGGCGCGCTGCTGCTCAAAGACCGCGACGCAATCTTCAACGCCGCCTCCCCCGCGCGGCATGGGCGCGTACTCATTCCGCTGGCGGACGACGGGCTGCTCCTCTGGGAAAGCCTGCGCCGCTGCCCCGAAGGTTTAACCGCCGCGCTGGTCGGCAGTGAAGCCGCCCGTGAGGCATTGCTGCGCTATGCGGCGGCGCTCGATCAGGTCGAACAGCCGTCAATCGCCACGCTGCTAACGGCAGCCCTGCCGCAGGCAGCCCTGCTGCCCGCCCTCCCCTCGCCCGAACAGGCCGCCGAGTGGTTTTCCTCGCCGCAGTTCGACCACATCCTCATACGCGAACCCTGGCGCAGGGGCTTTGCGTCGCAATCCCCCGAGGCGGCATTTTCCGCCCTCGCCTCCGCGGCAAAATCCCTCCTTGCCCCCGGCGGCTCAGTCGTCCTGCTCTGCTCGCCGCCCATCCTGGGACAACGCATATCATCCCTCCTCCAGGACGAAAAACTACGCCGGGCGGAAGACGCCTTCTTCACGCAGCCTGACCATGGAAACAAGTTTCCCTGGAACTGGGACGCCGCCGCTTTGTCACAGGCGTTTGAGGCGCAGGGTTTCAAATGTAAGGCTGAAACCATCGATCAAACCGAAGAACGCCTTATCGGCTCAAAGGACATCGACGTGTGGTTTGACCGCACAAAATCCCGTTGGGGCGGTTTTATGGGAAAAACCCTCGATACGGACGATTTTTCAAACCTGGAAACCGCCCTGCGGCAGCGGGTACAGGCGGGGCCGCTCCCCTGGAAGTGGAAAAGCGTGCTGTTTTCGGCAAAAATTTAACAAAAAATATGGTCAAATAGCGCAAAACATGATACAATGGAGCGGTCAATGCGCATTGAAGAACAAGGAGGAATTATGACCAGGAAAACCGCTCAACCTGCGGGAAAAAAAGCATCAAAAACCTCACAAACGCGGGTAAAGACGGTAAAAAGGAAGAGTACCGTAAAAAAGCCGTCATCCAAAGCCGCAACTGCGAAAAAAGCGGCTCCGGTAAAGAAGACAAAGGCCGCTTCCGCCAAAAAAACAGCGAAAAAACCCGTTTCAACCCCCAAAAAGCCGGCGAAAACAACCAAAAAGGCTGTTTCCGCCAGGAAAACGCCCGCAAAAGCGGCAAAAAAGACCATTTCCCCCCCCAAACCCAGCAAACCAGCGGGAAAATCCGAGGGTTCTCCGGCCTCTCATCCGGCGGCAGCGCCCAATAATCAAAAATCGGTCTTGCACCGCCGCCCCCTGTTGGTATTTCCCAAATGAGACTGGTTATCCACGATAATTACGAACACGTAAGCCGGTGGGCTGCCTTTCACATCGCGGACAGCATCAACGCGCATAAAAAGACCGGAAAACCCTTTGTATTGGGCCTTCCCACCGGATCAAGCCCACAGGGGTTTTACCGTGAGTTTGTCGCCATGTATCAGAAACAGCAGCTTTCCTTTGCCCATGTTCACACCTTCAATATGGATGAGTACGTCGGGCTGCCCGCCGATCATCCGCAAAGCTACCATTACTACATGGCGGAAAAATTGTTTAACCATGTTGATATTGATCCGGCAAACGTCCATATACTCAACGGCATGGCGGAAGACCTGGAGAAGGAATGTCATTTATACGAGGAGGCAATCAGCAGGGACGGCGGCATTGATCTGTTTTTGGGAGGCGCGGGCAGCGACGGTCATATTGCGTTTAACGAACCGGGATCTTCCCTCAATTCCCGAACCAGGGTAAAGACCCTTACCGAAGAAACCAGAAACGCCAACGCCCGTTTTTTTGGAGGCGATCCCGCAAAAGTCCCCGCCACTGCCCTGACGGTGGGAGTAGGTACCGTAATGGACGCGCGGGAAGTGCTGATCATCGTTACGGGAAAAAATAAGGCCCGCGCTCTGCGGGCGGTTGTGGAAGACGGGCTAAACCACATCTGGACGCTCTCCTGCCTGCAATTACATCCAAAGGCAACGATCGTCTGCGACGAAGACGCTACCGATGACCTGCGGGTAAAAACAGTCCGCTACTTCAAAGACATTGAAAAGGAAACCATAAAAACATACCGTGAAAGGGCAAACAATACTTAACTACGCTGTGTTATGCGTAATTATTGTTAATATTATTGTCACTATTCCTCCTGTGGCGGCGTCCGACGATCCGTCGGCAACCGACCATCTATCGGCGTTTTCCGACCCGGCGCGCATCTGGGGGAACGGAATAGAGCGGGTTATCGAAGAAGCCTACCGCGCCTGTTTCAAAACGCGGATCATCGGCGGCAGGATAATGATGAATATCCGCATGCCCTTTGCCGAAAACAACGAACGCGATCTGTTAAGCGAAACCGGCTGGGAATTTCTGGGCGGCGGCAAGGGAAACCCCGATATGCTCTGGCCTGCGATTAACGCGATTCTCGATTCGGAAGATTTCAGCCGGTATGTCGCCGCCCTTTCCGACGGTCGCGAAAAGGTGTTTATATTCGACATTGCCGAACAAAGCTGGCAGACCTCCCTCGATCTGTTCGACATCGCCCGCATGAAGGCGGGATCGTACCGCGGCCTGCCCCACCGCCCCTATGTTTTCGCCACCGGAAACGGTATCGAAGAAACCGATGTCTATAATTACCTCTATTGCATCGGCCTTGCCGGGATGGACTGTTCCGGCTTTGTCTGGCACGTGCTGACCTATATCGCGCGGCAGGACAACCTNGATCTGGGCCGGGCGTTGAGCCGATCTCTGGGAGTGCGCCGGGGCGAAGACCCCGCATGGTATGTGGGAACGGCGTTTTTTAATTCAAGGAGCAATCAGATTATCGCGGTGCAGGATCGCATCAGGAACCTCCGCCCGGCGGACATTATTCTCTTTCGGGGGGAGGACGGGGCGATGGCCCATTCGGCGGTGATACAGTCCGTCGATTTGCAGAAGGGGATCATCCGTTATCTGCAATGCACCGACGAAGCGCCGCTGCCTGAACGGGGCGTGCATGAATCCTTCATCCGTTTTAATCCCGCCAACACCGACGTTTCGTTAAGCGACACGAGCCTCAACTGGACGCAGCAGCGCCAGGCGCCCTTCCCCGGAGAAAAGCCCAGCCCCTTCTCCGACGACGGCAGACGCTACCGCGCCTTTGCCGAAAAAGGCGGCGGCAGGGTGGTACGGTTGAGGCTTTTGGTCCCGGTTATTGAGAAGATAAACCGGTAGGGGCTTCATACGCAATGACAGAAATGTATGCCTAAAAATTTTACTTGGGGTCCTGTCAGGGGAAAAACCCCGTGCGGGGCACGGGGTCTTTTCCCCTGCCACCCCTCAAGTAGTTTATTCAGGCATACATTTCTGCAATAATCGGTGTCAGGCACTGTTGCGTTTACGGATTCTTTACCAACTTAAAAGTGGTAAAGGTCAATGTCGGCGCGCTTGCGGCGCCGGGGGTTTCGGGTATATCGAGCACAAATTGATTTGCTTCATTTGATGAATCGCCTGCCGTCTTTGTTGCGGTTATTGTTTTTGTACCGGTGACAGTTGTACCGACT
>JGI24698J34947_10001720_pt1 | contig 11665 bp, 11 predicted proteins | sample TergutMp193P3_FD_34947 | JGI IMG/M metagenome (IMG submission 34947)
CTGTTCATCGGCATCGTAACAGCGGCCATGCTCAAAAACACCGGAAGCCAAGCGACAGCAAGCGGAAGCTACTCAAATATGCACGTCATGTCGTCTACCGTCCGAAGCGGGATGATTGCGACGGAGACATACTTCCGCAGCCGTATGGACGGCGACACTGTTGCCCTCGGGTTGATTTCAAAAGGGGCTAAAGAAAACGATACCGCGGATATATTCGGTGGTAAAAAAAACAAACGTCAGCTCGGCTCGTCCAACCAATACTTCAGTAGCCGGCTTGCCTTTGTTGAAACCAATAAATTAAGCCCAAAGGCGGTATTCATCATCAGCGCCGGGAAAAAATCCGGCGGGAGAGACGTCAAAAGGGCCCTCGCGTACTACGAGATGAACGCAGAAGTGGGAGGTTTTATTGTGGTACCCGATACTGCCCCCTATCCGTCCGACCATGCTTTTTACTCGGAATCCAAATTGGGCGATGTAAACGCCGGTTTCAAGGTCCCAAATCCAGAGGGGAAAGTAACTATTAATGGGCCAGTAAATTTCCAACGTGGGTCTACTTTTGCTAGTGAGGTCTATTTCGGGAATACCGTTGGTGTCCCCAGCTTGCCAAATGCTATGACATTTAAAGATAATGTGTACTTTAATGAGAGGTTTAGCTTTAAGCAGAATTTAATAAATTTTGAGAAGAGTGTCGGTTTCAACGATGCGCTCAACCCCGATGGTTATAATGGTGGATTATACGTTGGCGGGGATATTGTGATGAATGGAGTTATTGATAGGCAGGCTGGGTTTGATGGAATAAAAACTAATTCAACACTCTATTATACCGATAACGTTCCGATTCAGACTTCGGAGAAGCCCACAAAGCCAACACAACCACAACACTTAACGGATAATGTGAGTAATATTGCTACATCCGAATCATTTCAGGGTTATAATACAATTACTTTCACAATGCCAATTGCCATACCAAGTGGCTGTGTAGAAGCCATCCCTTACGGAACCTCAACATCAAATTGTATATACTATGGAACTGAGGTTACTAACGGGTCTACCACAAAACTTCGAATTAAAAAGGGGGCAGATAATAATTATTCGGGAGTCGAGTGTTATATCCTAGGACATCCTTACTGTTGTCAACCTATAACATCACAATCTAATTCCGTCTATTCAAAATTGCCACAATGTGTATGGAAATGTGATGAATCGGGCAACAATATTGTATGTCTAACACACCCAACCCCGCCCGGTCATATCAAGATTGACCCAAGTTCCATATACAATAATGACATACCTTCTAATCTTAATGATAAACGTATGGTTACTGCAAATGTCAATGAAAGAATTCCGCCAGAAAAATACCCAAACAACGACCCTAACGACCAATATCCAGACAACGACTACCCAAACGCTGTTTTGGGCCAGTTGAAAATGGACCCTATTGAGAAACGCAATAGTCGTCAGCCACGAATTTATATAGACAGTATCCCCACCAAAGCTCCCAAAGATATAAGTAGGACTCTGCCTGATAATGCAACTACATTTAACATAAATGAGATGTATAACACGGCGAAAGAACTAGAAGAACTCTACGAGGGTCATCTTGTTATTAAAATAAACAATAAAGTAGGGCCATTAAATATGGAGGGCACTGAATTCGATGGTAAAGTAATATTTATTATCGAAGACAATGGAACACTTAAAACTAACTTTTTTTACAACAGCGGTCCGAACGCAAGTACATTAATATATGCCGGCGCGGGAAACGCGAAAATCGAAGATTTTGCATTACACGGAGGCCACGATTTCCGCGGTTTGATATATATTGACGATAAGAACACGGCTCAACATACAATAAAGTTGGGTCAAGGTGTAAGCGACGACGTCAACATTTATGGAGCGATTCACAATTTCGCGAAGGAACCGGCATCGTTTTCGTGGAACGGCGGCACCGCGAACACGACGATTATCAATTTCGACCAATATGCCTTAAGTGCGTTCAACGCCTTAACCTGCAAACCTGATGTCAGTAAAGACGACTACCAAAAATGTCTGGACGACAAAAAGAAAGGAGACCCAAAGGCGCAGTTCGTGGTAGAGCCAACTGACCCGCAGAACAGCAACCGTGTCAAGCTCAAAGCGTTAGGGTACTATTTCTACTGATTCGGGTTCGGCATGTGTGTGCGGGCGAACGTAGTTCGCCCGTATTTTATGTGCTGCAATTTTTTTATTTGTCCTCAAAACTTCTCAAAAACATCTTGTCGGGAGTTTACACGCTTTTTGAGGCAGCTTCCCCTCTCGGGATGGCTTATTCGTCAAAATCCAAAATTTTACTTACCTCATTAAGAATTTTAGGTTTTTTTTCTCTTATAATGTTTAATAGTTCTGTTTTTAATTGACCTTTTTCATATATAAATTTTCCCATTTGTTGATTTTGTTCATGCAAATCACTTTTAAGGCGTATCAGGTTATAGGCGAATACCCACGCGAACACCTCTTCGTAGTCAGATGCCTCATTATTATCAAATTCTTTTGATTCTTTTAGTTCATTAAACCTAAATATTAAATGCCCGAGCTCGTGACCCAACGCAAGCCTGATTAGCCTTTCATCTTGGGATTGTGGTAAGTAAATAATGCAATGTGTCTTTAAGAAAAGAGTTATAGCATTATTGATTTTCGGCGATACGTGGGTAAATATGCGATATGGTACGCCCATCTCTCTTATGAACTCATACTCTATTTTGCGGATAGAATGAGCAAGAAAGTTACTGTTTTCGATTTTAGCGAAATATTCTGCCGCTTCAATTGGATTATCTATCTGTTCCATCATAAAAAGCCTTCCAATATCCAAGTAAAACAGTATCTTCAAATACGCTCAAACGTTCTTCGGGCGTTACTTCTGTTTCGCCAAGAACTGCCAAAATATTCATCTTTCCCCTTAATTCATTTATTTTATCGTCAAGTTTCTCAATACCTTTCGCCATATAGTAGCCCGCCAGCTGTATATATGATTCTACCTCTGAAAGGCTTTCAACTTTAGACACCTCACGCTCATTAACTACGGATGCCCCCCCCTCGCGTTCGGCGATTTTTAAACTACGCCGGACATCTTTAATGCGGTTATCCGTAGATTGCAAGCAGAGAGACAGCGCCACATCGTCCGGACGGTTCTCGGCCTGCTCTTTTAAGATAGAACGTATCTCGTTCGCCTTCGCGAGACGATTCGTTAAATCTCTTACAGAATGTTTCACGTTTAGCCTCCCAACTCTTTATAATAGGGTAATTTTAAATATTCCATTAGGTTTTCCGCCGCTATCATCATATTTAAAATCGCCAAACCAATATTTTCCATATTTTTCAATATAATCACCAAACATCAAACCGACTTCTACAGAACAATGGTATTTTCTTATTATATACCAATTTTTTTCTTTTATTAAATGATTAAATTCTTTCTGACTCTCATTACTCAACAATTTTCTGTTAGAATAAGCCACACACGCCACCTCTACATATTTTGGCATCATTTCATGGGTGGCAAAAAGTCCGTTAATCCAAATTTCCGAAATCACCTCATAACGACTGACAAGTTTTAACCATTCCCTAAAGTCGTTACACAACTCAAGTCGTTTTTGGCGACTTTGGACATCGGAAAAAGGCTTTACAAAATAGTCCTCAAGTTCGTCTATTTTAATTTCGCAACACCTACCCTTAGAATTTAGCGATTTTCGCACGTTTACTTGCATCGTACCTCTCTATAAATATACTTTTCGATATAAGCTTGTAACTGTCGTAAAATAAATAATGTCAATACTTTTTTTTAATTTTGATTAAAAATGTGATTTTTACTTAAATTTTGCATTGCGGGTTGAAAATCTACAAAATTGTGAAAAATTCCCCATTTTCCGTGTATTTGGATATATTTGGGGCGAATAAAGTGTTTAAAACCGGTATATCCTCCGTGTCGACGTGGGAGATAGGGGAGAACCTGTTTGCTGAATTTGGATTGGATTCGCAGCCGCGCTACAATAGAATTTTGGGGCACATGGGAAATAATGTATAATCCGAAGTTTAAAGTGGTCGAATTTGACCACTTTAAAATGAGGGCAGGGCTGCCGACATTCGTTTTGGGTGCGGGCGAACGTAGTTCGCCCGTATTACGATTTGGCCTCCCGGCACCGCGCCATGAACGGAGTTATCAGCAGGTCGGCTCCTGTCGGGCGCGTTGTCGGCGTTTCGAACAGTACGGTGGTGTCCACGTTCCCGCGCGGCAAAAAATCGCCGGCTACTACCATCCATTTGGGCGCAAGCGTCGTTTTCAGAGTTTCAAACAGATGGTGCGTGACAGTTTCGTGGAACGTCCCAACCATGCGGAACGAGTTCAGGTACAGTTTCCACGACTTAAGCTCCAAGCATACCTTGTCGGGCAGGTAACACAAGAATATGGACGCGAAATCGGGGTATCCTGTCTTCGGGCATACGCAGGTAAACTCAGGGAATACGATTCGGACGCATCCGCTTTGGAGCGAGCCGGCGTCATGCGGGGAGGGGAACGTTTCTAGCGCCGGAAGCAGATTTTCCCGCAGGGCTTGGTCGAGCGGGATTACATTTTGGAAAAACATGGTTTTTCTCCTATGTTTTAATATAATATTCGCCATATTATATGCGGTAAAATCAACGTCTATATATGTATATAACAACTTACGCAACTCCTTGTTGCGTAAATTACGTTAATAAAAATATATCTGAAAATTCCGTTTTTTCAAGGCGCTTTCCCGACATTCCGGCAGCAACCGACAATGACTTTTCGTTGAAAAAATTGATGTGCGTCGGGTCTTGCGCGTACCACCAGTTTGGGAACGACGCGGGGGAATCATATATTTGCGTCCTCAATATGATAACGCCGCCCTCGCGCAGCAACCCGCCGATAAGCGCCAGCTCGCCCCTGATGTCCCTCAGATGCTCGATGACCTCGCACAGTATTATTATGTCGTATCGCCCTGATTCCGGCAGCAACCGCCCGTATAGCGGGTCATAGCCGCGGCAGTCGATACCCCTGTCCTTAAGCAGCCGGCAGGCGACGGCCTCTTTCCCGCAGCCGAAATCTAAAACCTTCGCGCCGCCCGGCGGTATTCGCAGCACATCGTCAACGACGCGCGTCGCCACGTCGGCGACCTGCGACAAAAATTTCACGTATCCGGCATTGGACAGGTTGTTGTCATGCAGTTCGTACCGCGCTTTTTCGCCGTCGTCGGACAGCCAGCGTTCCCGCGGTACTGACACCAAGCCGCAATCCCCGCAGAGATAAAAAACACGGCGTTTGCCGCCGGCGAGCGCCGCGGGTTCCGCCCCGCACAGGTTGCACCGCGCCATGGCCGAGGCCCCGTCAGAGCGTGACCCAAAAAGCGTCTTTGTTCCACCACTCGTAAACGGTTTCCCAGAAGTACGCCGGGAGCTGGCTCCCTATCCCAAGCGTCCCCTCGAACCCGCTCGGCACCTCGGTCGCCTTCAAAAAGCTGTGGAACGCCCTGTCGGTCACGTTCCTGTTGCCCGCGGCGGTTATGCAGGCCGCGGCGCGGGCCATGTCCCGCCGCAGGCTCTGCCAGCCGTAGTCCGCCTCGAAGAGGTGCCCCGCGAACGGCCCAATCCCGCTGACGCTCTCTTCCAGCGCGGGGTTCTCCGCGGACTCCGGCGGGACGTCGCAGAGCGCGGTCGTAAAGAGGAACTGCAGCGTGTCTTTCACAATTTCCATGACGGTGTAATTGCTCCCCTGCAGCTCGTTCTCCTGTTGCAGGCATTGCTCGAAGCTCTCCCTTATAAGTTCGATGTCGGGCATCGTGGCCGACAGGCGCGACACGTCATAGACGTGCTTGAGCCGCTGCGCCCCCTTGCCGCGCCCCACGGGTATGCCGAGCGTATTCGGGCCGAGGGTCAAAAGCTTGTCCGATATGATGGACGACGGGAGCGGCAGCACGGCCATCACACCCGACTGGTACAGTTCGCCGCAAGTCACCATCTTGAGTTCCGTCCTGTACGCGCTGCGCCTCATCTGCACGTCGAACATGATGTTCGTGTCCGGCCGCGGCTCAATCACGCTGTTGTAGTAGAGGTAATAGCTCGTCATCGGCAGCCACGGCTTCGTCTTGTGCTGGCGGCGCTCCCATTTCGTGAAGACGCCGTATTTCTTGACGGCCCGCTCAAGGGCGAACTCGATTTCCTCGCGGGGCCTGTCGGAGGCGATGTCGACGTCGATGGAAAACCTCTTCGGCTTGCCGAGGATAAGGAGCAGGGAGTTCCCGCCCTTGAACTGGAACGACAGCCCGAGTTCGGCGAGTTCGGCTACGAGCTCGAGGCAGTGTATCGCCTGCTCGGCCAAGGCGGAGGAAGCGTTGAAACGGTGGCTTTCAATATGTTCTTTTGTAAAAAATCTTTTGTCTGCGGCCGGCATGGTAACAGTAATCTCCTAACCAAAGTCAAATTCAAAAACATTTAAGGGGGGAAGTCTCCCCCTCGCTGCGGGGGCTCCGCCCCCGCAACGCCCCTACCCTAAAACCCATATCCTTAATGAATACTAAAATCAACAACTATACGTACATAATTGCTTACGCAACACCCAGTTGCGTAAACCGTTATTATTAATTATAGTATTAACGCCGACAAAAAATCAATACTATCTGAGTGGATTCGGGTACATCATGACCCCTTTTTCCATTCCAATCCACAGGTTGCCCTCGTTGTCGCGGGACATCGCGTAGACCTGTTCCGCCGGGATTCCGTGCGANTCGGCCTTGTCTACCCAGTCCTCGCCGTTGAAGCGGAGGATGCCGCTCTCCGAGCCGAANTACGTCCATGTCCGGCGGTCGTTGCTTATTATCATTATCGATGTGATGCCCTTCTGGACTTCCATGTAGCGGTTCCACGTCTTGCCGTCGAAGTTGACGATGTTGTTCGTTTCCGGCCCGTCCGTCATCCAAATCACGTTTTTCGGGGACGCCGCCAAAACCTTGACGTTGTTCCACTCTATGCCGTTGCTGCCCGTGTTTTTCGAGTTGTAGGACTGGAACTTCGACCCGTCCCAAACATTCAGGCCCTTGTTTGTGCCTATGTATACTAGGCCCCTGGAGTCCGTGACAAGCGCCTGCACGGTGTTGGAGAGGAGCCCGTCGGCGGTGGTGAACTTCGTCCACGACCCGTCGCGGAAACGCGCGGCGCCGCCCTCCGTGCCGACCCATACCTCGTTGTTATTCGACGTCAGGGCGAACGCGTTGTTCGACGGGAGGCCGTCATCGGCCGTGTAGGAGGTGAAGGACGTGCCCGAACCGCTGTTCACCGCCACGCCGGACTCGCAGGCGACCCACATGCGCCCCATCGCGTCGAATATCATGGCCTTGACGTTCGCGGACGAGATGTTCCCGATTTTCGGGTGCTTCGTTTGGTTCTTGGTGTTGAGCGGCTGGTTGATGACTATCTCGTCGGTGGCGAACCAAAGCGTATTCTTGTTCACGGCAAAAGCCTTCACCGGCGAGTTGGACGCGAAGATTTTGAACTCCCGCGGCCTGTCGTAAACGGTCTCCTTAGCCTTGACGTCCTCGGGGTTCTTTTGGGCGTAACCGACGGAAACGACGCCGACGACAAACGCGGCGACCGGAAGAAGATGTTTGAACTTCAACATGGAACTGCCTCCTTTGCGAAAATGTTTTTTTGAGAAAATCTTAATTACAATATAAATGGTGGCAATGTAAATATCAAAATAAAAAAATTTGTAATCTATGTATCTCATCTATTATATTATAAAAAATATTGATTTTTATACTTGACAAGGAGAATTAAAACATGGCCGGTAAAAATGTAGTTCTGTTTGGCCCGCCGGGCGCGGGGAAGGGCACGCAGGCCGCCAAACTGCGCGACCTGCTCGCCGTCCCCCACATTTCCACGGGCGATATGTTCCGGGAAAACCTCAAAAACGATACGGAACTGGGGCGCTTGGCCAAACAGTACATGAGCAAGGGGCAGTTAGTCCCCGACGAGGTCACCATCGCCATGGTCAAGGACAGGCTCTCCCGCGCCGACGTTAAGGGCGGGTTCCTGCTCGACGGCTTCCCGCGCAGCGTCCCGCAGGCTCAGGAGCTCGACAAAATCCTTAAGGGGCTCGGCATCGCGCTCGACCACGTCGTGAACATCGCGGTCGCCGACAAGGAAGTCAAGGACAGGCTGGCGAAACGCGCCACTATCGAGGGCCGCGCCGACGACGCCGACCCGGCCGTCATCGAAAACAGGCTCAACACATACAAGTCGCAGAGCGAACCGTGCCTCACCTACTACCGCCCGACAAAAATCGTGCGCGACATAGACGGCGTCGGGACTATCGACGAGGTATTCGGCAGAATCGAAAAGGTCTTCGCGTAAACGCCGCCGCCGGCCGCCGCCCGCAGACGGGAGCCGGCGTATTGTGCTATGGCCGACGTTAAGCGCATAGGCATTGCCGGCTATATGGGCGCGGGGAAAAGCACCTGCGCCCGCTCGTTTATGTCGTGCGGCGCGATGGTCATCGACGCGGACGCGGAAGCGAAAGCGATGATGGCGCGAAGCCGCGAGGTTTGCGACGGGCTGCGCCGCGCCTTCGGGGAATCGGCGGTCGGCGCGGGCGGGCCGCGCTCTGACGTCCTCGGGCGGCTGGCGTTCGAGTCCGCGGAATCGCTGCGGAAGCTCAACGCGGTGACGTGCCCGCCGCTCGCCAAACATATAGAGCGGCTCGTGCGCGGGTGCGAAAAACCGCTCTGCGTCCTCGACGCCGCGCTGATACCGCTCTTCAATATCGAATCGTGGTTCGATTTGTGCGTTTGGGTGGAAGCGCCTTTCGACATCAGGTACAGCCGCCTCAGAGCGAAACTCGCCGGTATGGGCGAGCCGGAACTGTCCCGCAGGATGCGCCTGCAGGAGGAGGTTATGCCCGCTCCGGCGGACAGCCGCTGGGCAAAAATACCCGACAGCGACTGCCGCGGGTATATCATCGAAAAATTACGCGGGATGGGCGTCGACAAAAATATTTTAGAACCGCCCGCAGGGAGCGCCCCGGTATGCTGAAAGACCACTCCGCCGTCGTCAAGCAGCTGATAGCCGGCATCGACTGCCTGCTTATCTTGGCCGCGTTTTTCATAAGCTATTACCTGAACGCTCAGGACAATATCCCCGCGGCGTTCATAGACTATTGGATAATGCCCGCCGGTTTCGGCTTCTTCTACCTGTACTTCGCGTGGACGCGGTCGCTGTTTTCCATTATGCACTTCAGCTGGATGCGCGGACTGACTGTCCGCGTCGTAACGGTTATCGTATACGCGGGCGCACTGTGCGCCGCGCTGCTGTATATACTGCGCTTGAGCATGGTAACGCCGCGCATGTACCTGATATTTTTAGCCGCCGCGTTCGCGCTCATATGCACCGAGAAGGTTTTCGTCAAGAGGCTGACCGTGCGCGTCAGGAGCGGCTCGTACAGGACAATGCCGATAATCGTGTTCGGGCGCGGGCGGGACGCGGCGCGGATATGCCACGAAATAGATAGCTCGCCGGAGTGGGGGCTGAGAATCATCCGCAAAATGGACATCGCCACGCCCATAGAAGAGTTCGAGAACACGCTCGTCAACACCTACGTCGAAGAAATATTCTTCTGCGTGCCGCGCAAAGTTCCGGGGCGGGCGTTCTCCATCGACCCCTACATAAAAATCTGCGAGGAAATCGGGAGGCCGGCGCGTGTCTTCATCAACCTGCCGAGCGTCACGCGGTTCGCCGAGTGGGACTACCACGACTTCATGGACAGGGCGACGCTTTTGAGCCACACGACAGACCTCGACCCGGACCAGCACGTCTTCAAACGCGCCTTCGATATTGCCGGCGCGTCCGTGGGGATGCTCTTTCTTATCGCGCTCTACCCCGTCCTCGCCCTGCTCATCAAAAGCACGTCGCCCGGGCCCGTGTTCTTCAAGCAAATCCGCGTAGGCAGAAACGGCAAACGCTTCATAATATACAAGTTCCGCTCGATGTACGTCGACGCGGAAGAACGCAAGAAAGAACTGGAAACGCAGAACCAGTGCAGCGGCGCGATATTCAAAATGAAAGACGACCCGCGCGTAACGGCGCTGGGCCGCGTAATACGCCGCTTCAGCATAGACGAGCTGCCGCAGTTCATAGACGTGCTGAAAGGCGAAATGTCCTTAGTAGGCACGCGCCCGCCCACGCCCGAAGAGATAGAACGATACCAAAAGTGGCACTACCGCCGCGTAAGCATCCGCCCGGGAATGACAGGGCTTTGGCAGGTAAGCGGCAGAAACAAAATAACGGACTTCGACGAAATCGCCAAATTAGATTTAACGTATATCGACAAGTGGAGCATATGGCTCGACGTTAAAATAATATTCAAGACGTTTCAGGTGGTGTTTAATCGGGATAGTGCGTACTAATAAATAAAAATATTTAAAGTCAAAATCAAATAAGGGGGGAAGTCTCCCCCTCGCTCCAAAGAAAGGCGGCTTTGCCGCCTTTCTTTTCCGTTTCCCTCTCTGCGGGGGCTCCGCCCCCGCAACGCCCCTACCCTAAAACCCATATCCTTATGAATCCTAAAATCAAAGGCAACGTCAAAATACTACCTGATACTTAGGATTAACGAGACCTTCTCACTCTTGCCGTCCGACGTTTTTATCACGCCCTTGACGAGATACGTACCTTCCGATACCGGACGCCCTTTGGCGTCTTTCAAATCCCACGCGCCTACCTGACGCTTTGATTGAGTGTTTATGACATTGTCGCGGATTTTTACTTTGTTTATAATATTACCCGTAACATCGTATATACGCAACTCGCAAGCAGCAGCCCGCCTGCCCTGACGGTAGAATTTCACGATACCCGACTCTTTTGATAGCGGATTAGGCCCCGCCGTGAACTCGCCCGCGAATACCGTAACCGGCGCTATCACCGTCGCCTCTTCGCTCGGTTTGGCAGTGGGGACTATCCGGTCGGGGGTGGGGATTTTAGAGCGGGCCGGCCGCCTTCGCTAACCTTAATATGATTTTGGATTTGACTTTTACCTTATATCGTACAGATACAGCCGGCACTCTATTTTCCCGTTGACAAAGGGGATTTTTCGGTCGGCTTTCAGCCCGATTTGCCCGGCTAATGCGGTGTTGGCCGTGAAGACTCCCGCGCGGTAGCCTTTGCACCCGCGTTTCAGCCACGCGCCTATGCCCCTGTACGTTTCTACAAGTTCCGCTTCTTCGCCCATCCTCATCCCGTACCCGGGGTTGAGCAGCGCGACGCCCGGAGCGGGCGACGCAGGCGTGTCGGCGTAATCGCAGATTTCAAAATTTATAAGCTGTTCCACCCCTGCGGTCATCGCGTTTTTACGGGCGGCCTCTATTGCCTGTGCGCTTGCGTCGGTGGCGGTTATTTTGGACGGGAGCGTTCGTTTGACCTTGTCTTTGGCGGTTTTTTTCATATCCTCCCACGCCCTCAAGTCGAACCCCAGCAGGTGGAAGAACCCGAAATTCTGCCGCGTCAATCCCGGTACTCTGCCGCTCGCGGCGAGCGCGGCTTCTATGGCGAGCGTCCCGCTGCCGCACATCGGGTTGACAAAGTTTTTGTCAAGTGTGTGGCCGGAGGCCATGACCACCCCCGCCGC
>JGI24698J34947_10001721_pt1 | contig 11664 bp, 7 predicted proteins | sample TergutMp193P3_FD_34947 | JGI IMG/M metagenome (IMG submission 34947)
CCGCTTTCAAACGGCTGGTATTTGGGGCTGGTAACGCCGGAAAGCCCGTTTTATCAAAACCTGAAAAACATGGCGCTTATTCTTTTTGTGTTAAGCACCATTTTCGCGGCGGTGCTGATCGGCATATTGATCCGCATTGATATGGCAAAGAACAAATCCGACAGGGAGAGCAGGCACAAGAGCGCGTTCCTCTCCAACATGAGCCACGAGATACGCACGCCGTTGAACGCGATAATCGGCATGACCACTATCGGAAAGACCGCCAAAGAAATTGAACGCAAGGATTATTGCCTTAACAAAATAGAAGACGCTTCCAACCATCTGCTCGGCGTTATTAACGATATTCTGGATATGTCCAAAATTGAGGCGAATAAATTTGAACTTTCGCCGGCGGAGTTTAATTTTGAGAAGATGCTGCAGCGGGTGGTGAATGTCGTCAACTTCCGCATAGAAGAAAAACATCAAAAGTTTTCGGTACACATCGACCGCTTCATCCCCAAAACGGTGATAGGGGACGATCAGCGGATTATGCAGGTCATTACGAATCTGGCGGGAAACGCGATCAAGTTTACCCCCGATGGCGGCGCTATCGGCCTTGACGCGCGCCTGCAGGCGGAAGATAAAAATATCTGTACCATACAGATTTCGGTCAGCGATACGGGAATCGGTATCACCCCGGAACAGCAGCAGCGCGTGTTTGCTTCTTTTGAGCAGGCCGAGTCCAGCACTACGCGCAAATACGGGGGGACGGGCCTGGGCCTGGCGATTTCCAAAAGCATCGTCGAGATGATGGGGGGCAGTATAGGGGTAGAGTCCGAGCTGGGAAAAGGCTCGATATTTACCTTTACCATTCAGGTTCAGCGGGGAACCCAGAAAAGACAGGCGCTGCTGGCCCCGGACGTTAAGCTGGACAATGTCCGTATCATGGTGGTAGACGATGACAAGGACATTCTGGATTACTTCACGGAAATCGCGCATGAATTCAACGTATACTGCGATACCGCCATCAGCGGGGCGGAAGCGCTGCGCATGGTGAAGCAGAAGGGCCTCTACCATATCTATTTTGTGGACTGGAAGATGCCCGAGATGGACGGGATACAGTTGGTCTCTGAGCTAAAATCGCATAACGACGAGTCGGTAAAATCAGTCGTCATCATGATAACTGCGGCGGAATGGACCGCAGTCGAAATNGAGGCGAAAAAGGCNGGNGTCTATAAATTCCTGTCCAAGCCCCTGTTCCCCTCGGCAATCGCCGACGTTATCAATGAATCGCTGGGCATTGACTATAAAAAGGTGGAGGAAGCGCAGGCGAATATCGAGGGGATGTTTGCCGGTCGGCGTATTCTGCTGGTTGAAGACGTGGACATAAACCGCGAGATTGTGCTGGCCCTGCTTGAACCGACGAACATTAAGATAGACAGCGCGGAAAACGGGGTAGAGGCGGTGCGGATGTTCGCCGAAGCGCCCGGCAAGTACGACATGATATTCATGGACATACAGATGCCGGAGATGGACGGGTACGACGCGACGCGGCGCATAAGGGCGCTTAAGCATCCTTACGCGAAAATCGTTCCCGTTGTGGCGATGACGGCTAACGTGTTCCGCGAAGATATAGAACGCTGCCTTGAAGCGGGAATGAACGACCATATCGGGAAACCGCTGGATTTCAACGAACTCCTGGGAAAACTGCATACCTATTTGCCCGGTAAAGAGTAAAATGCGTAAACTATATGCCTACCCCTGGCTTATCGTCGCCGTAATCGGCCTCATTACCCTGTTTTTCGCCCTGCAGTTGCCCCGCGCGGAATTGGACAACAACAACCTCCGCTTTGTGCCGTCAAACGATCCCGCCCTTAAAACTTCCCAATGGATAGACGGTAATTTTGGCAGTTCTTTCTTTATACTGATAGGTCTGGAACGGGAATACGGCACGGTTTTTGACCGCGAATTCCTGAACCGCATACGCGAATACGCGGACACGATTGGGGAATTATCCGTTGTCAGGGAAGTTACATCCCTGATCAGCGCCGATTACATTACGTCCGACGGCGACGCCATTGTGGCGGAAAAACTCGTGGGCGACGATTTTACCGGCTCGCCGCAGGAAATTGCCGATCTGAAACGCCGCCTGCTTTCCTGGCCTCTGTACGAGCGGTCGCTGTTCTCCGATGATTTTACCGCGACGCAGATCCTTATTCCGCTGACCATAGGCTCCGATGAAGCCGCGTCAAAGGAAATGAACGCTTATTTTCTGCGGATCAGGGATCTCGCGCATGAAATGTTCGGCGATCTTGCCTCCGTGTATGTTACGGGGATGCCGATAATTACCGCTACCGTGAACGAGGCGATGAACGCCGACCTCATGCTGCTGGTCCCGCTGGTAATACTGGTTGTATTATTGATACTGTTTTTTTCATTCAGGAGATTTACGCCGGTGGTACTGCCCCTGCTGACCGTGCTGATTGCCGTTNTCTGGTCGGTGGGGGCGATGCCCATTTTCGGGATAAAGCTTTCGGTCATCTCCACCGTGCTGCCGGTCATACTGGTGGCGGTGGGCAGCGCCTACGGCATTCATGTGGTTACCCATTACCTGGCCGGGCGCGGCAGCGCGGCCATGACGCCTGACGAACACCGCGAATTGGTGCTTTCGGTTGTCATGAAGATACGCAAGCCGGTTTTTCTGGCGGCGCTGACCACCTTTGTCGCCTTTGTGTCGTTCTGTTTTACCTCGGTCGCGCCGTGCCGGGAATTCGGCTATTTTGCCAGTTGGGGGGTAGCCGCCGCCTTTATCGTGGCGATTACCCTCATCCCCGCGCTGCTCATTATCAGGGGGCCGCGCCCGATTAAGGTCAATATCGGCAAAGACGGCGAAGATGAGCGCATAAGCGCGTTTATCGCCGACAGCCTGGTCGGCATCGCCCGGCGCAGAAAAACCATTTTTTTCATTACCGCGCTGGTTATCGTTATTTCGCTGTACGGGCTTTCCAAACTGATCATCGACAATGTAATGGTAGAATACTTCCGGCACGACACGGACATCTATAAATCCGATGTTTTTATACGGCGGCAGTTCGGCGGTTCCAAAGTGATCAGCGTGGTACTCGATGCGGACAGCCCCCAGGTTATCCTGCGCCCCGATACCCTTGCCGCCATGGACGGGCTTTCGCGGTTTCTCCAGCACAAGGTTGCCAATGTCGGCAAGGTGATGTGTTTTACCGATTTGATCAAACGGATCAACCAGGTGGTGAACGCCGATGAAAGCCCAAACGGATTGAAGCCCGCAGGGTTTCAATCCGCACAGACCGCTTCACCGGATGACGGTTTCGGGTTCGGGTTTGACAGCCCGCCGGACGATTTCGGTTTTGGTTTTGATAATAGTGTTAATAATATTAGTGATAATTATAGTAACAATGTTGATAATTCTCCAGTGCAGCCGGACGAGAAAGAAGCGGTGTACACCGCCCAACAGCTTATCGCCCTCTTCGACCGGGCGGGCAGCCTTTCGCTCGGCATGAACGTCAACGATCTGATTTGGGAACTCAAGCGGCAAATAAACTATGAGGGCGCCGCCTACTACGAGATTCCTCTTGACCCCCGGCGTTACGGCAAGGAAACGCCCGAAGAATTAGGGCGGCTGATTGCCAACTATCTGGTCCTGCTGTCGGGGAATATCAGTTCCTACGCCAACGATCCCCTGGAACCGACCGCTGTCAAGGCGACGGTTCAGTTGCGCACGGTGGGAATGGGCGACAGCGAGGCGATTTTCGGCGAGATTGCGCGGTACGTCGCCGCCAACTTCCCCGCCGATGTCAACGTTACCATAGGCGGCACTACTATGGTGGAAAGATCGCTTAACAACCTGGTCGTGCAGTCGCAGTTAATTTCAATGTTTTTTTCCATTATTTGCGTTTTTATTATCATCACCCTGTCCAACAAGTCGCTGGTCGCCGGCTGGATCGGTATCGCCCCGCTGTCAATATCGGTATTGATCAATTTTGCCGTTATGGGCTTTGCGGGGATTAAACTCAACCTGGGCACTTCAATGGTGGCGAGCGTTTCCGTGGGCGTGGGCATTGATTACACTATTCACTGCCTGGAGGCGTACAAGCGGGAATTTCGGGCCGGCTCAGCGGATTTTCTGCGGCGCGCCTTTATCAGTTCCGGCAAGGCGATTATCATTAACGCCGTGTCAGTGGGCGCGGGTTTCGCGGTACTGCTCTTCTCCCGCTTCACCATGCTTGCCGACCTGGGACTGCTCATCGCCATCACCATGTTCTCCAGCGCCCTCGTCAGCCTGACCATCCTCCCCGCCCTGCTGGGCATCCTCAAACCAAAATTCGTGACGGGCTAACGGAATTCCTAATTCCTCTCACGGAGGCACGGTGCAAACCTTCGGTTTGCTTGCACAAAGGACACGGAGAAAGAATAAAGAAAAGGTAAAAGAGAAAAAAGAACGACATCTACACTATCCTTTCTTCTTTCTTAATTTCTTCCCCCACCGTGTCCTCCGTTCCTCCGTGTCCTCCGTGTGAGTCTTTTCGGAAGTAACTAGCGGGGAAACACCCTTACGCCGAGTTTGACGATGAAGCCGGTTGATTTGGGGTAATCGGGAGTGTCGATTGCCGCATAATCATGCGCGGCCCCGTCATTTGCGGCGCCTTCAATATTGGTAAAGTAGGAGATGACCGCTCCCACCTCGCCGNTAAAGGCAATGGGCGCGCGGGGCAGGCTCCATTCGGCGCCCACCCGCGCGATGTGGCTCCACTGGTAGGCGCCGTCGCGGAGGAAGTACCTTTTTGAGACGGGGTTGGTATCCCGGCCATCGGGATCAAGCTCGGACAGCAAATTGCTCCCGTCAACGGCGTTCGGCCCAAAATCGGCGCCGTGCCGGATAAGCTGGTATTGCAGATGGGCGCTAATATTTTTTACCGGCATGGTAGTAACCCTGACCAGTATTTCGTCCGCGTTCGGCGGAAGGTAGTAACCCAGGCTGACCCCGTTATTGGTATATGACGTTGCCATCGGCAAATCGCCGCCATACCAGGGATTAAAATTACGGTTATGGGTATAGCAATACGGATTCACCCTCGTATAACTTAATTTTATTGATGAAAAAGACAGGAAAGGCAGCGGAATAACAGACCCCGCCTGCCACGCAATCATGGTGCGATCAAGTTCATAAAAGTCCCGCACCCAGTATGCCTCNTCCCAAAACAGCGAAAACCAGATATTNCCAATACCCGGATATTGGCCTTTAAGATTAAGGAACATCCCCATATTGTCAAAATCGCCGATATTATTTTGATAAAAAATACTGTTGGTTATGGGGGATACATACCCAAGTTCAAAACGCTTGGGCCATACCACCGTTTCCCCCAGATCAAACATAAAATAGTTTTTGTATCTGAACTGCAGCATTGACATGGAAAAGGCGTTCTGAAAGCTCATGGCGGAATTTTTAATGCCCTCCGTATTACTGTATTCGAGAATTCCGGTCATTGAGGCGATGCCGAACCAGGAAAAAGGGTTNAATTCCGCTTCTATTCCCAGAAAAGGCCGGGCCGCCCGATTTAAGGCAAGGCTGCTGCCGAAAGACGCCGAACCCCATTCGCGGGATAAACGCCCCAGGCGCATTATCAGCTTGTCTTCAAAAAAAGAAGCCGCCATTTCCGACAGCAGGTTATAGCCGCCCGAAGCGGCTCCAGGCCAGGATTCAAAGGATGTCAAATCGGTAAAATGAAAGACTGAGCCGTCCCACCGTTTTTTATAGGCATACGGGAAATGCGTAAGAGGCTCGCTGTAAACATCTATTTCCTGGTTTACATATTGCCCTTTTTCATCATCCTCAAAACCCTCATAATAGGTATTGTATTTGCCAAGGAATCTTCGCGGAACCTTCATCAGGCCGCCTTCGCCGCTGAATTCCCAGGAAAAACTGTTGCCTATATCGCCGTTCAGAAAAATGCGCAGCCAGACTTCCGCACCGATATAACGCTCCTTAAACGACGAGTATAAACCGGAAGAAAATTCGGTATCGAGGCTTCCGCCAATATTCAGGGTAAGAGGGGTTTCTTTCTTGCCGACAGCCGTTTCGCCGTGGCGGACGCCCTTTTGCCAGTCCATGCCTTTTTTTGTTTTTGCAAACTGGTCAAGGTACTGCTGTAAAATAACGCGCTCTGTATCGCCCAGCCTTTTGCCGTTTTCCGCATTGAGGATGGCATTGATCGCCGTAATAATAACGCTCCGGGTATACGGCCTGCTCCCCGGCAGGGGGGCGCACAGCCCTTTTAGTTCCGCCTGCTCCAAAATATAGTACACATGGCTTTCCAGGGAAACAGAGGTATGGTTCTGGGCAGGAAGCGGGATANCCAGGAATACAGCCATGAACATACTGAACGCCAATAACTTTAATCTGTCCATTCGGTAATCTCCTTTTTGGTAATTCCCCAGCGTTGGGCAAATTTCATCTCTGATGTATTGCAATAACGGCAAAAGGGAAACGGTTTTTCGAGAAAGTCAATAATTTCATCCTTATTATTAACCTTGTATATATCAACATAATCTTTGTCGGTAATAGCAAGATTTTGGTTAAAGTAACCGTTAAAAAATTTGATGTGCGCCGCGATACAACAGGTGTATATTCTGCCCTCGCGCAATGTAACGCAGCAGCCCCAGCTTATCGCGCATTCCTGAAAGCTTTTCTTCATATTCTGACTGCCGGTCAGATCGAGCGGCAGNTTGCACATCCGATTCTCTGTAGTTGAGCCGTTATACACCATTTTTACCCCGTGCGTTTTGGCAATCTTTTTTATTTCTTTCTTGTTTAACTGTATGGGGTACTGGCTTATTGACACTATTATATTATTTTTATTGCAATTTTGCCAGAACGCTTCAGGCTGTTCCGGCAATAAAGTGCCGTTAGTTGTCACCTGTATAGGGGTAGAGGGAAAATATTTTCTCGCAATATCAAAGAATTCGGTTATACGCGGATGCAATAGCGGCTCTCCGCCCAGAATTTTTATGGTAAAATAGCTTTTCGACAGTTCCGCAAGCCGCTTAAAATCCCTTTCAAACTGGTCTAACTCAAGGTATTCTTCTTCCGCCAGGCAGGAAAAATGATTGCAGCCCTTGCAGTTTAAATTGCAGTGCTCGGTAACATGAATTTCAACGGGAAAAGACTTTGTGACCTTCTTCCCCTTAATGACAATGAGCTGGTAAATATCCTGTAAAATCTGGGGCGATATGTACGTTTTTAACAAAACAGGGATATCCCTCACAAAAGAAAGCACACTTTTCATTGCGTAATACTAGATTTTATGGGTATTTATGTCAACAGCCTAAAGGCTGTTGTTTTGGTAAGGTATTTGTCTCCGAACCTGCGGTTCGTCGCATACAATCAACACCCCCTTTTATGGTATACTAAAGTATGCAATACCGGGTAGACAAGAAATCGGGCGAGAAGCTGTCGATATTGGGTTTTGGGTGCATGAGGTTCCCCGACCGGCGCAAGACCGAGGAAATGATCATGCGGGCCGTTGAGGGCGGGGTGAACTATTTTGACACGGCATGGTCGTATCCGGGGAGCGAAGAAACCCTGGGGGCGATTCTGGAAAAAAACCGCGCGCGGGAAAAGGCGCTGNTNGCAACCAAACTGCCCCTGTTTATCCTGAAAAGCCCCGCCGATTTTGACAAATATTTTAACCAGTCGCTCAAGCGGCTCAAGACCGGCTATATTGACTATTACCTGATGCACATGATCACCGATATGGACCAGTGGGAAAAACTCAAAAGCTGGGGGATAGAAAGCTGGATCGCCGCGAAAAAACAGGCGGGGCAGATACGGCGGATTGCCTTTTCCTTTCACGGCAGTTGCGCCGAATTTCTTAAGGTGCTGGATGATTACGACTGGGAACTCTGCCAAATTCAGTATAACTATTCCGACGAGAACTTTCAGGCGGGGGTGACGGGGCTTAAAAAAGCGGCGGAAAAAATGCCGGTTGTCATTATGGAGCCGCTGTTGGGGGGCAAGCTCGCCACGGGCCTGCCCAAAGAGGCAGAGGCAATTTTCAAAAAAGCGAACCCTGACCTGTCGCCGGCGGCATGGGCGCTTAACTGGGTGTGGAACCAGCCGGAGGCGGCGGTTTTGCTGTCCGGCATGAACAGCATGGAGCAGCTTGAAGAAAACCTCCGCCTTGCCGGGGAAGCCGGGGCGGGTATGTTAGGCGAAGCGGAAATGGACGTGTACCGCCGCGCGCTTGCCGTGATAAAACGCAGTTACAAGGTACCCTGCACGGGCTGCAATTACTGTATGCCCTGCCCCCTCGGCGTTAATATCCCCGGCTGTTTCGCCGCGTATAACACCAGTTTTTCCATGGGCTATTATTACGGCCTTCATCAGTTTATTACCAGCACCGCGCTGACCTCGGAACGCTCGGGCAGCCCCGGCCAATGCGTGAAGTGCGGCAAATGCGAATCCCACTGCCCGCAAAACCTGCCCATCATCAAACACCTGGGCGAAGTCCGCCGCCGCCTGGAACCCTGGTGGCTCAGATTCATCGGTGCCTGCATACGGGCATTTTCAGGCAAGAAGCGGAAGAGGAATGCCTCACACCGAGGCACGGAGAGCACGGAGGACACGGAGAGAAGAAAAGAATGAAGGATAATAATTTCTTCATCCCTTATTTCCTTTGTGTCCTCCGTGTCCCCCGTGCCTCCGTGAGATTCTTAATATTAATTTTACTCATCGTTTTGTCCGGGTGCGCGAAGCGGCAAACCGAGGGGTTACCGTTAGTCGCTGTAAGTATAGTGCCGCAGGAGTGGTTTGTNNCNCGTATCGGGGGGGGGCGGGCNCGGACGCTGGCGCTGGCGGGACAGGGGCAGAACCCCCACAACTATGAGCCTACGCCCCGGCAGATAAACGGCCTCGCCGGGGCGGGCGTGTGGCTCCTGTCCGGCGCCGAATTTGAGATAACCCTGCGCCCCAAAGTTGAAAAACTGTTCCCCGCCCTGCCCGTCGTTGATGGCGCCGAGGGGGTCGTTTTGCGGCGGCTGGATGACGGGGATGACGACAACGGCGGCGGACACGGGCACGGCGAATTTGACCGCCACACCTGGCTGGGGCGGGAACCGGCAAAGATACTCGCCGCGCATGTCCGGGAAACGCTTTCCGCCCTTGATCCGTCAGGGGCGGGGTTCTACGCGGACAACTGCGACAGCCTGGTAAGGGAGATTGACGGCGAATTTGACCTTTTGCGCCGCGATCTTGCCCCCCTGCGGGGAACCAATATCTTTGTCTACCACCCCAGTTTTGGCTATTTTCTCGACGAATTTGACATCCGGCAGCAGGCGGTCGAAACCGGCGGCAAAACGCCCGGCCCCCGGGAGCTGAGCCGCCTGATCGCGCTGGCAAAGCAGGAGCGGCCCGCCGCCATCTTCGTGCAGGCCCAGTTCCCCGTCAGCGCCGCCAAAACCGTGGCGGACGCGGTCGGGGCGGTGACGGTCAGCCTCGACCCCCTTGCCCCGGACTGGCTTGCCAATATACGGCGCATGGGGGACGCCCTGCTGGAATCGGCGCGCCGGTAAGGGGGGCGGGATGCCGCCCCTGGGGCGACTTTCACCTGAAAGGTACTTTTCCCTTGCCTTTTTTTCGGTATTTTGATATATTTAACAAAAGAGCGGAGGTTTGGTAATGGCTGATGACGCGGTTTATGTGAATGTCGCTGAAGGCTCGGCGCGGGTAATGAACAACATAAAACTCTACGTTAAGCTGCTGGGCAAGTTTAAGAACGATAACAACCTGAATGATCTTGAGGCGGCTCTTGCGGCGGGGGATTTGCCAAAAGCCCAAAACGCGGCCCATACGATAAAAGGCGTCGCCGCAAACCTGGCGTTCTCGGAATTGTTCAAGCAATGTCTGGAACTGGAAACCCAGATAAAAGGCGGAGCGGTAAATCCGGCCCAACTGGAAACGGTCAAAACTGTTTTTGCCGCTACTCTACAGGTAATAGATAAAGTGATATCGGAAAATGGCTGACACAACCACTACTGTTTTTTTAGTCGATGATCAAGACATCAATATCATGATGCTTGAGGAGATACTCAAGGATGATTATAACATCATCACGGCGAACAACGGAAAAGAAGCGCTCGCCCGCCTTCATTCCGAGGGGGTTTCTCCCAAGCTGATCCTGCTGGATTTGGTGATGCCGGAAATGGACGGGCGCCAAATGTTCGAACTGATGAAAACCGATAAAGCCTTAAAGCGGGTTCCGGTTATCTTTATCACATCGGAAAACGATTCTGAAAGCGGCCTGCTTGCCGCCGGCGCGGTGGACTTTATCAATAAACCCTTTAAGCCGGAGATTGTCAAGCTGAGGGTGCGCAATCAGATTGAACTTAAAAACTACAGCGACAGCCTTGAAGTCATGGTTGCGGAAAAAACAGCCGAGGCNACNAANACNCTNGAGAATGTNCTGCAGGGCCTTGCCAATGTCATTGAACACCGCGATCTTGAGTCCGGCGAACACGTCAAGCGNACCCAGATGTATGTGCAGGTTCTGTGCGAAGACCTGATTAACAGCAACACGCCATACGCCCAGGAATTGATCGCCCTGCAGCCCGACATCATCATGAAGTCTATGGCCCTGCACGATGTCGGCAAGATCGCCATTCCCGACCGCATACTGCTCAAACCGGGAAGGCTTGACCCGGACGAGTATGAAATTATGAAAACCCATACNACCCGCGGCATGGAAATAATCGGCGAANTGGGGGATGTAAANTCTTCCCTGTATCTGAGGCACTGCGGGGACATCTGCATTGGCCACCACGAGCGATGGGACGGCAAGGGCTATCCCAAACAGATCAAGGGATTGGAAATTCCCCTGGTAGCGCGGCTGGCGGCATTGGCCGACGTGTATGACGCGCTGGTCAGCGCGCGGGTTTACAAAGAGGCTTTCTCCTACCATGAGGCAATTAAGATAATCGTCGATGGCAAGGGAACCCAGTTCGACCCGGTGATAGTCGAAGCGGTAGAGCGTGTTCAGGATCGTTTTCAGCACATAGCTGAACAATATCGTTAACTATATGGGATTTAATGGAATTTAAGGATTTTAATCTGCATCCCGATTTACAGCGGGGAATTGCCGGGGCCGGGTATGTCACCTGTATGCCGGTCCAGGAGCAGGTGCTGACCCATGCCTTTGGCGGGCAAGACCTGTACGTGCAGTCCCAAACGGGAACGGGAAAAACCGCGGCGTTTCTCACGGTGATCTTCCAGCGCCTCCTTACCGAAAACACGCTGGCGGGGAAGAAGGCCCTGATCATGGCGCCGACCCGCGAGCTGGCTGTTCAAATAGAGGAAGAGGCAAAACTGCTGGGGCAATACCTGCAGTTCAAGATCGGCAGTTTTTACGGCGGCGTGGGTTACACCCAGCAGGAAAGACTGCTGCGGGAAAATGTGCACATAATGACGGGAACGCCGGGCCGCGTGCTTGACCTGAACAAATCGGGAAAGATGAACCTGATGGACATTGCCTTTCTGGTTCTCGACGAGGCGGACCGGATGTTCGACATGGGCTTTTACCCCGACCTGCGCAAGCTGATCAAAGTGGTGCCGCCCGCCGACCGCCGCCAAACCATGCTGTTCAGCGCGACGCTTAACGC
>JGI24698J34947_10001722_pt1 | contig 11654 bp, 16 predicted proteins | sample TergutMp193P3_FD_34947 | JGI IMG/M metagenome (IMG submission 34947)
CTCCACCAACTGCCGCTGCCGCCAACATTGTCGAAACTGCCAAACGAATAGCCGTAGCCGCCCGGCAGGGCAGAAAAGCCGTATTCGTCAGTCCCGTTGCCATTGTCTTTCCAGAGCGGGCTATCCGCCTTGAGTTTCTTTCCCTCAACGCCATCTCCTCCGATGAAAGCAGTCATTGTCTCCCACTCTTCCTTGGTAGGCAGATGCCATCCTTCCGGAGCTATCGACAAGGCTTCCACCCAGTCGTACAACCTGCCGTATTTTTTATACTTTTCGTCATTCTCGTAATAGCATCCTATGGCATTGTCGATAGTGAATGACAAGTTCTCAGCCATCCAGACTTGACTGCCTATCCTGACGCATTTGTATCGTCGCCCGTCCCTCGAATCCTCGAAATATTCTATTTTAGCGGACATGCCTTCCGCTCCTTCTCAATTTCTCCACCGAATCTTCTTCCATGACAAAGAAAATAAAGAAAATATCCAATTCCCCAGTCATCCAGCATGCCGCCTCCATAAATAAAGGCATGACAAATCCAATATCATCAAATCTGTCAATGAAAGAGCTGACAGATTCCATCACCGGGGCAACCACATTCGTCGATTGCGGATTCGGCCAAGCACGAAAAGCAGCATCCATGAAAGCTGGCACGCAAATGCAAACCCCTGTCGCAATCCAGGGATGGACGATTAACTCCAATGCCGAAGGATGGGAGCTGTTTTACAGCAAACTGCCTCAAAAATGGAAGGAAATGGACTTATTCCAATCATCCCTCGGATTCTGGTTCGTCCCGACAAGCGCGGGAGTTTCCTGGATGCCGGAGAAGAACATGCCTTGCTCCGCCAAATCCAACGAATCGGAATCATTGAGCGAAGGCTTGAACACGGTCAAAGCCTACGTGGAAGACGCAGAATCATGCCTTGAAACAATAAAGAGCAATATTGCGAGGGGACCGGCTCTTTTCCCCGAAAAAGACGCCAAATCATTCGCCAGCATGCTTGAAAAGAAAATCAAAAAGGTAACCGACTCCCTCAGAGCCGGCGAGTACAAGCTAGACTACAAATAACCGCCAAGCCGATGACGATTATTTGAAGAAAATGGACGAATTGGAAGAGTTTCGCCAAAAGAAGAATAAAACTCAAAGCAAGACAGCTCCTGCTCCATTCGCCATGAAATCGCGAGACTGCTTCCATGAAGATAACGCTCCCGTTCATGAATATTCTCTTTCTCTCTTTTTCTATGCTCTCCATTCCCTTGCCCGCTTCCCTCCTCAGTCAGCATCCCGATTCCTCAGTCAGCCGGCTGCGACAACTCAGCTTACTGAGTTGCTGGCTTACTGAGAGCGAGAATGCGAATTTCAGCGGGCTGCGTCCTGATATTGAGAAGAAAGAGAAAAGATTGCTGAATAATGAACGCTTGCAGCCGCTTATGGCCTATTATCATTGCCTATTGCCTATTGCTGCCTTGCTGCCTGGAGTTCTTCAATGCTTCATGCCTGTATTGCTCTATGCCTATTATAGAAGTTCTGTTTCTTTATTGCTTGCCCTTCATCGCCATTCAGCTGTCCTTGACGCTCCCATTGCTTATATCTTGTCGCTTATATCTTATCGCTCTTTGCTGCCCTCGGCTTCATTGTCTTCGCAGTCTTTCTTCCATTCCCGGCTTGAGCCGCACGCATGGCACAGAAAGGCGAGAAGAGCCAAGGCCGAGACAAACGCCAGCAAGCTCAAGGCAGGACTGTCCAAGCACGCCAGGACAAGAAAGACCGCGAAGAGAATCAAGGCCGCCAATCCCGCGGCCAAGGCAGGAAGCAGACTCGAAAGAGCTGCCTTGGAAGCATCCTTCCAGTTCACGCTTTCTTTCTCCGGGGAGGAATCATGGAATCAACATAACAATCAGCCGCCTCCCAGCTCTTCCCCGGCAGGGAACCAGGAACCGGCATGAGCGAGGAGGCGGCTGGCTCGAGCTTTCGGGAGCAGGGAGCCGGGCGGCTGCCCTGGGCAGTCATGGCTCCTGTTAAGGCCTGATATCGGTTTTATTCCGCCCCTTGGGATAGGGCGGAGGGTCTGCTCCCGGAATATTCAGCATAGGCATATGCGGAAGCATTCATGCTTGCTTATATGGATGTGGCCTTATGGATTATGCCTTGCAGACTGGCAAATTGCTTATTTTGTTTATTGTAAGATTTAAAAGTTTGGCATAGGGGAACTTATTCATGCAAAGAGATGTTACAGGCGATGTTTTGCTAGCGATGATACTATTTGCGATAGTATTAGTTCTGGCACATGGTTGGTTTTCTGAAAAAGATAGGGAATGTTATTTGTATTTGGGAAAGAGCAATATTTGCATGGCTTCCAAGAAAGCGAAATCGGCTACCCAAGCCGAAGCCTATAATGCTATTGACGCATACTTGGAAAAGATACGATACTACGATGACCTATTGAATGAGATGAGAAAATCCATGCCAGAGAGGAATGGCAGGGAAATGGCTGATTGGATGAAGAGCAATCCCAATTTCGAAAAGTACGATGGGATAGTGCATGATGGGAAAGCTGTATTCGAATCAGTCAAAGTTCTTTACAAAAACAGAAATTACCAAGGAGTCGTTGATGCCTTGAAGACTTCAATAGACAATGCTGATGCGGGAGCAGCCGGCGGCGAAAGAGAAAACCCTGGGCCAGAAAGCCATTGACGTAGCAATGGCTTTGGTCCTCGGGGCTATTGCGTCAGGATAACTGGGTTTTTCTGGCGAAAGTTCAGGCTCTTGCTTGTTTTTGAAGTCAGGCTGTTTTCGCCATGATGTTTTTATTCATGCCATATGGGTGCTGTCGGGGATATTGCTTTTTCGGGGATTTGCTGTTTTCATCTTTGGATTTTTTATTCATGCCTCATGGATGTTTTTCGAGGTTTTCGGTAAATTGACTGAGAGGAGAATGGACATGGAGAATGATTTGCTGGATTTGCTGCCGCCGGACTGGAAGGAGTACAAGGTAGGCGAGGGTTGTTTCGACCCGGCGATATTGAGCGCGTATTTCAAGCTCAGGGAGATGTTTCCGGATTTGTACGTGAATTTCAGGGGAGGCGTCCGGGTGAACAGCTGGTGCGGCTACCGGACTCCTTCATGCAAGATAGGCGCGTCCAATTCGGCTCACAAGCGGGGGATGGCGCTGGATTTGCATTGCGGGGACATGGCGGGTCTCAGGGATTTCTGCCATTCCTCTTCCGGGCTGAAGCTGGGAATCAAGAGGATAGAGGATTTCGCGGCGACTCCCACCTGGGTTCACATAGACACGGCTCCTCCCAACGAGGCCAGATGGGATGACCGGAGCAAGCCTTACATGTTCAAGCCTTGAGGCTTTTTGTCAGTCCCACGAGCATGATTTGAGAAGGCGGGAAATTCTGGCTGCTGTCTCGGTGATGTCTTGGGCTGCGCCCATGTGCCAGTTTCCTTTGACGAACTCGGCTCTGTCTTTCATGTTGCTGATTCCGTCTTCCACGTTTCCGAGGATGTTGGCGAGCTTTCTGACTTGGGAGAGCAGTTCTCCGCCAGCCTCGTTCATGGAGAGCGATTCCATGGCTTTCTTGCCGGCTGAGTCCGGAAGCCATGACAGGCCATGTCCAGTCGGGATGAACCGGAATCCGAGCTTGGAGCGGAAGATGTCTTTGTCTTTCAGTTCTTCGGGAAGGCTTTCGTAGAACTGCTTCCATCCGCTCCATCCTTTGACGGCAATTGGAAGATGCATGTCTCTGACGGCTGAGGAGAATTTGTTTCTTGTGCCTTTGGTGAAGCCGGCTTCCTGGAAGGTCCATCCTTTGGAGATTGAGCCGAGAATGTCTTTCAAGGCCATGCCAGGGATGATTGGATTGGAATTCATGCTTTTATTTAGGCGGGAGGGAGTTCATGTTCTTTATGTTTCAAAGCATGACGGACCAGGAAAAATTCGAAATCGCGGTGCTGAAATTGATGTTCGCTGATTCGTCTGTCTGCGCCAGGATGTTCGGCATGCTTGAGGCGGGCTTTTTCGAAAACTACGGAGTCAAGCACGGCAATTTCGCGTATTTCTCGGCTTTGTCTTCTTTCGTGGAGAACGAGGGATATTTTCCCGGGATGGGCGAGTTCGGGAATTACATAGGCGACGAATTGAAGGAGAGGCATCGAGTCGTGGAAGGCTGGGACATAGAGGCTTTCTGCGGCAGTCCTTGGATGACGAAGAATCTGGAAGGATGGCTGAGAGGCCGGATTTCGCTCAGCTGCCTTGGCCGTCTTCGCATGGCTCTGAAAGAGCGGAGATTCGGGGACATTCCGGCCTTGGCCTCGGAGATGGCGGCTGGCAGCGTGTTCAGTCTAGGCTCTGGCGAGGGGATGAATCCGATATCGCCGGAGGGAGCCGACAAGGTGTATGACGCGATAGCTGTGCACAAATGCCGCAAGGTGGCGAGCGGGATAGGGGTTCTGGATGCTCTCATGGACGGTGGATGGAGCGAGAAGAGCCTGAGCGGGATTCTTCTGGGGACTCATCAGGGCAAGACCATGTTTTTGTGCACGTGCGCCGCCAACGCGGTCCGCAGCGGGCTGAAGGCTCTGTATGTGTCCTTGGAGGAAGCCGACATGAGCATTTCGACTCGCATAGTGAGGAATCTCATAGAACGCAGCAAGACTGACATACGGAAGATGGGCATTGACGAATACAGGGACTTGGTAGGCAAGGCTGTCAAGGGCAACAGCGGCAATTTGCGGGTTGTCGAATTGCCGGAGAGCGGAACGACTCCGGGCATGCTGCTCAACAAGATAAAGTCATTGGCAGCCAGGCAGAAATTCGTTCCGGACGTCATATTCGTGGATTACGTGGGCAAGATGTCTCCCGACGGCAAGCGAGGCAACGCTCCTCTGCACGAAAGGCTTTCCGAGGTCACCGTCCAGGTCAGGGACATAAGCAAAACCAGCCTGGAGAACCATCCGCCCATTGTGACAGCCTGGCAATACAACAAGGAAGGAACCAAGAACAGAACCGGAGACTTGACCGAGATGGGCAGCAGCTACGCCCAGGCTCACACAGCCGACATTGTGTGGGCTGGATTCAGGCTTGAAGGCGAGACCGAGGACGACGGCGTGGTAAGCCTGAAGCTGGCGAAGGCCAGGGAATGCGCCGAGGACGCGCAGGGAACTGTCGTGAGCCTGGCTTGCAGAAAGAGCCATCAGGCCATGGTGGACAAGGAAGCCGAGGACTGCCGGCAATTCGGCTCCAGCCTCCCTCCGGCATCCAAGCCGCCAGCCGCTGCCAGTCTGAGCGAGAACTCGGATTACGACATTTTCGGCTAGACTCTAACTGGGATTCAAGGAATTCGCTTTATATTGAAAGCATTGCATTCAACCGAGGATTGGAAATGGAAATGAACGATATTTGCAAGCAAGCCGGAATCGGCATCCATGACGCAGAGGGAATGGACAGGCTGACGCTTCTCATGGAGCATTTCCTGGTGGAGCAGAAAAAGCAGGGCGAGCTTCTGTACATAATAAGCTCTTTCTGCGAGAAAGCGGAAGCCAGAGGACTGTTGGACAGATGAGCGAGAATGGACTAGCAAATCCATCTTGGCGACAAAAGCGAATAAACCTCGGCTCTCGCTTTCGCCTCCAAAGCGTTCATGTCAGTGCAACCGGCGCATTTGACGGTTCCCTCCAAGAGGGAATTCATTTCGTCTTCGTCTATGTCGTAGAGAGCCAGGCAATTCATGAATATTTGACTGAAATCCCGCATGACCGCAGCGTCCCATTCCTTCGCTGAAGCGGGGCTTCCCCTGCCTGGCGAGTTCATGTAGCCGTGCCATGCGTCCTGCGACAGCAAGGCGCAAAACTGCTTCCACGATACTTTCTTCCTGACTGCTTTGCAATAATGGCTTGAATTCATGGAAGTAACATAACGAATCAAAAACGCATTGAAAGACTGATGTTTGCCGAGTTTTGATTATATTATGAAACAGGAGAATGCAATGAATTTTGCCGAATGGAGAAAATCCGTGGATGCTGATTTCCGCGAAAGCAATAGAATGAGCGAAAACGTCGAGCCTCGCTCGAAATTCATCATTTTAACCAAACTAGAGCAAGAATTCGGCTTCATATGCGACGGCTTCCTGGACATTTTCAAAAAATTGTCGCCTCCTTCCAAATTGCGAGAAGGATTCGCCGTTTCGTTGAATGAAGAAGACAAAATCAGCGTCGATTTCAAATTTCGCATGATACAAAGCCGCCTGGACGCGGTCAGGCAATTGATGAGCGAATGGGACAGAATAGAAAACGATTCCAGTCTTGCTTTCAACCTCAAAGAAGCTAATTCAATAATCAAAACTGTCGGGCTTTTTGTTCAAACGGTGAATTCCTTGGTTGAAAACGAATCTTGGTTCAATTCGCGGCAAGGTGACGGGAATACGTCTTACAGAATGACTCAGATAGCGTACAAGGATTTCATGGAAGCAGTCAGAGAATTCTTCAAGAGAACCAACAAGGAAAGCGAAAAATCAAAAGGAATAAGCAAATCGCCTGAAGCAGAGAATCTTCTGAATCAGAAGGCTTTGGAGCCGCCTCCGTGAAATCCCGCAATTGGTTATATTGATTATCATGGAATTGATTGAAGGAAACTGCCTGGACTTTCTTGAAAAATATCGGATGCCAATAGAGCGGCTTTCAGTCGACTGCGTCATAGCAAGCCTTCCGTTCCGCAAAAACGGCAGCTCGTCCTTCGCAAAGCAGGCAAGCGAGGCATGGAACGCCGAGTACGAGAATTTCAGAAGATTGTGGGACTGCTTCAGCTGGATTTGCAAGAAGGACGCTCCCATCCTGGTCTTCGGCCAAGAGCCTTTCGCAAGCATGGCGCGGCTCAGCTCCAAAGACTACCGCCACGATTTGTATTGGGAGAAGGAATCCGGACGAGTGGAGCCGATTGGCGTTTTCTGGGAGAGGAAGCCATCCCTCAATCCCAAGGCTGCGTTGCGTCCGGCCCGATTGCTCAGGCATGGCGACGATGTGTCCTTGATGAAAGCTGTGCTTGCCTCGCACGTCACAGAAGGAGGCACAGTGCTTGATTGCTGCATGGGCGGCGGCTCGGCGGGAATAGCCTGCCTGGAGCTTGGCCTAAACTACATCGGGATTGAGGAAGACCATAAGATTTTCATGGCCGCCAAGGAGCGGCTTGAGCGTTTCGAGAAAGAAATGACGTCTCCCGCCGAAGAAGGCGACGTCTTTTGATAAAGCCGACTCTGAGTTTATAGACGACGTCTATGTTCGCAAAGATAGTTCAAGCGATGATTTCGAAAGACAATTCCTGATTCTTATATTAAGTTTATGATAGAATCCATTGTAAAGCTGCTAGTTACAAACTTGAATAATCGTTTGTACAATCCGGAGACGATGATGTCTTTAATAAACGAAAAGATGGATAACCCCGGATGGCTTCTTTATAAGAAGTCTCCCGATTTTAGAAATTTTGGCGATTTGGGAGATGCTGTTGGAAAAATCAGCCGCGCCTATCGCAAAGGCGATGAAATATTTATTGAATTTTTTTTGAAAGACATCAAGGAGGAATTCCGCGAATTATTGCAATTGGATTCCGTCAAGATAACAACATACGGCGCAGGGCGAGTGGACGAATCCACCAATGAAGTGCGTGATTTTAAGCTTGGCGGCTTTGTGTTAGCTCACGATTTTCAAAATTCTTAACTGAAAATTGTTATATTTGATTAATAATCACGAATTGTCGTTCACAATTTGCATGACTTTTTCCCAGTTGCTGCCTTTGACCGCGGCGTGAAGGTATCTTCCGAGATTTTCGAAGAATTTGCTGCCTCCGTTGCTTTCGTCGTCGACGATTTCCAAGGCTTCCTTCATCTTCTTGTCGGCGTCGTTGACGAGTATTTCAAGCTCTTTCGGAATCAGGGGCTCGAATTGGGCCGCGCTCTCCGCCTCGCTCAAGCCGTGGCCCATTTTCTTGCAGTCCGTGTGGGCGAGATACAAATGCTTGTGCAAGGAATGGAGCAAGCCTGAGTAAGCCGACTTCTCGTGCTTGTCAAGCATGGCTTCCACCGTCTTGATGCCATCCTCTATGTTTTTGACCACGCTGTCAAGCTGGCTTCGCCATTGCTCATTTGCCTCGCTGAGGCTTGCTTTGGATTCTCCGATGGAAACAGGTCTTTTGTCGGCCTTCAATTTTTTGAGATTGGTCTCGGCGTCTTCCAAATTCGAATACAAACTTTTATATAAATCTTCATGCTCCGGTTTCTCGTAGCGAATTATAGCGCTGACATTGGTCATATTTCTTACAATGTCGTTATACACTCCGTTCATCACCGACTTTACGTTTGCTTTCTCAACTTCGTTCAATTGAATCCTTTTGGGAGCCGAGGATGTTTCGGACAGATATTGCAATCCCGTCCCGGTAGTCGGAATAGGGCTTGACTGGGTGTCCGGCATAGACGATACGCTATCTTGTATCGAGGTGAAATTTCCCGTGAATGGGTTTGTTTTCCCTTTTTGAAGGGAATTGAATTTGTTCCAAAAAGCTTCGGTTTTAGGCATAATGGCATTCTCCTTTCTTTTATTTAGGCTTGAGATTCTCCAGTGTTTTCAAATAGAATTCTATTCTAGTCTTGGCTTCTTTCAGAATCTCGGCCAATTTGCCATGAGTCCATTCGGACCGTTCTATCCATCTGTGAAACTCGACCTTCATTCCCCTGTCGAATTCCTCCCAAGGTTCCTGAATCACGGTTCTGAAATGAATTTCTTCGTATGCGGTCTCGTTCAAGGACTGAGATTCGTTGAAGCTGCTTCCTCCCAGGGGATGGTTTCTTTTGTTGTAATCAATGAGCGTTTTGAGTTGACCGCCTGTTTTTATCACCTTTTTCAGATAATAATAAACGCCGGTTCCCTGCTGTCCCGGCACGTCGCTCTTTTTGAAGTCTTCGATGGCTTTCATGAAGTCTTTGTATTGCTCGGAGTCGCGTTCTTGTTCAGAGATGCCTTCGTTCAACGGCTTTTCCAAGACTATGCCCGTTTCCCTCTCGGCTTTCTCCACCAATTGCCTGGCAGTCAATTCCGCCTCGGTCATGGACTTTTCCCGAATCTGCTTTTCCATGAATTCCCAGAATTCCTCTTGCTCTTCCTTGGAGAGCTTCCGCTTTCCGTCAAAGGCTTCTTCCCCCAGCACTTTCCGGAGTGCCCATCTCGCCTGGTTCCGGTAATATGGAGGCGGCTCTATGGAGTCTACCATCTCGTCGACCGTGAGGTCTTCCTTGAATTTCCTATATTCGGCTTTCACTGATTCAATGTATCTGTCTTCATGAATCGGAACTCCGTACCATTCCTCGGCCATGCGTTTCAGCTCATTCGCCAATTCTTCTCTGAGAAGCCGCTTGCTGTTTTTTCTGAGCCTTTCATTCATCAGAAGGTTGTATTTCCTGCCGGAATCGCCGCTGTAAAGCAAGCTCACTTTGTAACAAGGAATTGGTTCCATGCTTCCTTGGAATTCCAGCGTTCCTTTCGCTTTGCCAATAAAAATTTCGTATGTTTTCGAGTTCAAGCATTTCCATTTCACACCGACGTCTCTAGCATCTCCGCTGTCCAGTTTTCTCACAAAGAAAAGCATTTCGTCGTTTTTGAAAAGAACATCCTTGATGAACGCGCCCAAGAAATTGATTTCGGCGTCCAACCCTTCGCTTTCGCTCAAAGGCTCTCCGTTTTTGAGCTTGGCCACATATTCCTTGCATTTGCCGGGATTTTTCAATATCAAGCTGAACAGCAAGTCTTGCTGGTCTTTGGGCAAATCCTGAAGCAACGTTTCGTCCAGTCCCAATCTGCCATGCTTGCAAAGATAGTCCCACAAATCTTTGAGCTGCTTGCCAGTGAGCTTGGTGCTTCCCTCTTGGCTTATTCCCAGAGCCTTGAGACCGGCTGTCAAGGAGGAATGGGAAACGAGCGGCCCGGCGACGTTGAAAAAGTCGCTTACTGCCACGTCTCCCGGCTTGCTTTCGCTGAGATAGCCTTTGTCCATCTTTTCGATGAGTTTTTTGCTCCAGACTGGGTCTTTGGACTCCGAGCTGAGCGTGTCTTTCTCGCTGATACTGTAGGATATTCGCACCGTTCTTTACCTCTTATGTTAAACTCCTAACTTATATTTAGGATGCTTTTGATAGAATAAAGGTTTGAACTCGGAACCGTAAGCACCGAGAGCAAACCGAGCCAGTGAGTTCAGACTGCCGATTTTATCGGCATTATCAACATGACCACACTTGATACATCTGAACGTCTCCTGCGATGCCCGGTTTGCCTTCTCAACGCAGCCACAAGCCGGACACATGATAGAATTATTGTATGCAGGAACTCTGGCCAAGGAAACACCGTTTTCTTGACAAAGTTGTTCTATCCTGCTATCTATTCTACCTATGACCCAGCCATTGAGAAATGAACGCATATTTTTGGTCAGGCGTCCTCTGACTTTGCTATTCTTCTTGATATTCTTATTGTCTTCCAATACAAGTTTTCGTAACTCGTTGTATGGTAATGACTTGCAGCTTCTATCTACATACTCTTTAATCTCTTCTTTTGTTTTAGACCATTGTTTAGAATGGGTTTTCTTACGTCTTAATTTCAATAATAAATCCCACATTTCATTACCATAATGCGTTCCTTCATCTGTAGTAAGTAAATGTTTAGCACCTGGGTCTAAGCCTATGATAGAGCCTTCGGCTTTCTTGGCTTGCTCTACTTCGAAGCTAAACTGAATATACTTGTCCGTTACGATTATGGACTTGGCTAGTTTACCTTTGGAATTCCATTTGTTAAAATGTTCATTTCTCTTCAATGGGATTGCTAGTTTTACTCTTTTGCCTCGGCTGTCGTAGCATCTTAATTCAACCAATAAATCATAATCTTTCAATTCCGTATCTGATGCAATTTTGGTGTTCAACTCACTTAAAAGCATTCTGTTCTCGTTATGCTTGGGTCTTTTATACGGCTTGCTCAAAGTATCGCAAGAACGTTTGGTTCCTATAACTAAGGCGTAAGCCTCAGAAAAAGCGTTTTGTTTACAACTAGACCTAAGCCAACTATCGCATTGTACCAAATTATTTGCCGTTAATAACGAAAACCTACTCAATCCCAAATATATTTCTTTATCGAAATGCTCTATGACCCACTCGACAACTCTGTGATATTCTTGCATGAACTCAGCAAGCATGGTTTGCTTATGCGACGTCAACCATCTTTTGAAATAACACTTAGAACTACGCACGTAAGTCATAAACTCCACACTCCTTCAAGCTCAATCTCAAGCACGTGCATGAGTGTGGAGGGCGGACTTGAAGGTTCCGCCGCTCCTAATGCTATTTAGCGAAGCATTTCTTTATATTAACGGCATGAAAACTATTCGCGGGAGAAAACATGGTTTGGCCTGAAAAAATAAGCAGCGCCGAGAGACATTTGGCGGAACTCGTCTATGAGATGACAAAAGGAGAGAAAGAATTCGAAGAGGGAGCCAAAAAAGTCTCGGATTGGCTTGAGTCGTACAAAACAGACGTCTATAACTGCGGAGCGGCTGCCGGAACTCCCATAGAATTGCCGGGCAAGCCATGATTGACACCGGAATTTGGAGCAAGCTCAACATCATAGT
>JGI24698J34947_10001723_pt1 | contig 11652 bp, 6 predicted proteins | sample TergutMp193P3_FD_34947 | JGI IMG/M metagenome (IMG submission 34947)
TAACCTGTGCCGTTTAGTTTTTCATGATGATTGGAAGCCCACATGCTGATGGTCTGAAGCCCGTCAATATCCTTTAAAAGTTCCCATGTCCGGCGGATATGTTCTTTTATTGTTATGAATTCCTCATCGGTAAGTTTACCCGGTTTTTCCAGAATTGACGCGGGAATATCCAGCTTTCCTATNTCGTGGAGAGCCGCCGCCAGATACAGTTCCGTCCTTGCACCATGATCGTATTTGTAATAGCCGCCCATAAACCAGGCTTTATTCGCAATCTGTNTTGAATGACGCTGCGTAAAAACAGATTTGTAGTCAATGATCCTCGCCATAAAACCGGCAAGGCCAAAAATGGAATCCGCTTCCATATCGACAAACCACGGAGCAAAAGCCGTTTCCGCGGTTTCACGAATCACGTCGTCTTTAAGCGAGAAAGCCGCGGGCCAGTCAAGAACTTCCAGCAGCGCGTCGGCGGATGTTTTGCTGAAACGTTTACCTGCTTCATTTGCGATTTTTTGTCTGAGGGACGCAAGAGAATTTTCATCCAGAGTTTGAAGATGATAGGCCACGTCGATTGAATCGGCAATGGCGATTAACTCAGCCTCAAGCGGGCCTTCTCCAGCCCGTATCCCGAAGGGGCCCATGCCGTCGGCGCGTTCATGGTGGTACAGAATAAAATCTTTCGCGTTGGTTTTAAAACAAAGCGCGTCTACATTCCTTTGGCCGTATTCGCAGTGTTTTTTCATGGTNGGATCATTATGCCCGCCTGTNCTCTGCGCGAAAAGATACTCTGTAAGCGCGTTGTCATGAAGGAGCGCGCAGAGCGCCAGTACGGTGATTTCATCCTGACTCTTTCCCAGCAGCTTCCCCATTTTTGAACAGAGAACCGCAATTCTTCTGCCATGGTTGGTACTGGCCCCCAAAAGCTCATGTTCTACAGAGTCCAGAGACATAGCAATAGCTTTGATAATGGAATCCATTCGTATAGTCATAACGGTTTAACGAGGGCTCCTTGTCCATCTTGTACTATTAATGTCAGGCCGGGTATATATTCCCGCCCTGTTGTTATTGTTGGCATAAGCGGTATTAAATCCCGAGCCTTCTCCAAGTATACCGTTAGAACCGACATCTCCAAGCCTTACATTTGCTCCAATGCTGATTCGTGTTATTCGATTACCGGAAAAAGCATTAACGCCGATATCATTAACGCTGTCAGGCAAAGTAACTGATATCAATCTTCTGTTTCTAAACACATTTTCAGCAATTCTTGTAACAGGGTTTCCCTGTATCTCTGCCGGTATCACAACAGAATCTTCCGGCCCTTTATAATCTGTAATGACAACATTCCCGTTATTAACCAAATACCTGAAATTATCGTACCATATGATCCATTCCGTACTTCTACGGCCAGTGCGCGTATATGTGCCCGCATGTTTATCGTTTCCGTAATAAAAATTTTCAAAGCCATTGCCAATGGCATTTTTTCCAAGCGTTACATTTGATCCTATAGTTACATTTGTCAGCTTATTTCCCTTAAACGCGTTCTTTTCAATTATTGTAATGTTTTCGGGAATAACAATTTCGTCAAGAAGCCTGTACGCGAATTTTCCGTATCTGACCATTGTAACATTTTCGTTTGTCGATATACTCGGCGTATTTTCATCAAAAAAACCGGTATATATATTATAGCCAAACAAAAATATTTCTTTTAGCCAGCCGTTATATATAGTAATGCTCCATAAAAAAATGCTTATTAAGCCGATAAAAACAATAAAAACAATCGTTTTTGCATTCATTTAAATTTCCCTCCTCTTTTTATTTTGTTTTAAAATAAACCCAAAAATCTTTTTTTATGCTTTTCATTAAAATCCTTAAAAAAGCGATCAAATTGCGCAGTCTCTGCCTGCTCCGCACAAGCCAGTAATTCTGAAAATGTTTTTTTACGATCACCGGATGATATTTTTTCAAAGTAGTTTATCGCAATATCACCCAATTTTTTATCAAGGATATTTTTGGAACCGGCCAGATGTTTTCTGAAAATGTACAATATGAAAAAAACCGGAGTTTCCTTTGTTTTTTTAATTCCGTAGATAATATTGCCGGTAAGTTTTTCCAAATCCCCCTTTTCAATAATTTTCCCGAACGCCCTTTCCAAAACGCCTTCATAATCAAACTGTTTCGCGCCTGCTCCTACAATCATGATATTGGCAGCCAGAACAAAATAATATTCAATAAAAGTATCAATACTCTTATCAGAATTAATTGTTTTAAAATTTTCCGCCAAAGTATTTACTTCCTTTTCCTGCTCCCTGCTAAAGAACGAAAATACCTTTATTTTCTCCTGAAAGCCGTACTTTTCCAAGATATTACCGCAAAGCATTACATTAATTAATTCAAGAGTTTCCTGTTTTAATTTAACTCCCGCGTTTTTAACCTCAGTATACAGATCGTTGATTCTTTCAAGCCACTCTTTTTTCCCGCACAGCTCGTATACTTTGTCGTATGGCATTGAAAAGACAGCTTCCAGAACAGCGCCGTACACCGGAGGCAGCAGCGCTTTATCGGCGCCTGCCGGTAATCTCGCCATATCCAGAACGCTCTTGCATTCGCTTATCTTTTTTTCAGGCTGCGCCGAATTAAGATACTCGCCCAGGCGTTTTATGAAAAGTCCTGTCCCCAAGTCCGCGCCAACAGCATAATACTTGTCAAAAAATTCTTTTAATGTTTTCAGGCTGAGCGGCTGATTTTTAAAACGGAACATGTCTTTCTTTTTGCAAAAATCCGCAATCAAGGCTTCATTTTTGTATTTGTCTTCGAACTTTGTGAAAAAATCAGGATCATTGTTCTGGACGCTGATATACATTTTTATAAACTCGTCCTGATTTGAAAAAGTTTTAATTAACATAATCAAATAAGGATAGGCAAAATCGTTTTTTGAACGGAGGCGCTGCAGTATGTCAAACGCAAACTGAACGCCCGCGATGCGCGTTCCTGATTTAATCGAATCCTGAACTACGTCAAAAAGCAGTCCTGTCCCCAGATCATTAACGTGTAAATTTGCCGATTTCAAAAGCAGATCGATGTCCTGGACAGATTGTCTTTTGAATGCCGACTCCATTATGTTTTTGACTGCCGCGGCTTCTTCCGATGCGCTGTAATTCCTCGCTTGCAATGAATTTTTTGCAGCCGGCAGGTTCGTGAGAAAATCAAACATAAGGAAAAGTTTTAAAAACGAATCCTGATTTTGCGTGATATAATTGGCCAATCCCCCTGTTTTCAGGTAATCAAGATAATTTGTAAAAATAAAATTCGCCTTTGAATTAAGATCATCGCGGAAAGCATTCGCTGTGTCTGTCCGTATTCCGTACTGCTGTGAGTTGTCAATAACTTTCTTTATAATCCCAATCCTTTTATTTACATCGGAAATGTTTTTGTATACAAAGGAATATATACCCAGTTTTTGCTGCGCGCTATAACTAAACGGTTGCTTCATTTTAAAAATATTACCGGCGATAGCCTGCGTTTCATAAGATACGCGGTCCGCAATAGAAATTGTGCTGTATATTCTGTCGGCACTCTCAAAGCAGGAATAGTCCTCCTTTAATAAATTTATCAAATCCGACGCTTCGTTGATATTAACTGAATAAGCGGACATTACATTGTTTATGTTATCTGCAAACTTGACCGCCTCAAATACGCCGGAAGAAAGCAGATTGACAATGTTTTTGGCATACTCTCCCGGCTTTACAGAATCAGGAATAATGTTACGGATAAAATCAAAAGCATAACAGCCTTTCTGCGCTTCCTGGGCATAGTTAAACTGGGGATTATCCGGCCTGTTTAGCCTTACCTGTACGCGTGATGATATATTTCCCGGCATCAGGGTATTTGTAAAATACGTGCAGAAACTAACCTCGTTTTGAACTGCCCTGGGCAGGCACAGACTCAATATTTTCAGCCAATATTTATTATTTTTATGATCATCGGAAAAATGCACCGTATTTTCATCTGATGAGCTGATGACAGCTTCAATTAAAAGTTTTAATTTAATTCTGCGATCTTCGTCAAAAAAAGAAGATATATCGCCTGATGATAACATGCCGCCGTTTTCAGGTATATCAATCTGAGGCAATTCGTCAGGGATTGGATCGTCATGCCACTCTTTCCTTGTCAGCATACGCTTAAACACGGCATGCTCGATAAAACTGTAGGGAGCGAAATCGTTGTTCTTTTTAAAAACAAACGCGTGAATAATATAGTTCCCCCAGCGCGAGTCTTGATCACTGTACACACGGCCAACATAACAGACCTGCGCAAGACAGGCGCGTCCCGACGAAAGAAAAAAATACCCGAATTTTTTCGGAAACAGCTCCTCAATTTCCTGTTCGGTAGGTTCATACGGTATTCCTTGTCCAGACGGAGTTTTATACATCATCACCTCACGGATTTCTGAGCTCTCCTCATCCGTGATATCCCTTGATTTTGAAAAAACGCTGAACGCTCCGTTTCTGTCCTTACCGCAAGCGGCATAAATATACTGACTGACTAACATTTATTTCCCCCTGATTTTAATTGCTTTTTCAATTACCCTGCTTTTCTTTCCCAAAAGCCAAAAGAACGGCTCCTCTACCTTTGACGCCTCAAAAGGCTTCCCGTTTTCTATGTGTCCCAAGGCGCTGCATGTAAAGAACTGTATGCTTTTAAAACGTGACTTTAAATTGTTAAGAAAGCTTCCTTCACTATATTCGCGCAAAAATTTCTCGCACAGTTCATTTTGCGTTGTAAGCCTGGTTTTCAAATCAAGGCTTGCCGCGTTTTTTAAAACGGCGCTTTCACCGATTTTCTCGTCCAGTCCGGGTATGTCGGCCTTGGTAAATATTATCGCGACATATGAATCAAGCAGATCATTTGCCTTAATACTGAACATATTCTGAAGCGTATTTATAAACGCGTCCACCATTTCATCTATCGGCTGGGCGCTGCCCTTATATTCGTTTAAACTCGATGTCTTTGACACTTCGCCTCGGTATTCAGGTATAGAGAGCGGATCGATAACCAGCATAAACGCGTTCGCGTACCTGAAGCCTATCTGTTTTTTTATTTCGACAGCGCCGGTACTGACATCAAAAAGTTCTCCCGCTACATCGCATAACGAAATCTGCTGTTTTGTCGCGCCTTTTGGCGTAAGGTTAAATTGATAGTATCTCAGGCGGTAATCTGTCGTTTTATAGGGCACTCTTCCCTGTGAAAGAAGGCTTGAATTTTCTTTGTATTCGTCAAGCCCGTTATTTTCATACTCAAAATGCAGGCCGTATTCAGATAACGCGCGTTTTTCAAGCGACATCATTGTCATATTGATATAACAGGTTTTTCCAGAGCTCGGTCCGCCTACAACCGGGATGCACCATGACGCGTGTAAACCGCCGCCCTTAATATCATTTTTGCAATGGGGGCACTTAGCCGTCAGTTTATGCCGCCCGTTAAAAAATGTCGTCGGTATTTTTTTGCCGCAGTCACATTTGCGCTTAAAAATACCGTAAATGCCGGGACGCAGCCGGTCATGCTCACGCCCGCAGGAGCAGACATATACGGGCAGGCTGAATTTACTCTGGCAAACCGGGCAATGGGTGGCTATTGCGTTAATGGTACAGTATATTCTGTCCAGTAAAATTATCAATCCAAAGAAAAATAGCGCGACAGAAAAAAAAGCCAGCAGTAAGGCTATTTGAAATAACGTTATGGAAAAACAAATAAACGGCGTAATGACGGCTGAAGCGATAAGCCTCACCAGATAAAAGCTGAATTTACCTATAAAAACCGGCAGATATAAAAGGCCTGACCAAAAACCATTATAGCTGAATTTCTCTTTTAAATTGCCCCCTGCTTCCGATATTCCTTCCGCGCTTCGGGAGATAATTTCTCCGCAGTGTTTGAACGCTCCGGTGATAACTTTGATTAGATCAATAAATCCGCCGTGGAAAAAATAACTTAGCTTTGCCGGCTGACTGTGTTTCATTATCCATCCCTCCGTTAATTAAGATAATTTGTTAAAAAATAGACAGCGGCAATTGTATACATTATTAATAATATTATAAATAAAGATGTAATAACTATCATTATAATTTTAAATATCGTGTTGTCGATATTTTCATGAATTGCCAATATATAATTTCTTATGCCGTAAAAAATACCGACAATCAAGCCAAGCGCGCCTCCTACTGCGAGTATGATCATTAAACCTATCGCTATTTTCGGCGCCAGCCATATTATCAGTTTCACCAACCCATAAATTATCAGTACAACGAGAGCAATGCCTATTAAAATCTCCATAAAATGCCTCCTGTTCCTATAGAGTTTTTATATATTTTTTTTCGGCCAGGAGCCATAGAAGCGGGTCTAAAACGCGCCGGGGACGAATGCCCTTGCTGTCAATTTTCGATCCGTTGGGATTGGCGCCCAATGACGATACGCCAAAGAATGAATGCTGCTTGAATTGCTGTATTAGCCTGATTAATTCGGTATCAAGCAAATTTTCTATTAGATCCTGCATTTCTATATTCGTATTTTCAAAATCCGGCTTTATAAACGCTCCGCGCTTTATATGCTCGGACTCATCCCTTAAGCAGCTGTCTGCCGGCAAAATATTGTACTGTTCAAGTACGTCTATTTTTGTAAACACCAGGGCAAGCGGTATCTGAATTTGCCCCTTAATGTTTTTTACGCTTCGAATTACGTCTATAATAATGCTTAGAACAGTGTAAATTTCGGTGTTTTGCGCCGGAAGCGCGCTAAATCCGTTATCTGCAAGTTTTTTCCTTATATCGGGAACCTGCAGAGGATCCAATAACAAAATAATTCCGTGAGCGTTTGTTATATAGCGGTTAAATTTATGCATAACGCTTTTATCATCAAGATTTTCACCGGCAGTATCATAAAAAGTCAAGGCGGCCATATTAACAATTTTGTTTTTTGCGTCCATAAACCTTAATGGAAATATAAGGGGCGGCACTTCCATACCGGCATCGGTCGCGCTGACTGTGAAACCCGCTTCATACAAGGGACGATAATACAGATCATTATACGCCTGCTTGGATTCCTGGCTGCAAGTCATCGAAAGCGAACAGTTAAACGGACCTGACATTTTCTTGCGAACCTCGTTTATTAATACCCCGATATAATTGGATTTGCCGGACGCTTTCGCTCCCAGAAGAGCAATTGGCAGACTCTTCATTGATAAAAATTCAATCGGAATTTCTTTCTTAACATCATCACAAAAAAGCTGTTTTGCCGCTTCTTTGCAGTTAATACATTTTTTTTTATACGCAAGCGCAATCCAGCCGTCTCTGTCTTTTGGAATTCCAAATTTGCAATTATCAGTTTTTCCTATAATATTATAGGAACATTTTAACCCGCAATCCATAATATCGTGTTCCGCGTAACAATACGGACAGGTAAATTTTCCCATTTTTTAAAAACTCCTTACCTCTTTTAAAGTCAAATAGTTATTTTCCGTCGAAGGAAACAGCTTGAATTTTGTATTCGCGGCTACAGGCGGCGATTTAATGGTAACGGACGCCGAATATTTACCGCCGGGAAACAGGCCCTTCTTCAGCGTCAAGGACGGCGTTCTGTCAACAAGTTGTCCCTCATTCTTGCTTAAGGGCCGGGGATTTCCCATAACAAGCATGAGTTCGGGAATTACCGCCGGCGCGTCAGCTTGAAAATCAATTTTTATCGGAAACGATTTTGCGGATGAAACATTTACATCCATCTTATATAAAACCGTTGCCTTTTCTTTTAATGTTATTACGCTTCCAAGACGCACGCCGCAGGTTGCGGATTTTATGCCTTCGTTTTCAGTTTCGGCAAAGATTGTTATGTAACTGTCGGCGTTCGCTTTCAGCTTGACATGAAAGCCGTCTTTTACAAAATCGTCTTTCGCAATAGAGATTCTATCGCCGTCTGAATTTAAAGTAACGGGAAACGCCGTATTGCTTACCTTTGCTATAATTGTTTTGGCAAGTGGATGAGGCTTTCCGGTAATCACAACCTCGTCGCTTGATTCCGAAAAACTGATCTGCGATACGCCTATCATCGTATTTACTATTACGGGATTTGAAACGATTAAAAGCTGTTCGTTGCAGACAACCGGATAAACATAGTATGTTTTATCGGGCGGCAGATTAAAGGCAGCGGTAGTATCGTCTGAGGCCATTAAGCCGGTTTCATTTAAACCTTTGTAAAAATTTTTAAACTCCGCTATTTGCAGCGTGCTTCCGATCTTGCAGTTAACTTCCTGCGTACTGAAATATATCCCGCGCTTGCCCGATACGGCCTTATCGCAGCTCAATGTAAATGATGTAGTGCCGTTCTGTTCAATTTTGACGTTTGACAGGGGCTTTAGCTCTTCAAAGGCCTTAAATGTCCGCGTTACGCCCTTTGAGTAATTTATTCCCTTGGCGCTTTTGTAAACACAGACAAAAAAATAGCTGTTGCCCGCCTTTTCGTAGTCTCCGTCCTCAAAAGCTTCGTTGTTTTTAACAGGAATTTTTTGCCCGTCTTCACGCCCCGAGGGCGGAACAAGCCCTTTCTTTTTTATTACCTCAATCTCACTGACATTCAAAGGCGCTTCCCATTTTACGGCTATCTTGCCTGTTATAATTTCCTGGCGAATATTTAAAACGTCAAAATAAATAACGATCGGCGCGGCGGAGCACACAACAGGAGAATTCACGCCAAGCCGCGATGAAAAGACCGCGTAATAATAAGGCGTATCTGAAACAATTGTCTTATCTTCAAAAAAGTTTATGCTCAGTCCGCTTGCTACCACAGTGCCGTCCTCTATTGACGTAGGACGCGAACCGTTTTTGCGGATAACAGTAAAGACGGCCAATTTCTGCTGTTTCCCCAAAACCCACGTAACAGCCGCTGAATTATCTTTTATCGCCGCGCTTACGCTCTGCGGGGCTTTGGGAGGAAACTTTGATAATATCTGTTCCGCTTCAATATAATCCGCCGCTAAATCCAGCGCCGCCGCTATTTCACCTACCGCCGCGTCCTCGTTGTTTGCGGCGGAATATGTTTTTGCCTTTTCCGCGTACTGTTTCACTTTTGCTATTACGGAAGAAATTACCGAAGCAAGCGCGTCTGTTTTATCAACATTATACGCGGGATATTTATTTTTAAGCGCAGCCGCCATGCCGGAAGCTGTCATGTATTTTTTTAAATTAATGAGTTCCTGTATCTTTTCATATTCCTCCTTATATGCCTTGCCGACTGTTTCCTCTTCAATAATTTTTTTATTTACCCTTTCATCATACTCCGCGGCTTTCTTTGCCAGTTTTGACGCGCTCACTTTTTTATAATCAGGCAGTAAATTCTTCAGGTTGTTGAGTTCTGTTTGAATAACAGTCAGTGAAATACCCGGCTGCACCAGCAGGTTGTCTATTTTTTTAACAATTGCGTCAAAGCGCGCGCTGTGATCCTTCGCCGCTCCGCAGGACGGACAGGTATTTTTTTTAACCGTGTAGGGAGCCTTGCCGCCGCAGTTCCAGCACACGATTTCCAGCGGATTGTGGCAATGCGGACAGGATTTCGGGTTATTGTTGTTCGAGTAAGCCATGCCGCAATAAGGACAATCCTCCAAATCTATTCCCCGCTCTTCGCCTCCTGCCACGGCAATGCGAAAGTTACTGAGGCCTTCCGCCAAAAGAACTTCTATATAATCAACATCCGTAATGCCCAGCGTTCTTAACGCATTCCTTGCCTTTTCGGAATACGCTAAAAATTCCTTAAGCTCCATCTCCGAAATACCCGTACTGCGCCTTAATGAAAATTCGCCCCAAATATCCTTTGTGGCAATGTAAATATCGTAAAACTTTTTTGAATTTTCATCCTTAAAAATCTTAGTCGCTTCGCCGCAAACCTGATTCGTAGCCGTGGATTTTGGATCGGTTTTTCCCGACACTGCGTTGTATGCGGTTTTTACAGCGCTTTGCAGCGCGCCGACAGAAACATTTTGCNCCGTACCCAACAAATCGTACAAATTGCTTTTGCCGATTGTTTTTAAAAGTTTTTCAATTTTATCATAAGCTAAAAAATCCAGACTTCTTTTCGTATCATCTACTATTTTCGCGCCCTGCTGTGTCAGGTAGGCAATCTTTTTTTCTATTTCGTCCGCCGTCAGCCACTTGCCGCTCGCGTCGGCCATTTTTACCAGGTCGCTTTTATAGATCGCCCCGCGCCCCCTTACAATCGCTACGATAGATTTTTCGGCGGTTTCCAGCTTGAATTTTTTTGCGGATTGAAATTCTTCTTCCCGAAGAGTTTTATCGGTCATTATTTTGACAGCTTCGGTATACAGATCTTTCAATCTGCGATGAACAGGCGTGCCCTGCGTAAATGTATTTTTGCGCTGCGCTAAAGCTGTCTCAATTTTTTTTGCGTCCTTTTCGGCAGGGTCTATTACATAAGCCAAATAGTAATTATACTCGGGATTATTCTGTTCTTCGGATGTTCTCAAAGTTTCCATGCAATCCTACCTTTCCGTAGCTATGCTGCCCGCTATTTCCACAAAAGTCTGACTTAGTTTGCTTAAATCAATTTTGCGCGCGCCTTTTTCGGACGCAACCTTGTTTAAGAATCTTTCATCCGCTCCGCCGAAGCCTATCGCGTAAATCGTAACACCGTCGGCCTTTAACCTTTCGGAAGCTCTTTCTTCCGTCGGCTGATCGCTCCACACCCCATCTGTTAAAAGCACTATAATACGGTTATCCCTTTCGCTGAACTTATCACCGAATGAATTCATCGGCGTTTCTTCATTACAGGTACCGCAGGTATCACAAGCCAGTGACGAAACCGCTCTGTCTATGTTACGGGCATTATTTTCATTCCTGCATTCAAATCTTCCCCTGTCGGCAAAATTAACAATTGATATTGTAAACCTTGACAGATCCAGTTCTTTCATACAATCCCGAAGGGCTTTACGCGCCAACCGTATAGGCTCGCCGGACATTGAACCTGAGGTATCGACCATAAACATAATTTCCGCGCGGGATTTGCGTTTTTGTTCTTCTTTTTCCCGGATTAACCTGTTTATTACCTCATCAATCGATTCGTTAACTTCGGATTTTTCGACCCGCAGCGACGTTCCGTCCTTCGCCTCGACGCGCACATCCACAAGGCCGTTTTGATTGTACGTATAGTGAATTGTAAACTCGGTTTTTTTGCCTCTCGAAAAACCGGATACGCAATATTTATACAAGAGCATGCAATCACGCGGCTCGGCAGATTCGCCCTGCAAAACAAAAACATCCATATTTTCGCCGCCAAAGATAAATTCCCTGTCAAACGGCGTATTTAACAGACTGTTCTTTTTTATAATGATGCTGTTTACATAGGTGGTTTCATCCTTTGCCAGAGCCAGCATTCCAAGGCTGTGTGAGGTGATATCCTGAACGGAGTCTCCTGTGATTACCAGCCTCTTTTTTTCACTTCCGCCAGGCGCCGCGTTACGTGATCCGGAGTCTCCGCCCAAAACGAGCCTGTTTTCGATGCAGAGTTTCGCCTGCATCGCCGCGCCGGCGGCGACTATAGTATCCACGTCAATATTTTTCGTTACAGGCTCACGTCCGTATTCACGGCGCACAAAGTCCTTAA
>JGI24698J34947_10001724_pt1 | contig 11650 bp, 8 predicted proteins | sample TergutMp193P3_FD_34947 | JGI IMG/M metagenome (IMG submission 34947)
GCCGCCGATAATCGCGCGGCTGCGGGCAATGTCATCGATGTAATATATTGAGGATCAATTATGTCTGACTGGTTATATTCAGATACGGTAAAGGAACATTTCACCAACCCTCGCAACGCCCTTTTGGAAGACGAAGCGGCTTTCGACGCCAACGCCAGGGGGCAGACGGGAAACATCAAGTGCGGGGATCAAATGCTCATGCTCCTCAAAATTGATAATGATATTATCACCGATGTGCGCTGGAAAACCTACGGCTGCGCCAGCGCCATTGCCTCTACCAGTATGCTCTCTGAAATGATCAAGGGCATGAAGATAGAAGACGCCTACCGGATAAGGCCGGAAGACCTGGTTGAAAAACTCGGCGGCCTGCCTGAATTTAAAATTCATTGTTCGGTGCTGGGCGACAAGGCCCTCCGCGCCGCCATTGACGATCACCTTGCCAAAACCGGCAGACCGGGGGCGCTCAAGGAAGCGGTCACCGAAATTTGCCACTGCCTGGGCATCACCGACAAGGACATTGAAACCGCCTTCCATAACGGAGCCCGCAACTGGGAAGCCTTACAGCAAGCCACCAAAATCGGCACTGTCTGCGGCAAATGCAAGGACCAGGCGATGGATCTGCTCCACGGGTTTCAGCATATTTACGGGTAAATTCCCAAGGTTCATTTATCAGGGCTGGCGGAAGCCCGCCGGTACACGGAAACATAGTCAATAAACGACAAAACCGAAAAAAGCACGGACACGCTAAAAACGGCAATGGCGGCAATTCTGAAAACAGGCTGTAAAGCCCCGGCAATGTCAAGGCGGCGCAGGCTGGCATAAAGCAGGGCTGTCGCTGCCGCGGTGATATAGGTGACGGTTTTTATTTTGCCGCCTATGCGAGCGCCCATAGCGATGCCCTTTTTCAGCATAAGGTTACGGATGAACAGGATGCCGAATTCGCGGTACACCACTACCAAAAACAGCGCCGCCGGAAGTATCCCGTCAATGACAAAACAGAGAAAACAGGTTATCTGCATGAGGGTATCGGCAAATGGGTCAAAAAGCCTGCCAAAGTCGCTGGTCTGGTTCAAACGGCGGGCTGCCATGCCGTCAAGCATATCGGTAATTTCCGAAACGATAAAAATTACCCAAAGCAGCGCCACCCAAGCTACATTGCCCATAAACTGCGCAGGCAGGAGGTATACCGTAAAAAACAGCGGGGTAAGGACAACCCGAAAAAGGGTCAACCTGTCGGCCAAGGTCATATATTGAGTATATTATATTGTGGACAATATGGTAAAGCCCCCTTATACTTATAGATACAAATGGATCGTATCGTAAAACACTTATTTATCATAAATCCTAAATCATTCTCGAAAATATCAAAACAGAACCAGGTGGTTTCAAAAATCCATCAGTTTTTCAGGGGAGTAGGAGACAGCGAGTATGATATATACGTTTCGCGGTTTCCCCGGGATGCGGTGGGGTTTATCCCCTTATTTGCCAGAAATCTTCCCGATACAACCATTCTCAGGGTGTATGCGGTCGGCGGCGATGGGATTCTGTTTGACTGCCTGAACGGTATTATGGGGCTTGAGAATGTTGAACTTGCGGCAATACCCTATGGATACACCAACAATTTTGTACGGGGTTTTGACAAGAACGATAGGGCTTCGTTCCGGCGTATATCCAGACAGTACAATGCCCCGGCGATACCTGTAGATATTATGCGCTGCGGGAGCAACTATGCCCTGAATTACTGCGTTATTGGCCTTGAAGCGGAAGCGGTATATTGCGCCGAAAAACTGCGGGAACGGATGGAGCGTGGTCCCTCCCCAATTCAATGGTTATGCAAGCGGTTATACAACCTGTCCTTTTTTGTGGGCGGGCTTGCCGCCTGTGGCAATAAACAGATGATGCACCAGCGATATGAAATTGATATTGACGGGGAAAAATTCTCCGGCTCTTGCCAGGGTTTTTCCATTTTTAACGGTTCGTATTACGGGGGAAATTTGCACCCGCTAAGTAACGCCATGCCCAATGACGGTATTTTGGATATGCTCTCCGTTCAAAGCCAGGGGGCTTTGCAAACTTTCTGTCTGTTTCCTTTCTATACATCAGGCCATTACAAAACGTTTCCCCGGAATTTTATCCTGAAGCAGGGAAAGAAGGTCTCTATCCGTTCCGATAATACTTTGCGGATCAGCATGGATGGCATTGTATTTTTTGAATCTGAAATTGAGGTAGAAGTGCTGCCTTCCGAAATAATGTTTGTTGACGCCAGCAAACATGGATACAGGGGGGCCAGCCAATGACTGAAGCCAGCAGCGCCAGACACTCTCGCGTTTTTTTAATCGTCCTGATTGCTCTGGTTGTTTTTGCTGGTTTCACCCTTTATGAAGCTTATGTACAACATGAAACAGTACTCTTCATAGTCACGGCGGTTTCTTCAGTCTTCATCTGCTTTTTGATTATCGTTATACATCGCGGTCGGGAAAAAATTTCAACAGAAGCCTTTTCCATACCGTTTATTCTCTTTTTGGCAAATACGCTTAAGAGCTTTCTGACCGGTGATTACTCGAATTACTTTCCTCTTTGTCTGGGAATAAGCTGCCTTGGAGCGTTGTTCTTTGACCGGCGCGCATTGTTAAAATTTATTCTTATTTCCAATTTAATTATTGCGGTGCAGATACTGTTCCATATCCCCATGTTCAGGCCGGAATTGGATACCCATGTTGAAATGTCCGTGTTCGAGGCGTTGTTTAGCTGGTTTATTTCCCTCATCGGCGCTGTCTCTGTTTATATGGTAACGATTTTTGCCGAGGACATAAACAACGATGCCAGAAAAGCCCAGGATTCCTTTGTAGGAGCATTATTGTCCACGCCCGATCCCATGATTCTGCTGGATTCGCTGAACAGGGTAACGTATATCAGCGATTCATTCATGAAAATAATACACATGGAAAGTTCTTCTCTTGCCAAAGGCAGATCGGTGTTTGATCTGCTGAAAGATAAAAATCTTAAAGTGCTGTTTTACGATCTTTTGTCAAGGAAAGATTCCTTCAGAACTACCCGTGAAGTTATCCTGGACGGGCAGCAGTACTTTTTTGAGATAGTAGTTTCCAAACTTGAAGAGTCCAAGGGATATTTTGTTAATATTGTTAACATAACTCCGGTAATGAGGGCAAAGTTCGAGGCCGAAGCCGCTTCCCGTTCCAAGAGCGCGTTCCTTGCCACCATGAGCCACGAGATTCGCACGCCGCTCAACGCAATTATCGGACTTTCGGACATTGAGCTTCAGAAAGGGCTGCCCTCAGATTCCCGCATAAACCTGGAAAAGATACATAATTCCGGCGGCGGCCTTCTGGCTATTATCAACGACATTTTAGATATTTCAAAAATTGAGACGGGAAACCTTCGGCTGGTTCCGGTGACTTACGATACGTCAAGTTTAATAAACGATACCGTCCAGTTGAATATCGTGCGTATCGGGTCAAAAAATATAGCATTCAAACTTAACGTTGATAAAACTATTCCAACAAAGTTATTTGGCGATGATCTGCGGGTTAAACAGATTCTCAACAACCTTCTTTCCAATGCATTTAAATACACTAAGGAAGGAAGCGTGGTTTTAACCGTTCATTGGGAAAAACGGGGAAGCGACGCCTGGATTACTTTTACGGTACAGGACACCGGACAGGGCATAAAAAACAAAGATATTCCCAAACTGTTCTCAGAATACCGCCAGCTTGACGCCAAGGCAAACCGCCTGATTGAAGGAACGGGGCTTGGGTTATCCATTACCAAAAATTTGGTATCATTAATGAATGGCAGAATTGGCGTGGAGAGCGAATACGGCGAAGGTTCAACTTTTACCGTACAAATTCCCCAGCGGATTATGGATGAAACTCCCATAGGAGAAACAGCCGCGCAGAATCTGGAAGCGTTTCGCTTTAAGGAAGTTTATCATAGCCAGAGTTTGCGGCTGGTACGCAGCTATATGCCGTATGGCAAAGTGCTGGTAGTGGACGATGTAGAAACCAATCTGGATGTTGCCAGGGGATTGCTGCTGCCCTATGGCCTTTCCATTGATACTGCCGCAAGCGGACTGGATGCAATAGAAAAAATTCGGAACGCCGGGGAAAAAGATAAATCTTCCCGTTATGATTTGATTTTTATGGATCACATGATGCCGGTGATGGACGGTCTGGAGGCAGTGCGGATAATCCGCAATGAGCTTCCCGGTGATTATGGCAAAACAGTACCCATTATTGCGCTTACGGCTAATGCTTTGACAGGAAATGAAAAAATGTTTCTTGCTAATGGTTTTAACGCTTTCATTTCCAAACCGATTGACGTTATGCAGCTTGATACGGCTCTTAATACATGGGTGCGAAACAAACAGAGTACGGAAACTCTCAAGAAGGCGGAAATGGAATTAACCAACCTTAAAGAAGACGCTCAGGCCGCTTCCGGCGTATTGGACCATGTATCAATGGCGGGCATTGATATTGCGCAGGGTCTTGACCGGTACAACGGCGAAGCCGCATATCTGGACATACTCCGTTCCTGGTACCGCTACACCCCGGTTTTGCTGGAAAAACTAAGGAACCTTTCCTCCGAAACGCTGCCGGAATATAGCATTACAGTGCATGGACTTAAAGGCTCCAGTTATGGTATCTTTGCTAATGACATAGGCAAAAAAGCGCAGGAACTGGAAGGCTTTGCCAAGGCCGGAGATTTTGCAAGCGTTCATGCGGCAAATGCGGACTTTATCAGTATGACGGAAGCATTGCTGTCGGAACTGGGAGAATTGCTGAAAAAAGCCGAAGCGGGAAAAGGGGCAAAGAAAAAAGCGGATTCGCCGGATACCGGTATGCTTGCCAACCTGCTGGAAGCGGCAAAACGGTATAAGTCTACGCTTATGGAAGAAATTTTGGAGGAACTTGAATCGTATGATTATGAGACCGGCGGGGAATTGGTGGAATGGCTGCGCGAACAGACAGATAACCTTGAGTACGATGCAATTTGCAGCCGGTTAGAGGGGATATGTCCTCCATGAGTAATAATTAAGAAAGGGTATAATAGTGAAGTCAATATTAATTGTAGATGATAATTTAGTCAGCCTCAAACAGATCAGCGCCCAGCTTGCAAAATCTTACGAAGTGTCTTTGGCAAAATCGGGTGAGCTGGCATTGCAAATCTGCGCGCGGGAAAAACCCGACCTTATCCTGCTGGATGTGGAAATGCCCGATATGGACGGTTTTGCAACCATCGCCCGCCTGAAGGAAGACCCTCAACTGAAACAAATTCCGGTTATTTTTCTGACCGGCAATCATGACGCCGCAACGGAGGTTAAATGCCTGGAATCGGGGGCGATGGACTTTATCACCAAACCTGCCAATGTTGATATTCTCCACCACCGGATAGATCTGCACCTTGAATTTTCAACGTATCAACTCCACCTGGAACATATGGTAAAGGAACTGGAAGACAATATCGGCGTTTCCTTTGCGGAGCTTCTGGACTGTAAAGATTTCAACATAGCCGATCATGTGCTGCGTACCGGAGAGTACGTAGAACTGTTAATAAGGGCGTTAATTGATGCGGGTACTTTTGGAGATGAACTCAAGATTGAAGATATTAGTGTGGTAAAGCGGGCTATTCCTTTTCATGACATCGGAAAAATTGGAGTAAGCGATATTATTCTGCTTAAGCGAACTACTCTGACAGAAGAAGAATACGAAGAAATTTGCAAGCATACCACCATTGGCGGCAGCGTACTCAAGGCGATTTACGCCCATACTCCCAACCAGCATTATCTGAAATTGGCAATAACCATTGCCGAAGGCCACCATGAACGCTATGACGGGAAAGGGTATCCACGGGGTCTCAAGGGAGAGGAGATACCCTTGTACTGCCGGATTATGACGGTTGCCAATGTATACGACGCCTGTATTACCGATCGGGTTTACCGCAAAAGGCTTTCCCATGAAAAAGCATGCGAAGTAATTCTTAAGGGCCGGGGCACGCTGTTTGACCCGCGCATTGTAGATGTTTTTGATAAAGTGAAAGATAAATTTGCATCTCTTCAGGTGACAAATAAATCATCATTATCATTAATAGATAAGGAATGGAGTTTTTATAATGAAACGAATATTGGTGGTTGACGACAACCTTGCAATCCTTAAACAAATCTCCGCCTATCTTTCCGAAGAGTATGAGATTTCGCTGGCTAAATCCGGCGTTTTGGCATTGCAAATCTGCGTGAAGGAAAAGCCCGACCTCATCCTGCTGGATATTGAGATGCCGGACATGAACGGTTTTGACGTTATATTCCGGCTTAAGCAAAACCCCTATCTCGATCGAATACCGGTTATTTTTTTAACCGCCAATCGCAGCGCGGAAGTTGAGATACAGGCGCTGGAATCGGGGGCGAGGGATTTTATTGTAAAACCTGTAGAAAAAAGTATTTTGCTGCACAGAATAGAATTACACCTGCGTTTTGCTTCCTTTCAGGCGCAGACCGAGCAAACGGTTATGGATCTGTCCGACGGTATCGCTACTTCCTTTGCCGAGATGATTGAATGCCGCGATGAAAATACGGGCGGCCATGTGGTGCGTACCTCAAAATATGTTGAAGTGCTGGGCGAAGAATTAATTAAACAGGGGCATTTTTCCGATGAGCTTAATCCTTCAGAATTGCGGATGATGGTGCGGGCGGCTCCGCTCCATGACATTGGGAAAATTGCCATTAGCGACCGTATATTGCTTAAAACCGGACGGCTTGACGATGTGGAATTTTCCATAATGAAACGCCATGCGGAAATAGGCGCAACGATTTTGAAACGAATGTACCAACGGATGCCTGCCCAGCATTATCTTCGCTATGCCAGCCTTATTGCCGGTTCCCATCATGAGCGCTATGACGGCAAAGGCTACCCCCAGGGGCTTATAGGGGAGAATGTTCCGCTGTGCGGGAGAATCATGGCAGTAGCGGATGTCTATGACGCCCTCATGGACAACCGCGTGTACCGCGGCAGCATGGGGCATATTCAGGCAAGCAATATTATTTTCGAAAATGCGGGAACGCATTTTGATCCCAGGATTGTGGAAGCATTCAAAAATACCAAGAATCAGATAGCTGAAATTGCCAATACACACGGAGAAAAGCACTTTATATTCGGAGGTACGGAATGATTAAGATATTATCAGCATATACGTATGAATTGGATAATCCTGAAAAAGCGGTGCAGGAAATTCTGGATCAAATAAATATACAAAACGGGCTTTTGAAAAATACCGTGGCGCTGCTTTTTTGTCATGTAAAATTTATTGAAATGGGTGTAATGGAAAAAGTATGCAAAAGCCTGCCTTTTGATGTTCTTGGCTGTACCTCCATGTATTTTGCGATGTCCGCTTCCGCGGACACGTCCGCCTCTGCGGGTACGTCCGCCCCGGCGGCAGGCGAATTTGTGTTGACAGTAACGGTTCTGACCAGCGATGTTACGGAATTTGCCACCGGCGTTTGTGAAACCCTTACCGCTGAAAATGCCGAAGACTGTATTAATGCGCTCTATAAAAAAACCGCCGCATCTCTGGGCGGAGAGCCGTCCCTGATATTTGCCTTTCCGCCGACCATGTTTGAGGTGACCGTAGATTTTATGACTACGGCTTTGGATCACGCCAGCGGGGGGCTGCCGGTTTTTGGCAGCGTTGCGTTGGATATAGGCGCGCATATTCGCAGCCCAAAAACCATTTATCAGGGAGCGGCATACGGCGATCGGATGACGCTGCTCCTTTTCAAAGGGCCGGTCAAGCCCCATTTCTTTTCCCTTCTTTTCCCGGGGAAAGCATCCCTGGGACAGAATGCGGTTATCACCAGCGCCCGCGGTCCTGAGATTATCAGTATAAACAACACACCCGCAGCCTCCTTTTTACATGAGATAGGGTTTCTGCGGGAGAATAATACTGCTTTTTCCCAGGCCATTCCCCTGGTTATAGAAGGCCGTAACGGAGACAAAGAGGTAGTTGTTGTGCAAAACATTACTTCAGCCGGAACGTTTATCTGCGGCAAGCATATACCCAAGGGAAGTATATTGAATATAGGGGCGATTACTGCGGAGAATATACTTGAAAGCGCAAAAACCCTCATTCGGACTATTAAAGAAAGCGGGGGCGGCTCATGGCTTTTTATAATATCGTGTTTTTCACGCACTGTTGTGTTAGGTGAAGGCGCTACAGCGGAAGTCGAAATGATACAGCGGGAGCTGGGCGATTTTCCGGGCGCTTATCTTTATTTTAATTCCGGGGGTGAACTGTGTCCCAAATACATGAAATCCGGGGAAACGGTAAATCAGGCGCTTCAATATGCTATTATAGCCTGTCAGTTTTAAGTGGTGTTACCAGATGAAAAAAGACGATCAAGATCAAAATGGTGATAAAATTACCACGCTGAAAGAGGAAAACAAGCGTCTTACGACCGAAAATAACGGGCTTGCCCGGAAGTATCAGACAGCGCTGGACACCATTGAGCGTCTTAACGGATATTCTCATTCACGGGATTTGGTTTACGAAAACCTTTTGATAAAAAATACACAGCAAAAGAATTTTTTTAATTTACTGCTGAAAAATGTTCAGGATGTTATTCTGCTGCTTGATCATAATTTGTGCCTGTTGTATTGTTCGGATGCTTTTTTGAAACTTGCCGGTATTTCAAATATCGGCTTTATCAGTAACCGGACATTTGATGATTTTTTTAAGGAATACGTAAACGAAGACGATGTTCAATCTATTATTGATTCACTGATGCTGGTACTGGTTGAAAAAAAAGCTAATGTTGTGAATCGGGCTATGTCTATCGGAAAAGGCAGTGAGCAGCGGTATTATCGGATAAATATCGCTCCCATGTTGAACGCGCAGGAACTTATTGAAGGTACAATAATTCTGTTTTACGACATTACCGAAATTATGGATGCCAAGAATCAGGCAGAACAGGCTAATCAGGCAAAGTCTGTTTTTCTGGCGCAGACAAGCCACGAGATTCGCACCCCCATGAGTACCATAATCGGCATGAGCGAACTGGCGCTGCGCACGAATACCTTGACCAAAACACATGAATATTTGGAGAACATTAAGCAGGCTGGGCTTAATCTGTTATCAATTATCAATGATATTCTTGATATTTCCAAAATTGAAGCGGGAACGCTGGAAATCAATACCGCCCCTTATTCCCTTTCCTCTCTGCTCAACGACGTTATTTCCATGATTCGGATACGGGTTACGGAAAAACCAATTATCTTTATCGCCGATGTGGACGCTTCTCTTCCCAATATACTCAACGGCGATGAAGTTCGGATACGGCAAATTTTGATCAATTTGCTTTCCAATGCGGTAAAGTACACCCGTAATGGTTTTATTCGCCTAACGGTAACCGGGTACGTCGCAGCTTCCGATAACGAGGTCATTATCCTGAAGTTTGACGTTGCCGACAGCGGCATTGGAATAAAAGAACAGGATATGCAAAACCTGTTCCGCAGTTTTACCCGCCTGGACATGAAAAAAAATCTGGGTGTGGAAGGAACCGGACTTGGGCTTGCCATTACCCAAAGCATCTGCCAGGCTATGGGCGGCGATATTGGCGTTTCCAGCAATTACGGCGAAGGTTCTGTTTTTTCTGTTACTATTCCTCAGGGCATTGCCGATGGAGAACCGCTTGCACAGGTAAAAAATCCCGCTGAAAAGGCCGTTCTTTGTTATGAGACACAACCCCTTTACGCCGAATCAATAATCCATACCCTGCAAAACATGGGAGTACCGGTAACGCTCAAAAACGATGCGGAGAAATTTTTAAAGAAACTTTCAGAAGAAAATTATCCTTTTGCCTTTGTAGATGTTAATATTGCCGCAAGAGCCGATGAACTGATAAAAGAACAATCGCTTAATACTACCCTTGTGTTGTTTACCAATGCCGAAAGAGAGACATCGTACCGGAATATGCCAATGATAAGCCGGCCTGTATACAGCGTTCCGGTCGCCAATGTACTGAACTGCCAAACGGAAACGGTGGTAATCAAAAAGCAAAGCAAGCATCTTATTGCGCCCGATGCGCGGGTACTCGTTGTGGATGACATTAATACCAATCTGGTTGTTACCGCGGGACTTTTGGCAATATACCGGGTTCATGTTGATACCTGTACCAATGGAGCTGACGCTATTTCAATGGTACAGCGCGAACATTACGACATGGTGTTTATGGATCACATGATGCCGGAAATGGATGGCATTGAGGCTACCAGAATTATTCGTACTTTGGAAGGGGAGTACTACCGGAATGTTCCTATTATTGCCCTTACCGCAAATGCGCTTACTGGAATGAAAGAAATGTTTTTATCAAACGGCTTTAACGATTACCTCAGTAAGCCCATTGAAATATCGAAACTGGATGATATATTGGCAACATGGATCCCCAGCGAAAAACTCATGCAGGAATCTGACTTTGGAAAAACAAAAACGGAACTCAACCTTTTTTCCGATGATTTCGTTATAGAAGGCATTAACATTCAGGCGGGGAATGCCCGTTATCAGGAAAAAATATATTTGGAGATACTTCGCTCCTACTGTGTACACACTCCGGCTCTGCTGAAAAAACTACAGTACCTGAAGAACGAAGATTTTAGTGAGAAAGTAATAGATGATTATATTGTAACGGTTCACGGCCTGAAAGGTTCAAGCTCCGGCATCTGCGCCGATACTGTGGCGAAACAGGCGGATGACCTTGAATATGCAGCCCGAAAAAGGGATATGCGATTTATTGAAACGCATAACGATTCTTTTATTAAAGATGTTGAAAAACTGCTGGAAAAACTAAAAACATTCTTGGCTGCGGTTACAGAACAAAAAGATGAGAAACCCGTTTCTCCAAATCCCGATACGGCTCTTTTGCGGGAACTTGCCGACGCCTGCAAGCGTTACAAAGTAAACATAATGGAAAATATTTTGGAAAAACTTGAAATGTATCAATATGAATCCGGCGGTGATTTAGTGCTATGGCTCCGCGAACAAATAGATAATCTGGAGTATGAAGTTATTCAGAAACGGCTAATGGCTGAACTGGAACAGGGCGGAATTGGGAATTAAAAGGGCGCTTTTTCTGTCAAGCCATGTTTTCCTAATGTACCGGCTTACCGCTTGAGGCGGCGCGCAGTTTTTTTAACTCGAACAGTATCATGACGCCGGTAACGAAGAACGCGAAAGCATCGGCGACCGGCGCTGCGGCGACTACACCCCACAGACCCCAGACTTTGCCGAAAATCAGCATACACGGGATGAGGGCGATGCATTGGCGCAGCAGGGAAAGAAAAATTGACATTTTGGGGCGGCCAGTCACCACAAAGAAATTTGCCGACACAACCTGAAACCCGGCCAGTGGAATCATCAACAGCATGATCCGCATGGCGTGCGGGGCAAAGTGCATGAGAGCGGGGCTGCCATCGGGGGCGAATACCCTTACCAGTTGAACAGGAAACAGTTGGACAATGGTAAATCCCATTACGCAGATCATGGTTGCGGCGGCGATGGCCCCGAGATAGGCGCGCAGTACGCGGGCGTATTGGTGCGCCCCGTAATTGTAACCGAGTATCGGCTGCGCCCCCTGATTGATCCCGAA
>JGI24698J34947_10001725_pt1 | contig 11647 bp, 6 predicted proteins | sample TergutMp193P3_FD_34947 | JGI IMG/M metagenome (IMG submission 34947)
TCAGCGGGATGCTGTATATGAGTTCGTTCCCCTGCGCCCTGATTTTGACGCTCCCGTTCCTGCGCAGGCTTATTTTGACGTCGCTGAACCCGCCGAAGGAGAAGGAGACGTCGCGCAGGAGCGTCCCGCCGAGGAGTTCGTTCACCGATTTTTCGATGTATTCAGTTTTGACCTCCGCCGGGATGTTGATGACCGACGGGACGGGGGCGACGCGCGCGTAGGCGTCAATCTGGCTGGCGGCGCCGGGGCCGTCCGCGGCGAGGTTCGGGCGCCCCGCGCAGCCCGCCAGGAGGCAGGCCAGGGCGATAATAAAAAAAGTGGTTGTCACGCGCATGTATGAAATATAGTATATTTATCCTGCGGGTTGCGGAATGGGTTTGAGGATTATTATTAATGTATGGAGGTTTTGATGAACAACACCACAAAGTTCCACCTTATAGCCGAGGTCGCCCGCGCGACCGGGCTGACGCGGGCGGAGGTGAAGATAGCGGTGGAGGAGCTGCTGGAGTCTATCGCCGAGGAGCTTGAGCGGGGGCGGACCATAGAGATGAGGGGGTTCGGGACGTTTTACGTGAAGGAGCGCAAGGCCCGCCCGGCGCGCAACCCGAAGACCGGCGAGGTCGTGCCGCTTGGCCGGCGCATGGTGCCGCTCTTCAAGTTTTCGGGCGAGTTAAGGAAGCGGGCGGGCAAGGGGTTACGGGCGAGCGAAAAAAATATTGGAAAAAAGTAAAAAAAATTTGACAGGCGGATAACCATGATATTATTTTCGGTATCTGTGATTTTTTGCGCCGTCGGCGGCCGCTTTTCGGTTCCGCCGGGTTTAAACAAAGATTAAGGAATCAGCGATGGGACGAATTGGCGTTTTGGCCTCGGTATTTGTCGTGATGCTTACGGTAGCCGGGCCGGTTTCCGCGCAGTCGAGTTCGGGGTCGGACCCGGCGGGCAACGTTGGCATCAACCTGCCCTCTTTCGACGTGCGCATGTCGATGGGGTTCAACTACGACCTGCTGCGCCCCCTCACGGATGTGTCTTTCAGCTATCCTGTGGGGTACTTCGGGCTCAATATCCCGATCGGCATGGGGACCAACCTCCGGGATCTTTTGGGCGAGAAGACGATGGACGACATGTTTTCCGACTCGTCCCTTTTTCGGGCGGGCAAGAACTTCAACCCGACCGCCGGCACGAGCCAGAACACAAACAGCACAGTGAGGATTGACGTGCCTATGCTCGGCGGCGTGGGGTCGTTCGCGTACACGCAGAATTTTTTCTTCGATTTTAGCACGGCGCTCGGCGGCTCGTCCGTTATAAGCGCGCATCAGGACATCAAGGCGCTGGCCGGGGACGACGCGGGCGACCTTGACGGGTACCTGTCGCTGAAGGGCGCGCTGAGGATCCCTCTATCTATAAATATGGCCTGGGAGACGATGACGTTCGGGTACGCGTACCGGGTCAACAACGACGACAACCTGATCTTCGCGCTCAACATGCACCGCCACATGTTCTCCATGGACATGAGGCTTCGGGCGGATATTGACCTTTTGGGCCACGTAAACCTTCAGGCGAACAATGTTGAGTTTGAGGGCGGCGCCGCTCCGATAAACCTGTCCATTGACGATGATATCATAGATTTCAGTTCGGACAAGTTCAACGGGTCCGCGCAGGGCAGGTTCAGGGCGGAGGCGTGGACTCCGTCGCTGGGCGTGAAGTGGTGGAGGTTCTCGCTTACGTCGCGGTTCGGGATCGACACCAAGGCGAAAGGGTCGGCGCAGGGCGGATTCATTGTGCCGAGGATCGTTAACCTGGAAACCGGCGATGTTAAACTCCTCGACAATTTCCAGAGTCTGACCGACAGTCTGGGCAGCAACCCGATGGTGGTGTTCGACATGCTGGGCGATTCGACGAGCCTGATCCCGACGGAGATAGACAGCATTTCCTACGAGATCAACGAGTCGATGCGCTGGAAGATGCCGCAGGGGCACACGCTCGCTTTCGAGATTATCCCCAACAGGCTGTCGGTTTCATACACGAAGCTCTTCGGCGAAGTCAACATGAAGATAGACAATATCGTAAGGACCAGAAAGGTCGCCGAGGGGGGCAACACGACGGATACGACGTCGTGGATGAACGACAAATTTGACACGCTCCAGGTTGACCTCGGCGTCAAGATCGACCATATCCTCATGCTCCAGTTGAATTACCCCTCGTTCTTCGTAAGCGCGGGCATTTGCGGCATTGAGGCCCGGAGCGGCGACAACTACGCTTTCCGGGACAGCGGGTTAAAGAGTTTGAAACTGGGCGATGTTGTGATGGTGCTGCCGGTGCTGAACTGCGGGGTAAATCTGGGGACAAAATTGCAGCTTCGCATTGAGGCGGACATACTGCCGTTGCCGGCGGTGAGGACCGGCGTGAACTACTATTTTTAGACAATACGCGACGCTGGGGCGGCTTGAGGCCGCGCCCGTTGAAAGGATTATCATAGATGTTAAGGAAAACCGAAATTACCGTCCTGCTGGTTCTGGCGTGTTGCGCGTTCGCAGCGGCCGCGCAGAAGCAGTCGCTGAAGATCGTGCCTGACACCGCGCTCGGCCTGAAGGCCGGAACCGAGACCATCAGGGTAGAGTGGGTGGAGTTGCTCACGCCCGGTTCGCCGGTTTCCAAAGAGACGCCTGCCGAGGCGCAGGTTTACTACTCTACAACCCCGGCGGGCGGCGATCTGTCCAAGTACAGGAGGCTGGGGTCTGCGGTGGCCTCCAATGTGCTGGCTGCGTTTGGAACAGGGTCAGCGCAGAAAAGGTATACCACGTTCGTCCCCAATTCTCAGGGCGGCAACATGGGGCCGGGCGCTTATTACGGCATAGTCGCCGCGGTTGTGGAAGACGATACGCTCTATTCCGACTATTTCAATATTATGGTAGAGAGCCAGAAGCCCCCCACGCTTACGTCCCCCAAGGCGAATATCATGGGCGGGGGGCTTGTGGCGAAAGTGGACGGGCTCACGCCCACGTTCCGCTGGAGCGGCGTAACCGGAGTGCCCTATTACCACGTAATCCTGTCGGACGAAGCGATATTGAGGAAGAAAGCGGGGTCGTCGGAATACGAGATGAGCGACAATATCAGCGTGATATGGCAGGCAATCACGCCGAATACGCAGATTACCTACGGCGCGCCCGACCCGTCAAATACCATAACGGCCACGCCGCCGCCGCTCACGCCGGGGAAGACCTATTCGTGGATGGTGCTGAACAATTACGGCAACCACATGGCATACTCGTCAAGCGTGATTGACGCGGTGGATATGGTGCTGGGGTCGTTTGAGATCACCGGGACGCCGATTGACGCGCCGAGGGTTTTAAGCCCCACGCCGCGCGACACATTTTCCAGTACGGATGCGCCGAGCATCACGTTTGCGTGGACGAATTTGGACGAGAAGGCCAATTCCTATCTTATAAACCTGTTCTCTTCCGCCGGGAGCAATGAGTTGGGCCTGAGCGGAGGCTTGGAAAAGCTCAGCGCGAACCTGCTCGTCTGGGAAGCGACGGTGTCGCGCGGCGGCAAGGGAAGAAACGATACGCTGAGCGTGGCGCTTGACGCCGCCGGTACGCTGACCGGCAAGGATTACAAGTGGCGGGTCTACGCGCTTGACAGCAGGGGAGCCGGTTCGACGGGCATAAACTCCGCGTCGTCGTTTACCTATGAAGCCAACACGGGAACCGTGAATCTGAATACAGTGGAGGTGTTGGGCGGCGTACCGTCGCCGGTTGGCTATGTGGAACTCCGGACGGATGTGCTGTCCGGCCCGACGCAGGCCCCGCTCGCGTTCTATACGGGCAGCAACGGCGTGGCCGAGAGGCCTTTTCCGGTGGGCACGTACCGCTTTACGGCGGTGAAAGAGGGCTACTACAATCAGGCGGTTACGGTTTCCGTGCAGAGAGGCGGGGCTGTCGAGCCGACAATATCCATGTCCCGGCCGGAGGCTACGCTATATGGCAAGGTAACGTCGGCGTCTGACGGTTCCGCCATAAACCTCGCGCGCGTCGTGGCCGTATCCGAGTGGGGCGACACGCTCACCGCGCTGACCGACGGGAGCGGCAGTTTCACGCTCAGCTGCCGGGCGGCGGACTGGTCGGTTTACGTGGAGAAGGCCGGCTACCGCTCCACCTCCCCGCGCAGGGTGCCCCTGCGGCTTGGCGACAACAGGGATTTCGGGACGGCCAGCCTCTACAGGAACCCGTTCGCCCTCTCCGGCGTGGTCAGGAACGGCGACGGCAGCCCCGTCATGGGGGCGAAAGTGCGCGTGCTTACGTCTGAAGGCGCCCTCGTCGAGGAATTGGCGTCCACCCCGCAGAGCGGCGCGTATTCATTCTACCTGAATTCCGGCACGTATGTATTGACAGCCGAAAAGCCCGGATTTGTCATGTTCAGCCGAAGCGTCAGCGTCACCGGCGTGCGCAGCCAGGACATAACCATCAGGGAGGGCGCGGCGCTCGTCAACGGCTCCATAATCGGCAAGAGCTGGGTCGCCGGCGTGAACGGTTACGTCAGCGCGCCGGTCGCTTCGGCGGTCGTCAGGTTTTGGGAAGATGGGGCGAGGGACACGTTCATGGTGGTGAGCGACGCGGTGTTCGGAAAGTTCTCCATAAGCCTTCCGAGCGAGAAGACGTACAATGTAAGGTTCCACGCCGCCGGTTTCGATTCGGGGGCGGACGTCGAGGTCACTACGGATGCGGGCGGCGCGACGAAGGCGTTTGCGGATACGCTCTACGCGCTGGCCATGATCAGGGGTAACGTGAAATACAATAACGCCCCGCTCGGCGGCGTCAGCGTATTAGTTTACAACCCCGACAATCAGGTCGTCGCTTCGGGGAGGACGTCGGCGGACGGCAGCTACGAGGTCAGGAACATCCCCAACGGCGCGAATTTCAGGGTCGGCGCGGGTATTGGCGGGTACTATTCTACGACGCCGATGTTTAATATCGCCAGTATAGAGAACGGACACCCCACCCCGAACACGGTTTCATACGATTTCGTCATGGCTGTCGGCGACAGGTCGATCGGTTGGGAGATCGTCGGGTTCGGCGGGAGCGGTTCGATAAAGGTCATATCGCCGCTCAACGCGGTGATCCCGTTCAGCGACGGGGCCGCAAGCCTCGAACAGGTTGGCCCGGGCAGCTATGTGATCGAGGCGGTCGCGGAGTCGGATTCTACCTTGTTGCAACTTTCCTACCATACGTTCGAGTTGGGCGACGCGCCGGATAGTATATACTTTCAGCTAAGGCACCAGCGCGTTGACACGCTCGGGAAAGCGGGCGAGCTTTCGGTGGAAGCCATCGGCCAGTTGCATTCGACAGTGAACATGATAGAGCTTTTCTACAGGAGCGAGGGCAGTACGCGCTACAGGAGCGAGTCACGCGCCATAAGGCCGGGCGACCTGTACAAAATTGAGTTTACGCCGGAGAGGGACGGCTGCGCCGTATACTACTATTTCCGCGTCCATCTCGCGAACGGCGACATATACGGTTCTGGCAAGCAGGTTTTCAGCGCCTACGTCCGGCCCGACGCCTACGAGATCAGCCGTATTACCATAGAGCCGGGCGCGACGGGCGAGGATACCCTCCACATGCCGTCCTCCTACGACGCGCGCTTCGCGTTCAGGGCGTTCTACAGCGACCAGTTCATGCCGGTCAGCGGACAGCCCGGCAGCGTGGCGTGGAGCATAACAGGCGAGTCGGGGGCGGTGATCAAGTCGCTGACAGACGTGGTTTTCACGTACACCACGCCGGCGGAGGCCCAGACGCTTATATTGAAAGCTAAATTGGTGTTGCCGCAGCCGTCGCCATACAAGTTTAAGGGGGGCATTCATGACTCGGTAACGATCCCCATCAGGGTCACCGGCGCGGCGCTGAGTTCAGTTGCCGTGCGGCGCAACGGCGAGGAGGGGCCGATATCCAGCACGCAGAGGGCGAGTTTCAGCATTGAGGCGCTTGACTCCAAGGGGCAGGCGGTCACGGTTTCGCCGCAGTGGAGCGTCGAGCCCGCGGCGGCGGGGAGCATGGACCCGGGCAGCGGCGCGTTTGAGCCGAGGCGGGATTTCTTCGGGACGGCGAGGATCAGGGCCGTTGCAGGGAGCCGGAGGGTCGAGTACACGCAGGAGGGGGCGGAGGTTCCGGGCCAGGCGGTTCATTTTGTACTCAGGCACAACGCGAGCGGGAGCGACACCGCCAACAACCGCGCGGGGATGCGGCTCGTGTTTCCTAAAGGGAGCGTCCCGTCCGGCAACAGCGTGGAGTTCAGCGTTTCCGTCCCGGAGCTGAAAAATTACGTGCATAAGGGCTCCGAGGAGTTCAGGATGGCGGACTCTGCGGCCTTTGACCTGTCGTGCGCCGGGTTTGAGGGGGTTGACAGCGCTGTCGCCATTATTTTCGATATCCCCGAACATTTGAGGGACGCGGCCAAAAACGGCAGTCAGGAGTTCAGGGTCGCCAGATGGTTTGCCGACAGCCTCAAGTGGATAAGCATTGGGAACAGCGAGATTATTAATAACGGCGCGGCCGTATCCGCTAAACTTTACAAAGGCGCGGTTGACGGGGAAGGGCTGCGTAAGGCTAAGGCTATCTTGCCGGTGAAAGGCCTGAGCAGGAAAGCGGCCAGGTCCGGCAAGAACGCGACGGTTTCCGATATTGCCACCACGCTCGCGGCGTCGGCGCGCTACGCGTTAGTCACAAAATCGAACGATCTGTCGGTGACCATGTCAGTCTCGCCGCACCCGTTTTCCCCATATATCCGCCCTGTCAGGGAGTATGGATTTGACGCGCCGGAGGGGACGTGCGTGAAGGTGAACGTTGATGCGCCGGAAGCGTCGGTCAGGAGCATAAAGGTGCACATCTACAACGTAACCGGCAAGAGGGTGTGGGCGGTTGACAGGTTGAACGCCCCGACCGGCGAAAACCGGTTTTGGTGGAACGGCAGGACGAGCGGCCGCAGCAACGGCAGGACGTCCGTCAGCGAAGAGGTGTGGAGCGAGGATTTCGGGCAAAACAGGGATAGGCCCATGTGCAGGAACGGGAGGTATTTTGTCACCGTTATCGTTACGGACCACAACGGCGACCAGAAGCGCATGATGAAGCCGGTAGTCCTGATGAAGTAGTAAGGCGGTTGTATGGTTGTAGTGGCGGATCGGGTCCGTCACACAATAAATATGGACATCGTAGGGCTGAACAGTGTTCGCCCGTTAAATATGCGGAGGCGCAGGTGAGATATATATTGAAAGTAGCGTTGTTGGGGTGCGTTCTTTTCGCGTCGTTTGCGTTCGGGCAGGAGCAGGAGCGGCAAAAGACGAAGTTGGGCGTCCTGTGGTTAGAGTCGTCCACCGGGCATGACAAGGTGGCTTACGAACTGACCAGGGTGATGATCGCGCGCCTTGACTCTTTGGGGCTATACGAGATGTATTACCCCGAAGATATCGAAAAGGCGCTGGGCAACGCCAAAGTGCGCGTCCCCGCCAGTTGCCGCGACCCCAAGTGCGTGAACGACATCGGCAAGGCGCTGGGCCTGCGCAGGATGATCTACGGCACGCTCGACATGACCGGTTCAAGGTACGCCGTGAGTCTCATACTGCTGAACGTGGTGAGCGGCAGGCCCATAGAGAGCGTAAGCATCGAGGGGACCCCCGGCATGCCGGCCCAGGATGTTCTTATGAGCGCGATTGACCGCGTCCACGGTTTTCAGGCCCAGGCCGGCATGACCCCTTATTATGGCCCGCCGGTTGACAACATCAGGGAGTTGCTATGGTCGACGGTAGCCGTTCAGGGGACGGGGATTTTCTACGGGCTGATAAACTACGGCGTGGGCGGCAGCGCCGTAACGGGAGGCGTCGAGTACACCCCTTACAATAAGGACGAGAAGCTTTCGGGCATCCCGGCGGCGTCAAACCAGATTCCGCTGTTCGGCCGCCCGACGGCTTTGGCCAATGCCTATACCGCTGTATCCGACGACGCCTACGGCGTGCTGTACAACCCGGCGGGCATGGCCTGGGTGACGCAGAGCGAGGCGGTCATGGGCTATCAATACCGCTTCGGCCTGGACCTGCTGGCGGTTTCGTACGCAAACAAGGCCACGAGGGACCTGGGCTTCGGCCAGGCGATCCTCCTCTCGACCGACCGCGACGGCGCGATGACCGAGATGTTCTTCGTAACCGCGGTAGGCTACAAGATCAACCAAAACTACCTCTTCGGCCCGCTCTCCGTTGGAGCCGCGCTGAAAGTAATGGGCAACACCGTGCGCGCACTGTCTTTAGACTCGCCCCACGGCCAGTCGTACGGCGCCGGGCTTGACCTGGGTTTCATGTGGGAACTCACCGACAGGATCAGGTACGGCCTGATGTTCCGGGACGTCCCGGCCATCAACAAGTGGAAGAACAGGACTACGGGCTCGCAGTACACCGAAGCGCTTCCGCCAACGTTACACATGGGCGGCAGCTACAAGGCGAGTTACTCGTCGTTCCTGACAGCCGACGGCCAAATACCCCTCTACGCTGACCAGCCGTGGGTGATGGCCGGAGGCATAGAGTACGAGTTCTTCAGGATGCTCGCGCTCAGGATCGGCCTGCAGAGGGAGATTCTGGACGAGGAAGCCGACTGGTGGAAGATCACCGGCGGCGCGGGCCTGAAGTTCGACACCGAAGCGCTGTGGGGCAAGCAGATGATTTTGGATTTGGCGTACGAATACAATACGCTGAATCTGTTCCCGGTGGTGAACGTGTCGGTGAGGGTGGCGTTTTAAATCAAAGTCAAAAAAGTCAAATAATAATATGGAGGGCACCCGGCCCCTAAGGGGCCAGCCCTACCCAACCTTATAAATGCGGTCAGTATGTTAAAGTCAACGTCAACACCAACGCGGTTTTGACTTTGACTTTGATTTTAAAATACTGACTGCATTTATAAGGTTGGGTAGGGCTGGCCCCGCAGGGGCCGGGTGCCCTCCATATTATTATTATTTTTTATTGTTTTAAAGTTGAACGACTATATATCAAAAATCAATGACCAAAAGCGTCATATCGTCTTCCGCCTGCACGCCCCCGCGAAAATTTTTCTGGTGGGCCAAAATAGCCTCTATCGTATCGTCGGGGTTGAGCGCGACAGTCTCTTTCGCTGTCTTGACAAGGCGCTCTGTGCCGTACATGGCGTTTGAGGCGTTGACCGCTTCCGTCAACCCGTCGGTGTAGAGTATGAGCCGGTGTTCGCCGTGGGCGTAGGCGATCTCCTTTTCGCACAGCATCATGTCGGGGAAGACGCCGAGGAACAGGCCGTCGGCTTTCAGCAGGTCGCAGGCGCCGCTCTTCTTGTTCAGGAAGAGGACGGGGCAGTGCCCGGCGGAGGTGAAGCGGATTTTCCTCTTATTCACGTCGAAGACCGCGTAGAAGGTCGTGACGAAGTGCTCGGTCGCGATCTCGGATATGAACGCCTCGTTGATGCGCTCCAGCGTCCGCTGCGGGGAGGTTTCGTCCTTCGAGTAGGTTTTGAGCAGCACCTTCGCCATAGACATGATGAGCGCGGAGGCGATGCCGTGGCCGGAGACGTCGGCGACGATGAGGCCGTAGACGCCGCCGGCGATACGGAAGAGGTCGTAGTAGTCGCCGCCCACGGTGTTCGCGGCCTGGTAGCGCGTGCTTATGCTGTAGTCTTCGCCGGAGCTCTTTATATCCTGCGGGAGCAGTTTTTGCTGGATGGAGCGGGCGTGCTCAAGGTCGAGGCGGATCTTCGCCTGCGCGATCTCCAATTCGTAGTTGACCTTGCGCAGGGCGTCGTTGGCGTTCGTGAGCTCGTGGTTCGCGTCGTCGAGCGCGTTCATCATGCGGAAGTTTTCGAACACGAGGCCGGCCAGCGTGATGATGTTCGTCAGGTTGGTAATGTCGTCGCTCGTTATCGGCTGGGCGCTCGTCTTCCGGTCGAGCCAGAATACGCCCTCCACCTTGAACGCCGCGCACGTCAGGCAGCGCCTGCGCCTCTCGTCCTCGCTGCCGCACTGGTCGCCGCCGTTCGCCTGGCTCCAGCAGTACGGGTTGACGCTGCCGTAGCACGGGCACGATTTCTTCGCGCAGCCCCTGATCTCCCAGCACTTGCGCGTCGGCTTCTTGAGGAGCGGTATCACGATGTAGGACGGCGAGAGCAGTTTCATGCTGAAGGCGTCGGACGACGGGTCGGGCTCCTCCACGAATATGTGCCGGTTCAGGAATATCGCGTCGGTGATGTCGCCCCCGTCGAAGCCCAGCGTGACCGAAAAATCCGTCATGTCGGCGTCGCTGAGGCCGACCCAGTTGCGCGGCTCAAGGCGGAACTTGTCGCTGTTGATCGTGAATAGCGCCGCCCGGTCGAAGCTCACAAGGTCCTGAAACGACAGCAGCACCGTCTTCACGATGCCGCCCAGATCGGTGCAGGAATGCAGCACCTTGACTAATTCGTTGATCAGGGAAGCGTTGATCAACTGGGCCTTGAGCATCTCGTTTTGCGAAAGCAGGTCCTGGCGCGGTTGCTGCTGCGTTGCGCGGTTTATTGTGTTATTCATAATTTACCACTATTCGCTTGATTTTGTTTTTACCAATAACTATTTTAATATATTCTATCCGCAGGCGTTAACGCAATGCTTTTTTTGCGGATTTTATCATGTACAATTGATGGCAGGGAGGTAGGGGAGTTGGATATCAAGAAAAAGGGCGGGGTAGCGGAGGGGGCGGATCCGCTTGTGGACGGCGTGTTGAGGGTGAGGGAGTTCTTTTCAAAGAACGGCACGTTTGTTATGGCCTGTTGCGCGGCGATAGTCATCTTTCTGGGCGGGGCGCTCATATACAATAATATGAGGGAGTCGAGCATCAGGAAGGCGCAGGAGATATTCGGCGTCGGCATACTCGACTACAACGCCGACCGGTTCGACCAGGCGCTGGCGGCGTTCGGCGAGGCGGCGAATACTTACCGGAACACGCCGATCGGGGCCATGAGCGCGTTCATGATGGGGAGCGTCTACCTGCAGCAGGGCAACGTCGATCAGGCGGCTACGTGGTTCGAGGCGGCCGTGAACACCGGCGGGGCGGGGGGCTTCGTGAAGGGTCAGGCGCTTGAGGGGCTGGCCGCGGCCTATGAGGAAAAGGGCGACGCCGCAGCCGCGGTCAGGAGCCTTGAGAGGGCTTTGCGCGATAAAAACGTCGCGCACCGCCACCCGGCGATAAGGTGGAAGCTCGCGCTTTTGAATAAGGACAACCCCGGCGCGGCGGGCGCGTACTGCAAGGCGCTGATCGCCGACACGCTNGCGGGCAGTTATCACCAGAAAGCGGAAAACCTGCTTGCGGCGCTGAACGCGGCAAAGTAATTTATTGATATTTGGGGNCGGGTGATANCCTATCCCCNAAGAATAATTTTTTGCGGTGATAAACGTACTCTGTAATGAGGGGCTGTGGGGCGGAAGGCCCATAACCAGTAGTTTAAAATCAAAGTCAAATTATGGAGGGCACCGGACCGATAGTTATGAATATGGAGGGCACCGGACCGATAGTTATGAATATGGAGGGCACCCCGCCCCTTCGGGGCGAGCCCTACCCAACCTTAAACCATACAGGATTGGAGGGCACCCCGCCCCTGCGGGGCGAGCCCTACCCAAC
>JGI24698J34947_10001726_pt1 | contig 11642 bp, 9 predicted proteins | sample TergutMp193P3_FD_34947 | JGI IMG/M metagenome (IMG submission 34947)
CGCTTATGAGGCAGCCCGGCCAGGCCTTGAGGAGCAGGGGATTCGCCTTCTCAAGCAGGGCGACGACGACAGGAACCGCCTTCTCGCCTCTTTCCTCTCCGATGAGAACTCGGTCCTCTTTGCCACGGACTCCTTCTGGGAAGGCGTGGACGCACCGGGGGAAACCCTGCGCCTCGTGATACTCTGCCGCCTGCCGTTCAGAAGCCCCAACGACCCCGTTTTTCAGGCGCGCTACGACGCCCTGAAAAGCCGCGGTGGGAGCGCCTTCATGGAACTCTCCCTCCCCGAAGCGGTAATGAAATTCAAGCAGGGCTTCGGGCGGCTGATGCGCCGTTCAAGCGATCACGGGGTGGTTGTGGTTTTGGATGGGCGGCTACTGCGGATGAGTTACGGCGAAGTTTTCCTGCGCTCTTTACCCGAGACAAAAACGTGCTTCGGAAGCCTTGAGAATATTCTCAAGTCGATGGAGGGGTTCCTGTTTTCACCCCAGAATCCTTTTCATTCTCCTTAACAACTCGTCCCGTGAGCAGGGTTTTGTTATATAATCGACAGCGCCCATCGCCTTGGCGCGGTTCCTGTCGGCAGGTTCTTCCGAGGCTGTGAATATCGCTATCGGTACTTTATGTAAATTGCTGATCCCCCTTATCCGCTCGAAAGTCTGCCATCCGTCCGTTCCAGGCATAACAAGGTCAAGGAATATAAGGCTCGGGGCAAGGCCCTGGTAAAGGAGCTTTAACGCTTGTTCAGCCGATTCAACAGTAGTGACATCGTAGTCCTGCTTCAAAAAGTTTTTGGTTAATTCCAGATGGATTTTATCGTCGTCAACAACCAGGACTATCTGCTTTTCGTCCCCTGTGGATACCTTGAATTTATTCGTTTCGGATCTAAGCTCGTCAAAGTTCCGGTTGTTTTCCGCGCTCATCTCGGTTACATGGGTCACAGCGGTCTTTATCTCTTTTAGGGCGACATTCACCACTTCCGACATCCCGCTCATTGCCTCGGTGCTGACCTTGATGAATTCATCTGTTTCTTTCAGCAATTCATCGCCCGATCTGGACATGTCTTCCGACCCTTTCTGGACAGACACAGTTATTTCCTTAAGGCGGCCTATGGCGTCGAGTATCTGCTTTCCCCCGGATTCCTGCTCTTCCATCGCGTGGCGGATGTTCATTTCGTGCTCGGCAACTGTTTTTACCCCCGTATCAATGGCGCCAAACCGCGCAAGGACCTCATCGGAAGATTTGGTAATATTGTCTATGGACCCTTTTATCTTTTTTAACATTGTCGAGGTGGTTTTTGACTGCTGGCCCGATGACTCGGCGAGCTTGCGGATTTCATCGGCTACCACCGCAAAACCCTTTCCCACATCCCCCGCGTGCGCCGCTTCTATGGCGGCGTTCATGGAGAGGAGGTTGGTCTGGCTCGCAATTTTGTTCATTGCCAGGTTGATTTCCAGAAGCCCCTCCGAGTCCTTCGCGATTTCCTGTATTTCCTGCGCTACTGTCTGAAGCGCCGTCCTTCCGCGTTCCGAGGCTTCCGTCAGGGCTTCGACATTTTTACTGTTTTCCACAAGCGTCTGGCTGACCGAATGTATATTGGCTGTCATTTCCTCGATAGCCGAAGACGATGTGTTCACGCTTTCGGTCTGGTCTTCAATGAGTTTATCCTGACGGTCGATAGTGGTTTTAATTTTCTCCATCGCCTTGTTCACTTCAGCCGATTCTTTTTCCTGCCTGGCCTCAAGGCCCTTTATTTCCTCAAAGTTGGCCATAATATTGTCCACGGCCGCCGAAGTCTTAGTCATATTGACGGATAGCTCATGACCGGTATTGGTGAGGGCGTGAATTTTTTGTTTTATTACTCCCACAAGGTCCCTGATATTGCCCAGTGTCGAGTTAAAAAACATGGCCAGATCGCCGACTTCATTATTTGCCTGTACATTGATCTTTCGGGTCAGATCCCCCTCGCCTTCGGATATGTCTTTAAGGGCGTTTGTGATGGTTACAATGGGCCTGGTAATCCGGCGAATAATTATTATCAGAACAGCCACTATCAAGGCCATTAGGGCGGCTACTATAAGCAAGGTGTTCCGGATCGTTTCGTTTACTTCTTTGAACACAGCGGCGTAGGGGATGGTAGAGACAACCATCCAGTTAGCGCCTGGAATATCTGACGAAATAATAATACGTTGTTTATCCATTGCGAAGAACGTTTTGGAGTTCAATACACTTTGACGGTATTGCCCTATGCCCTGATCCTCAAAAAAGTTGGTGTTCATTACTTTTGCCGGATCTTTGTTGCTGATATATATCCCTTCCCGGTTCAAGAGCCAGCTTTCCATTTCAGGAATATCCCCCGTGTTTGCCATATCGGTTAGGGTGCTAACCGCTATGTCCAGCACCAGAATGCCTATGTCGTTTCTATTGTTGTCGAAGATCACCGTAGAAAGGGAAGTTGAGAAGATGCCGGTAGCAAGGGCCATGTACGGATCGGTATAACTCACCGAACCGGGTATCTTTTCAGCATCGATGTACCATGGCCTGGTGCTCTGATCGTAGTTTGAGGGAAGCGCCCAGTACGGGGAGAATACCGCGTATCCGCCTTCCAAAAAGGTAGGTATGTGGTTCGTCACAAAGACCTGGGTCACGTCGCCCATGACCGATCTGCTGCGTGTAAGAAAATCGCGCATTTCTTCCAGGGGAATGGCTTCGGCGTCGAAGGCCGGGGCCCCTGATTTTTCATAAAGGGCGGCGATGGCCGACGATATCTGGTAGAGCGCCTGCTCACGAGCCGCGAACTGATCAATAATGTTGTCCCTGATGATGGTGTTCTCTTCCTGCATAGTAATTTTGATTTGCTCTTCGGAAAGCGTCCGCATCCGTATAGTGTAAACTATGGACACTGCCGAGGTAACCGCAAGCATTCCGGCCAGGGAAAGAGCCGCTAACAGTACATTAATCGAAAGCTTGAGCTTCTTCATTTGTTTTATAGTTTTAACTCCTCCACCCATTTTTTAAGGCTGTCGGCTTTAGTGTCTCCGCTTAATCTTTTGGATGGACGCCATTTCGTTTCTTTGGAACAGGAAGGATGGAGCCACTTGTCCGTATCTCCCATGCCGCTCGAACCCGATGTGGCAAATGGAATCAACGTTTTTCCGGAAAAGTCGTAGCTTTCCAGAAAGGTATTGATAATCGTGGGGGCCACATACCACCAGATTGGAAACCCGATAAAGATCGTGTCGTACTCTTCCATACGATCCACTTTGCCCTCGATGGCAGGACGGGATTTTTTGTCTTTCATCTCAATTGAACTGCGGGCGCTGGAATCATGCCAATTCAAATCGGCGGTTGTATATGGAATGGCAGGTTCAATTTTGTAAAGGTCCCCGTCCACAACCGAAGCAAGCGTTTTTGCCAATTGCTCAGTCACGCCGCTGCATGAAAAATAGGCTACCAATGTTTTACCCATATTTTACCTCTTTTTTATCATCTCTTTGCCCAGTTAAAAACGTTTGTTGCAATACTTGAGAGAAACTGGGCTGGATTTGCCCGTATATCTTTTTCCACGTCTCCCATTTCAGCAAAGACTGCTGTTAAAGCTTTGCTCAGCACAAACTCACCGATATCCGTGTTTACCGGCTGCAAATTGGCGAGGGTACCAACAATCGAATTTGCGATGGTGTTGTAATTTCCCGCCAATGTTACCCATGCCTGTTGAGCGGAGATACCTGCGATCATTGGTTCGTTTAATGCCGCGTTTAATTCCGGGCGGAAAGCTGCTATAAGTGGAGCGGATGTTGTTCTTTCCAGATACTCCGTAGCGGCGGTGTTGGAGCCCCTCAAGATATTGGCGGCGTCAGTAATAGTCATTGATGTGATGGCTTCCCCAAAAATGGGGCCGACTTTTTTTGACGCGCTTTCGGCAGCCGTGTTTATCCGGAGAAGGAGGGAGTCTATCTGCTGCTGCCCGCCGGGTATCCTGGACAGGTTGTCAAGGATAGGCTGCGCTTCTGGCGGCAAAGGAATCATTCGCGCAATATTATTGCTGAAAGCGCCGGTAATTGAAAGCTGGGAACCGGCATTTTCAGCGCCTCTTCTAAGCGCCTCCCGCAGGGCGGAAACCATTTGTTCGGTACTGGGTGTGAAAGCGCCTTCAACGCCCCCCATGCCTCCCATGCTTATAATGGAATCAAGCGTCCCGCATGTGGTAAGCGTCAAAGTCATGGAACTGAAAGCAAAAATTATGCAAAAAGCAAGAACCCATTTGTTTTTCATATTTTTAACCATCCTCTGTTTTTATATATAGTGTGCTGTAACCGCCGCTTCTTGTCAATAGATGCCTCCGGCTTTTACTTGACAGGGTAAAAATTCCAATGTTATACTTTTGTTATTAATGGAATTTGATGTAGCTATTATTGGTTGTGGAGTTTCGGGGGCAAATATTGCCCGCCGTCTTTCCGCTTACGATATTAAAACCGCAATTCTGGAAAAGGCCGCGGATGTTTCCTTTGGGACTTCCAAGGCAAACTCGGGGATAATACACGGCGGCTTTCATCACGACAAAAAGTACCTGAAGGCGAGGCTGGAAATCCAGGGCGCCTTGATGTTTGATCAGCTCAAGCGCGAATTAAAATTCCCGTTCCGCCGCTGCGGAATAATTGTCGCGGCTCTTCATGATGATGAGATGAAAGTGCTTGAGCACCTTTACATGCAGGGAGTAGAGAACGGGGCTATCGGAATTGAGCTTTGCTCCCACCGGAGGATTCTTGAAATTGAGCCGAAGTTGTCGACGGATACCGCGGGAGGGCTTTACGCGCCCGGTGGCGGAATAATAGAGCCGTACCGCTTTGTATTCGCGCTGGTCGAGTCGGCGCGGAAAAACGGTGTCGAGCTTTTCACGAATTTCAGGGCGGACAAAGCTTCGCGTAACGGAGATCATTGGACTATTCGCGCCGGAGACGGCAGGGAAATCAGGGCGCGTTACGCGATAAACGCCGCAGGGCTCTTTGCCGATGAAGTATCAAGAATTTTTGCCGCGGAAGAGTTTACAATCAGCGCAAGAAAAGGCGAGTATTTTCTGCTGGACCGCTTGACAAAAGCCTGTCCGTCAAAGGTGGTCTTTCCGGTCCCGACGCCGGTTTCAAAAGGGATGCTTGTAATTCCGACGGTGGAAGGGACGGTGCTTGTCGGCCCAACTGCCGATGCCGTCGAAGATAAAAACGATTTTTCAACCACCGTGAAAAACCTGGAACAGATCCTCTCCTCCGGAAAGAACATGATACCTTCGATCAGTCAAAATGATGTTATCGCTTCCTTCGCTGGTCTTCGCCCCTGTCTGGGTGAGGATTTCTATATTGCCCCTTCGGAAAAAGCGCCCGCCTTTGTGCAGGTAGCCGGCATTCAAAGTCCCGGCCTTACCGCGTCCCCGGCGATAGGCGAATACGTAAAGAACATCTTACGCGAGATGGGATTGCAGTTAACGGAAAAACCGGACTGGGATCCATATATTGATGATCGTCCGCTCTCGAGGGAACTCAACCTGGATGAGCAGGACAGCCTTATCGCGAATGATACGTCTTGGGGAAACATTGTCTGCCGCTGTGAAGACGTGAGCGAGGCGGAAATTGTGCAGGCGATAAAGCTGGGGCACGTTACCCTGGACGGGGTTAAGTACTTTACCCGCGCGCAGATGGGACGTTGCCAGGGCGGCTTCTGCACTTACAAGATAATCAAGATAATAATGCGGGAAACAGGCCTTTCATGGAATGAGGTAACAAAGCACGGCGGAAAAAGCCGTTTGCTGGAGGCGTCCCTGAATCAAGTTAAATTGGACGAAGTTAATTTTAGCGCAGCTAAAGGGTCATCGCCATGAGGGAATTGCAATATGACGCGGTCGTAATCGGCGGCGGGGCGGCGGGAATGGCGGCGGCACTTGAACTGGATTCGGAGGGTTTTACCTGCGCGATCATCGAAAGGGAAGACCATCTCGGCGGAATCCTCATGCAGTGTATCCACAACGGTTTCGGGCTTCATGAATTTTCGGAAGAACTCACTGGCCCCGAATTCGCGGAACGTTTTATCGAGCGCGTAATAAAATCAAAAATCGCCGTTTACTTAAACACCACTGTAACAACTTTCACCGGTACTGCCAATTCTTCACTCCCCACTCCCCACTCCCCACTCCCTTCGCATTATAAGGAACTCCACTGCATCTCCCCCTCCGGTGCGATGAGGATTCAATGCCGCGCAATGTTACTTGCAATGGGCTGCCGGGAGCGCAACCGGGGCAATGTCCGAATTCCCGGTTCCCGCCCGGCAGGAATTTTCACCGCAGGCCTTGCACAGCGCCTCGTGAATATTGAAGGCTACATTCCCGGCAGGGAAGTGGTGATCATCGGGTCGGGCGATATCGGCCTGATAATGGCGCGGCGCATGAGCTGGGTGGGTTGCAAGGTAAAGGCCGTGGTGGAAATAATGCCGTATCCCGCCGGTTTGACGCGTAACATTGTCCAGTGCCTGCGCGACTTCGACATTCCGCTTTACCTTTCGTCGCAGACCACGGGCATTTTCGGGAATGACCGCGTGGAAGGAATTGAAGTTACCCCGATGGAAAAAGGCGTCCTTGTTTCCGAAAAAAGCTTTCGTATAGACTGCGACACGGTGCTGCTTTCGGTCGGCCTTGTCCCTGAAAACGAACTGTCCCGCGCGGCGGGTGTGGAGCTAAACGCCGTGACAAACGGGCCGGTTGTGGACTCCGGCCTGATGACAAACGTAGACGGGGTTTTCGCCTGCGGCAATGTGCTTCATGTCCACGATCTCGTTGACTGGGTCTGCGAAGAAAGCCGCCGCGCTGGACGTTATGCCGCGCAGTGGTTGAGGGGAGAGCGTCCTTCCTTGCAGATACGTGCCTCGGCGTCTACCAATGTGCGTTATGTGAACCCGGCGCGGATTGCCCCTGATCGTGAAAACCACGTTTACATGCGTTCAATGGTGATAAAGAACGACGCTGTTTTGGAACTGCGCATTAATGACCGCGTAATCCGCAGCAGAAAAGAGCGGCATGTCCAGCCCTCGGAGATGATCAATTTGAAAATTGGCCCCGATGATTTCAGGGACATGGAACTTAATTCGGATTCGGTTTTGGAATTCAGTATTCATTAATTAAAGGGATGTTATGCGAAATTTGACGTGTATTGTCTGCCCCATCGGCTGCTCCATGGATGTCGAAGACGATCCGACGGCGCCGGAGGGTTTATCCGTTACGGGAAACAACTGCCCCCGCGGAGCTGTTTACGCGCGGGAGGAAGTCCGCGCGCCAAAGCGCGTTGTAACCGCCACATGCGGCATTGCGGGAGACGTGGGCGTCACCAGACGCCTCCCGGTAAAATCATCTTCTCCCTGTCCCCGTGAAAAAATTCACGCCCTGTTGGACGATATATATAAAACGACGGTTTCCCTCCCCGTAAAATCCGGCGATGTCGTAATCACGGGATGGAAGGGATCTGAAATTGATGTTGTCGCGACAAGAACGATTGCACAATAAGCCTGTTATACTATTTCCCTTTGTATCGATCCCGCGCTGCGGGCTTCAGCGCCAAAAGTGTTATACTCAAATATTTGATCGTGTGTTATACCAAAGCAGGTGCCGCAGTCGTGCATGGTCCTGGTATTGAACAGGTACGTCCCCTGAGTACCCGCGCTTCTGTGCTCAACCCACGACATCATGTACACGTCGTCACGGATCTTTACATATTTGCAGGGACTGCTCCACATCATGACAGGGATGCCATTCATCATTATTGACCACGAATAACTCTCTTTAGTGGTATAAATGTGCTGGGAGTTCATATCGTCGGTATATGTCCATGTGAACGATCTGCCGACGAGTTCGTTAGTGAAACCGTGAAGTTCCGTTGAGGTCAAAAAGCCTTTCTCATTGCTGTCGATGCGGCCAAAAAGCCATTCTTGAGTTGGTTCCCGTGGGTATTCCTTATTGTTCAGCCGCGAGATGAGGCAGGTCACAAGGCCTGTTTTGAAATCTATCGCGTACTGGAATATTTCTGTCGGCTTTTGGCTATCAAAAGCATGCGTAAAGAACGCAAGGCCCTCATCTGCCTCAAATGCCTCGCAGCGTTCGGTTTTCCAGTCATCGCCTGGGGCGAGCTTAAACTGCGTTTCAAATGTGCCTCTTATCCTGTAACTGAATACCTTGTTGTCAAAGTTGATGTTGAATTCGCGGATGTTCAGCATTATATCACTGGCAGGCATACAACGCTTTTCCTTGCCCGTCCCGGCAAACGCGCCTTTCCATGCCCCGGTGCGGGCGGCAAGGTCGCGTACTTCTTCCAGCGTCATTTTGTGTACCATTTTAAACGGACGGTAGGCTATACGCGCACCTTTCGGTAATGGCAAAGGAGCCTTGTTATCGCTGTTGGAAGGACGCACTGGGAATTTAACCGGCTGATCATACTCCAGCCCGAATGGGCCATAGGCGGCAAACTGCCCCAGCAATTTTCCGGCGGCGGTGTAGGTGCGAAGATAAAAATTATCGTCCTTTGCGATTCCAAGGCGTACCCCGATGAGCTTCATTGTGTGGAGGTCGAATACCTCCAAAACAAGCTCGCCTGAGAACTCAACCTCGCAGCGGGAGTAAAGGTAGGTGTGATAATCAAACTCGAAATAATCGGTAGGGGCGGTGAATGTCTGGTCGGAACCGTCCGGCACAAAGGAAGAGAACATACATGTGGCATAGATTGAGAGGGATGAGCCAAGTTCCCCGTTCCAGCGGATAGCCTTTCCAACGAGACGCTTGGTCGGCGAGGGCCGATGGTTTGGGACTTCACGGCCTGTTATATAACCGTGGTAGACCTCGCGGGAGACTTCGCGGGCCGGGACGCCCTCACCGCAAAGCCATGTTTCGTAGACCGTCGCTAGCCCCGATTCCGTGTCGCAGACGGCGATGTGCGAAGTCAATGTGCCCGGAAGCTGGTAAGCCAAAAGGAATATGCTGCCAAGCTCCAGTGCCGCGTAGGGAATGTTCTCCGCAGAGGCTCCGAGTCCCCGTACTGCAAGGGTTGGACTGTCTTTACTGAACTTACAGCAAAGGGATTCGTTTCCGTCAAGCGCAATAGTTATCGCCTGGTCGGCAAAGTGTGGGATGGCGGCTGATGCGGTAGGCGCAAAGGCGTTTGCGGCGGCTTTGGCCTGCTCCTGTGTGAGATTGGTATGCTCAAACGAAAAATCAGACATTGATAAAGCCTCCATGTATATCATAATACGAAATATTATTTGTATAATTCGTTGTCAATCACCGGGTGCAGGAAGGCAAACTCTCCAGATAATTAATTACCCTACAGGATAATGGATCAGTTCATGGGCTGCGAGGCCCGCCACCACCGACAGATCCTCGGCCCCAAACCAGGTCTTTGCCGTTTGATCAAAGAGTATATTCCCGTCGGCGGGAAACTCTTCATCCCCTCCCCAGATAATAAAGGTCATCGGGAAATACGGAAGGATGTTTATCGTAACGGCGGCGTCGCCCAGTTCCGCCCTCTGTCCGCCCAGGGCTTCGCCTGTTTCGACCAGTTTTTGGGGGTTTTCGCCGAAACAGGCTGCCAGGGGTTTAACCGCGCGTTTATAGAAATTTGACTCATAGAAAAGCGCAGGCGCGGCTTCCCTGTAAGCGATCAGGCGGCCGGAGCGCTGCTTTGCGCCGCAGGCGGTCAGGTAATGGAGCCACAGTACCCTATGGGTTTCGGAAGCGGCGGAGAGGGCTCTTTCGGTGTTGAACCACCGCAGGAAAAACTCCCCGCCTTCGTAGCGCGCGCCGCAAGCCTCGCAGATCTTCTCAGGCGGCAGTTGCGTAAGCCGTTCCATGGCGAGGTTCAAAGCGGCATCGTATCCCATAAGCAGCCCCCAAATTATTTATCATATTGTATTTTTTTTATTTTGAATATATTGTATTTATAAGGGGTATAGGGGGTAAAAACATGAAAAGGCAAAAAATCACGGAAGCGCTAAAGACGCGAAAAATATTGATCTCAGACGGGGCATGGGGGACGTTTCTGCATAAAAAGGGATTGAAGCCCGGGGAATGCCCGGAACTATGGTGCGTCGACAGGCCCGGCGACGTTCTGGACGTAGCGAAAAACTACATAGAAGCCGGCGCGGACATGATAGAGACGGACAGCTTCGGCGGGAGCAGCTTTAAGCTCGAGCATTACGGCCTCGCGGACAGGGCGGCGGAGATAAACGAGGCCGCGGCGAAGATTTCCCGGGAGGCCGCCGGCGAGGACCATTGGGTAATAGCGTCCCTGGGACCTACAGGCAAGATGCTGGTCACGGAGGAAGTGACCGAAGAGGAGCTTTACGAGGCGTTCAAGACCCAGGCAGTCGCCTTTGAAAAGGGCGGGGCAGACGCGGTCTGCATTGAGACCATGAGCGATATCACCGAGGCTTGCCAGGCTGTCAAGGCGGCAAAGGAAAACACTCACCTGGAAGTTATCTGCACCTTTACTTTTGAGAAGACCGCAAAAGGCGACTATAAAACGATGATGGGCGTGGACCCTGTTTCCGCTATAAACGCCGCGATTGAGGCGGGCGCGGACATAGTAGGCGCCAACTGCGGCAACGGAATCGAGCGGATGGTCGATATTGTCAGCGAAATGCGTGCGGTGAACAAGGAGATACCAATTCTCGTCCACGCCAACGCGGGCCTCCCAAAGACCGTAAACGGCGAAGTTGTCTTTCCGGAAACCCCGGAGGACATGTCCGCCTTCGCGCCGAAGCTCGCCGCCGCCGGCGCCAACATCATAGGCGGCTGCTGCGGGACCACACCGGCGCATATCAAAGCGATTAAAGAAGCTCTGCAAAAATAAGGAGGCTCCCAATGATGAAAACCAAATTCCTTTCCACCGCCATCGGTTCAATGCCCTTTGAGGATCCGGACTATTCCGTGGGCGTCTCGCTTAAAAGCATGGACGCGCCTATTTGGCCCCAACTGCCGAAACTTGGCCTTTTGGAGCAGATGGAAGTGCAGTACTCGGAAAATATGCCGTGCGCCGTGGTGGATAACGAAAAGAACCGAATGTTCTTTCAAACAGACGGCGACTACTCGGAAAAGTTCGCCGAGTTTTACGAAGCCTACATGGCCGCCTCGGATGACGGGGGAACAAGGGATTTCTCATCAATGGCGATCAGCGAGAAATATTCAAAGGGGATCTACGCCCTCTTGCGGACACTGAAGGGAAAAAGGACCTGGCTCAAGGTGCAAACCACCGGCCCGATTACCTTCGCGCTTACAATCACTGACGAAAACAAACGCGCCATGTACTACAACGAAGAATTCCGTGACGTGATTTTAAAGTCCATCGCGATGAAGAGCCGCTGGCAGATACAAACCTTTAGACCTTTTGCCGAGAACATCATCTGTTTTATTGACGAGCCGATTTTATCGGCCTTCGGCAGCTCAACCTATGTTTCCGTCAAGCGGGAGGACGTGGTGAGCATGCTCAAAGAGGTCATTGAGGCGATTCACGCCGAAGGGGCCGTCGCGGGCATACACTGCTGCGGAAATACCGAATGGAGCATACTCGTTGACGCGGGCGTGGACATCGTGAACTTTGACGCCTTCGAGTACGGGGA